>Ga0310344_10001890_pt1 | contig 15842 bp, 10 predicted proteins | sample HC15DNA20200_MG_FD_203801 | JGI IMG/M metagenome (GOLD analysis project Ga0310344, IMG submission 203801) | Marine microbial communities from station ALOHA, North Pacific Subtropical Gyre - HC15-DNA-20-200_MG | ecosystem: Environmental > Aquatic > Marine > Oceanic | place: Pacific Ocean: North... | reverse complement strand
GCGAACATTTTTCGGACCAAGCTCTGCAGCCAGCGTCTGGGTTAATCCCCAAACGGCAAACTTGGCAGCCCCATAGTGCCCAAGCCAGGGTGTGGGACGGCGCCCTGTTTCTGAACCAACGTTAACGATGACACCACCCCCCACCTGAATCATATGAGGCGCAAACTCCCGCGAGCAAAGAAACGCGCTCCTGCAATTCAACGCGAAGACATCGTCCCAATCCTGGACCGACATCTCAAGTAGGGGACCCCTATACGGACCTCCTCCACCCGCGTTGTTGACCAGGATATCAACTCGGCCAAATCGTTCCATCGTGCGGGACGCCAAGCTCCTAACCTGTGCCTCGATAGTAACGTCTGTCGGGACAGCTAGTGCTTGGGCATTCAGAGCCCCCACCTCCTTTGCGACAGCATTCACTTGCTCCGAAGTCCTTGCAGCGAGAACCACCGACGCTCCCGAACTTGCCAGCTTGAGAGCCACCGCTCGACCTATTCCGCGACCGCCACCCGTCACTATTGCCACTTTGCCTTCGAACTCGCCTTCAGTCATATGTGTCGCCTTTTTCATATTCATGCCATGAACGACCCATAATTAGGGTCGATGGTCTGCCCGTTGATCGCACTCGCCTTGTCGGAAGCCAAATAGAGCATCAGCTCAGCAACCTCTCCGGGGTCCGCGATCTTGCCTTGCGGCGAGGTCACCGCACTCTGACTAACGATCTCCTCGTAATTGCGACCTTGCTCTGTAGCATGCCGTTCAAACATGGCCACGATCAACTCAGTCATCGTAGCCCCTGGAACGACGCAGTTCACTCGTATGTTATGGGGACCGCAGTCCCACGCCAACGACTGGGTAAGTCCAAAGAGTGCCGCCTTCGACGAGCAGTAGTGAGTTCGCTTGGGCATGCCGCGCCGACCGGCCGTAGACGACACGATGATGATGCTGCCTCCACTCCCGCGTTCGATCATGTGCGGCAAGGCGTACTTACTGCACATCATCGTGCCCCTGACATTGATCCCATAAACAAAGTCCCAGTCGTCGAGCTCCATTTCCCACAAATGCAGTTCGGAGCGGCCAGGCCGACCCGGCATAGCCGCATTGTTGATGAGCACGTCAATGTGGCCGAACTCGGAAATAACCTGATCAATCATTCCCTCTACTGAATCCGGTTGGGAAATGTCGGTTGGCACAGCAATCGCTTTGCCGCCTGCGTCGCGAATGCCCGACACAACCTTGTCGATCTCCCCCTCGGTTCGAGACGCCACAGCTACGGAGGCCCCTTCGGCAGCAAACTTTTCAGCAGCGATCTTGCCGATGCCCTTTCCCGCCCCGGTAATGACCACAACTTTATTGGCAAACTCCATACGCCTCTCCTCAATGTTCACAATCGAGCCATTATAGCCAAGGCATTCATAAGAGTACTGCCCGAAATTCAAGGCTGAAAGGGCATGCTACAATCCGCGAACTTTCAGATGCTCAAAGGAGTCACCCGTGGAATTTCAGGTAGGGTATCCGCACCGGATAGTGACTGGCTGGCCCGAATACACAGGGCCACAATGGATTATGGACCTCGCTCGGATAGCGGGCGACTTGGGGTTCTGGGCCTTCCACGTGGGGGACCACCTAGCCGTGCTGAAGCAGCATGACGCAATTCCAACGCCAAACTGGTTCGACCCCGCGTCTTTTCTTGCTTGGATGACCACCGAAACGAAAATGACACCCGTGATAAATGTCTACGTCATGCCTTACCGATCACCATTTCACACAGCCAAGCAGGTTGCGACATTGGACGTGGTGACTGGAGGAAGAGCGATCATGGCAGCGGGTGTCGGCTATTTGAAGACGGAGTTCGACCAGCTCGGCATCCCCTGGGAAACACGCGGCCCCATGACCGATGACTACATACGCGCCATGAAAGCACTATGGACGCAGGATGAGGCTACCTATGATGGAGAATTCGTGAAGTTCAAGGAGATGCGGTTCTGGCCAAAACCAATTCGGAAGCCACACCCTCCCGTCTGGATCGGAGGACAAACCAAATTATCACTGTATAGAGCAGCAAGCCTCGGAGATGGCTGGAATCCTTTCATGTTCGACCTACAAGGCATGAAAGACGCGATCGGTTATCTGGAAAGCTACTGGTCCCAAAAGGACACCCGTGAGCGCCCTGAGAATTTCCAAGTGGTGTTCGGCGCCCAGGCAAAAGTAACTGACAGCAAAATCACGGACAACGAGCGACAGCACTTCCACGGCACACCAGATCAAATACTCCTTGATGTCGAGGAATACGTAGAGCACGGCATCACATTCTGTTCTCTAGGTTTCGAGGGAACGACATGGCCTGTATACCACGAGAACATGGAGAGATTCGCCCGTGAAGTTATGCCAAAGGCAAAAGATATCGGACCAGGCGCTCCTTACTAGGGCCGTGTGAACCGGCACTGGAGGCAGAGATGCAATATCAAGTCATATCCACCGATGACCATCTGCAAGAGGCGCCGCACGCCTGGACATCCAGAATGTCGAAGAAATGGGGCGACGACATTCCCCAGCTCCGACGAGACGAGGATGGAACGGACAATTGGTACATTCATGGCCGACTACGCCAACCCAACGGCATCGGGACCGTAAACGGAGCGATGCCCGACAGAACCGTACATCCCAAAACTTGGGACGAAGTCCCGGTGTGCACCTACGTGCCATCAGAGCGTATCAAAGCCATGGAAGCCGACGGCGTAGACGTGCACACGTTCTTCTCTAACATAAGTGGGGTTGCTGGCAACACTTTTAGCGATCCCGCCTTTGAAGAAGATTACCGGATCGAGGCCATACAGGCTTATAACGACTACCAGGTTGAAGAGTGGAGCATCCCTTACCCAGGCCGGTTCATCACACTTTGCCAGGTCCCGATGTGGGACGTAAACCTGGCGGTGAAAGAAGCATACCGTGGCAAGAGCATGGGGATGAACGGGCTAACGTTTGCTTTCCCACAACAATTTGGCTATCCCCATATTGCGGACCCCTATTGGGATCCATTGTGGGCTGCCGCACAGGAAACAGCACTTTCAGTCAACCTGCACATAGGATCTGGGGGCAGCATGGGAATCACCGACACAGGTCGTTGGGAGGGCCAGCACCGCCTCTTCGGCAGTGCAGAGGGGTCCGTAAAAACCATCTCAGCGAACATTCAAGTGATGAGCACCATCCTCTTTTCCAACATCTTGGAACGGTTCCCCGAAGTTAAGTTTGTTTCTTCAGAGAGCGGGATCGGTTGGGTACCATATCTGCTCGAGGTGTCGGATCATCAGCACGAGCAACAAGCACTAGCGAGAATCGGAATGCCACTCAAGCCCAGTGAGTACTTCCACCGCCAGTGCTACGTCAATTTCTGGTTTGAGAAAAATGGACCCGACCAACGCGACATCATCGGCGTGGAAAACATCATGTGGGAGTCAGATTTCCCCCATCCAACCTGCACCTATCCAAACTCCCAGCTGTATATCAACCGAGCGACTGAAGGTTGGAGTGAAGATGATCGCTACAAAGTACTCGTAGGAAACGCGCTCAAGCTCTATAACCTTGATTTGGGATAGGCCTACAGACGTGCCTCATTGTGCTCAGTGCGCACTAGCCCATTTGCCCCCAGGAAGGTCCTTTCTTCAGGTCTACCTTAAGCGGTACTCGTAACTCCATCGCTGCGGGCATAACTTCGAGCACGATTCCCGTGAGCGTCTCCATCTCTTCCGGCGGTGCTTCAAAGATCAGCTCATCGTGGACCTGAAGCAGCATACGAGCCTGTAATTTAGATTCATCTAGGCGCCGCTGAAGGTTAATCATCCCGAATTTGATCACATCAGCCGCCGTCCCCTGAATGGGATGATTAATGGCCATGCGCTCTCCTGCAAGTCGTACCTGGATATTGGGAGCGCTAATCTCGGGAATGTAGCGCCGCCTCCCTGAAAGCGTCTCAACGTACCCCTGCTCACGCACCGCGACACGAGCGTCGTCAAGATACTGTCCTATCCCAGGGTACTTCCGGAAATACTCAGTCATGATTGCGTCTGCTTCCTCACGACTAATGTCTGCTCGGCTGGCCAGCCCGAACTCTCCCATACCGTACGCCAAGCCAAAGTTAACCACCTTAGCGAAGCGCCGTTGGTCACCGGTCACCTGATCCAGTGGAACGTCGAACACCCGAGAAGCCGTCGACGCGTGTATATCTTCGTCACGCCTAAAAGCATCCACTAGGCCGGAATCCTCGGTAATGTGTGCAAGGATACGCAACTCGATCTGGGAGTAGTCGGCAGACAGCATGAGCCACCCCGAATTGGGCTCGGCAATGAAGGCGTCACGCACATGTTTACCCAAGTCCGTACGGACTGGGATATTCTGGAGATTGGGGTCGCTCGATGACAGCCGACCCGTCGCCGCTGTAGTTTGACTGTAATTGGTGTGTACCCTCCCAGTCTTGGGATCCACCATGCCGGGCAGGGCATCAACATAGGTAGACTTGAGTTTCGCAATCTGCCTGTACTCTAGAACACTCTCTATGATCGGGTGTTGCCCTCGAAGGCTCTCCAGAGTGCCTGCATCCGTAGAGTAGCCTTGTTTCGTCTTCTTTCTCCCTTTGAGCCCGAGCTCCTCAAAGAGAAGCTGTGACAGCTCATTCGGAGAGTTGATTTTAAAGACGTGTCCGACTTCTCCGTAGGCCCGCCGCTCGAGGCTCTCGAGATGGCTAGCCATCTCACGCGCCATGCCGGTGAGCATATCGGCATCGATGGAAACCCCGAGCCGCTCCATGCGTGCCAGAACTGGCAACAGCTCAAGCTCCAGATCGGTCAGGAGCCTAATCATGCCCTGGTCAATGAGGTCCTTGCTGTAAAGAGGACCAAGGCGTCCGGCGAAGTCTGCCTGTGCACAAGAAAGGCCCTTCACTGCTTCAATTGATGCGTCGCATACCCGTATGGCCTTGGCGCCGCTGCCCAGTACATCGGTCTCGGCGGGAATCTCGGCACTGAAGCGCGCGAAGGCCTGAGACTGGACACTGAGGGCCTTGGCACCTAGAAGGTATGCGGCAATAGTCACGTCCGACTTTAGGCCTCGGAGCTCGATGCCATTTTGTGCGAGGACGATCGAGTCATATTTGCCGTTGTGGGTACTTTTCTCAATCTCCTCGTTCTCTAGAACGGGTTTCAGGCGTCTCAATACCTCTTCGTAGGCGATCTGCTTCCCTTCAGTATGGCCACAGGGAACATAGGCCGCTTTTCCGGTGTCGATTGAGATGCCAAACCCGGTGATGTCGGCTGCCATTGGCAAATGGCTCGTGCCCCGAATATCGAGGGCGAAGCTGCCTGTCTGTTCAATCTCCGCGAGTAGGCCGCTGAGCGCCTCGTCGTCGTCGACAACACGATAATCAACCCCCTCACCGACAGCGCCGGAGACATCGGGAGCTCCCATGGCACTCTCCGGCTGCCCTGGCAAGCGAGAAATTAGGCTGTTGAACTCGAGTTCTCGAAAAGTCTCTATGACGTCGCTTCGTGCGAAGTCATGCGTCTGGGCCGCTTCGAAGTCGAACTCTAACGGAACGTCAGTGTCGATCTCTACAAGACGACGGCTCATCTTGAGTTGTTGGCGGTTATCTTCGAGCAACTCACGGATCTTCTTAATCCGTGGCACTTCAACTTCATCAAGGTGGTCGTAGATGCCCTGAACACTGCCATATTTCTGAAGGAGCAGGGTCGCGGTCTTGCCACCTATCCCAGGAACGCCGGGTATATTGTCAGACGTGTCACCCGTAAGCGCTTTGAAGTCTACGACCTGCGGCGGTTCTATCCCGTATCGATCTCGCACCTTGGCAACATCGTATATAGTCGTGTCGGCTCGGCCACGAAATGACTGGAATCGAAGCCGTACATGTGGATTCACGAGCTGGGCGAGGTCAGTGTCGCCAGTGACGACCACCGTGTCCAGGCCCCTATCCGTCGCAAGCGCGGCCAGGGTCCCGAGAACATCATCAGCCTCGTAACCGTCGACCTCCAATATGGGCATGCCCAGCGACGCGACGACCTGGCGGACACGACCGAATTGACTCTTCAACTCGTCAGGGGTCTCGGGTCGGCCTTCTTTATACGCATCGTACATCTCATCCCGAAACGTGGGCTTGGGAGTATCGAAGGCAATAGCCCAGTAATCAGGATCTACGTCCTGCCAAGCCTTGATGAACATATTGACGAAGTTGTAAACGGCTCCGGTAGGCTCGCCCGTAGCTGGGAGGCTCAAGTTCAGCTGCCCGCCAGCAAGAGCGAAGTAGGCACGGTAGACCACGGAATGCCCATCTACAGCCATGAAAACGGGACGCCTTGGGATAAGCGCGGATTGTTCTTTGGCCACCGGTCTCTCCAGGGCGCCGTAGCCTCTAACCAGCAGGCGTGGCAACAAAAATTACCCGGATTATAGCAACGGTCGGAGAGGTGAGCCCTACCCCTGCACTTTAGATACGCCCAACGTGACCTGATGGGCACCGACTGTCAGGGTTTCCTGATGGGCGTCGCTTGAAGCCATACCGTTCTCAAGACGCGCTGAGAGCGTCTCCTGTGAGATGTATGCCGCCTGCTTAACGAAGACAGAGCCAATCTCTGGCGGACCCTCATAGTAGGTCACAATTCGATCTGCAATATCGAAGCCGGCCTCCCTGCGCAGGTTCTGGATTCGGTGGACCAACTCCCGTGAGAGTCCCTCTTCTGCAAGCTTGGGCGTGATCTCAGTGGTAACAGCCACAGTCAATGTGTTGTCGGCAGCACTCGAATAGCCCTCTAGGTCCTTGGTCCGGACATCCAGGTCCTCTCGCCCCAGATCATGGCCCAAAAGCTGTATGGTACGTCCAGCCCTGGCCCGTCTAGCAAGATCAACAGCATCTGCTTCTGCGATAGCACTCATTACCTGGCCCATCTCCTTGCCGAATTTGGGCCCGAGGGAAGCAGGGTTTCCCTTGACCTCGTAAGAGATCACAGTGGATTCGTCGGCGAGGAACCGAATCTCTTTAACATTAAGCTCCTCCCTTATGTGATGGCCGAGGCGTTCCAGCGAAACCCGGTCCATATCGCTCTCCCCAACCACCACAACTGCCTGTAGCGGCTGGCGAACCTTGATCTGACATCTGTTACGAGCCGCACGCCCTAGACTCACTGCCCGAATCACCAAATCATTGGCCCCCGCCAGATCCTGGTCCGTCAGCGAGTTATCGGCAACTGGGAAGTCTGCCAGGTGTACAGATGATGGGGCGCTAGCGTTCACCCTCACAACGAGGTTCTGGTAAATCTCCTCCGCCACAAACGGAGTGAATGGCGCCAATAAGCGTGTCACTACATCTAGGCACTGGTAAAGCGTTTGATATGCAGCTTCCTTGTCTATGTCGTTCTCGCTTTTCCAGAACCGCCGCCGACTTCGCCGCACGTACCAATTCGACAGGTCATCAACGAAAGCCTGGATCAATCGAGCGCCCCCAGTCGCGTCAAAACTGTCGAGGGCTTTAGTGACATCCGCAACGAGAGTCTGCAGTTTGGACAGCGCCCATCTGTCTAACTCGGGGCGGTCGACTACCGGGACTTCCGGCTGCATCGGATCGTAGTCATCGATGTTGGCATACGTAACAAAGAAGGAGTAGGTGTTCCACAATGTTAGGAGAAAGCTCCGCACGGACTCCGCTACCAGATCAGCAGAGAAACGTCGGCTGTTTCCAGGGGGAGCAGCCGAATACAAATACCAACGGAGAGCGTCAGCCCCGTGCGTATCGATGACCTCAGCAGGCACAACGACATTCCCTTTACTCTTACTCATCTTTTCGCCCTTGTCATCGAGAATATGGCCTAGAGAGATCACGTTGCGGTAGCTCGGTGCGCCAAGTTCGTGTCCCTCTACTGGCTCGAGAAGCGTAGCCACGGCATGGAGGCTATAAAACCAACCGCGGGTTTGGTCCACTCCTTCACAAATGAAGTCAGCCGGGTACCAGGATCCTCCTTCTATCATCTCCCTGTTCTCGAACGGATAATGCCACTGGGCAAGGGGCATGATTCCCGAATCGAACCAGACGTCCATCACTTCGGGGGAACGGTGCATGGTGCCATCGCAGGACACACAGTCGAAAGTCACTCGGTCCACGTAGGGCCGGTGCAAGTCAAGTGTTTTGCTATCCCCTCGGACCCCGGGCCTCGAACGAAGATCGTCAAGGCCTCCAATAGCCGTATCTTCCTGACATGAATCACACCGCCAGACCGGCCACGGCGTTCCCCAAAATCTCTCTCGCGAGATCGCCCAGTCAACATTACCCCGCAACCACTCGCCAAAGCGCCCATGCTTTATGTGTTCGGGATACCAGTTGATTTCTTCATTGGCGGAGAGAAGTCGTTCTTTAACAGCCGTCGTTCTTAAATACCATGAGCTCTTAGCGTAGTAGAGCAGTGGCGAATCACAGCGCCAACAGAAGGGGTATGTATGCTTAAGTGTCTCCCTTCTGAACAGGAGGCCTCGGGACTTGAGATCTTCAACAATGGCATTGTCTGCGTTTTTAACGAACTTGCCTGACCAGGGATACCCATCAACGAACTCGCCAGCAAGGGTTACCGGTTGAACAAAATAAAGGAGATTATCCAGACCCGCCTGATAGTCATCCTCGCCAAACGGGGGCGCAGTATGGACTATGCCAGTGCCCTCCTCCATGGAAACAAAGACCGCGGGAACTACGGGGTAAGTAAGCTCCTCTGGCAGGCTCAATGCCGGCCGCAAGGCTGCGGAACCGCCGCCTTCGAATTCTAGAATCTCGACACCGCGGTCCGAGGGATCAAAAAGGGGTCGGTAGCGCAAACACTGGAGTTCCCGACCTTTGACACGAGCCTCCTCCACATAGGCTTGCCCAATGACTTCTTCGGCCAGAGGCCCCGCCAAAATGAAGTGCTCACCAGAGTCTATAAGGCGCACGAGAACATAGTCTTCGTCAGGTGCAACACTCAGCCCGGTGTTCCCCGGTAGGGTCCAGGGGGTCGTCGTCCAGGCAAGCAGATACGTCGGCCCATCCAGATGCGGGCGTATCGCAGCAGGCGCCGTCTCGACCACAACCTCAAACTTTACGTATATGGAAGGGTCAGGCGTGTTCTCCTTGTAGCCCAATGAGACCTCGTGAGAGCTCAACGTTGTCCCACATCGGGGGCAATGGGGTGCCACGCGACGTCCCTGGTAGACGAGGTTGTGATCCCAAAGTTGCTTGACTACCCACCAGGCAGTCTCGATATAGTCGTTCTTGTAGGGCACATACGCATGGTCGAGATCGATCCAGAAACCCAGGCGCTCGGTCAGGTCTTCCCACTCTTTGACATAGCGGAAGACACTCTCCCGACATCGCTGGTTGAATTTCTCAACGCCAAAGTCTTCAACTTCTCGTTTAGACTCGATCCCCAGCTCCCGTTCGACCTCTAGCTCGACGGGGAGTCCATGCGTGTCCCATCCCCCCTTCCGAGGCGCGTGAAACCCCTGCATGGTTTTGTACCGCGCGAAGATATCCTTGAATGCCCGAGAGAGAGCGTGGTGGATGCCTGGCTTGCCGTTGGCTGTCGGAGGACCCTCGAAAAGGATGAAGCGGGGTCTGCCCTCGCGCTGTTTGACACTTTTGTCAAAAATGTCTTCAGTCTTCCAGAACTCGAGGGTCTGCCGTTCTAGTTCTGGAAGATTGACCCGGCCAGAGACTGATCGGAACCGCCCCCCGTTTGCTCCCAGCGAAACTGTGGTAGTTCGGTCCGCCATCCTTAACCCCGCTCCTGTTCGCGCAAGGAGCGCCGACACACCTTAATAGCCCGCTCGGGGCCCCTGCTCTCTATCACGGGCAGAGCGCCCATGCCCTCCCCGCTTAGGAACTATCGTCACCTTTCGCCCCTCACCCTCACCAATGCTTTCTGTTGTCACGCGGGGGTGACCTGAAAGCTCAACATGTACCACCCGACGTTCCCTCGCAGGCATGGGCTCCATGGTAAAGATCCGGCCGGTTGAGGCCACTCGCTCCGCCAGGCGATTCGCGGTGGCTCTGACCGACTCGTATCGTCGCTCTCGATAGCCTTCAACATCGATGGTTGCGTTGACCCGTGTCTTAACCTTCCTGCTGAGGAGGAAATTAAGTATGAACTGGAGCGCGGTCAACGTTTCACCACGACGGCCGATAAGCAATCCTGCATCCTCGCCGTCAATGTTGAAGGCCGGGCCTCGATTCTCCCCTTCCTTTGATTGGGTCTGGGGGATATCAACTGTCGCCGAGACGCCCATACCCCTAAGCAGGGTTTCTAACGTCTCCTTAGACAAATCAAGGACGTCCCCATGCCTTAGTTCAACTCGGACTTTGGCTTCGGCAGCCCCAATGCCCAGGATGCCTCCTCGGCCTTCATCGAGAACGTCGACCTCGACGTCTTCGCGCCCCACGCCCAGTTGGTCGAGGGCTTTTTGGACGGCCTCCTCGACGGTTCTGCCCATCATTTCGATTCCTGCCATCGGGCACTCCCCTTTCATCTGCCACAGCGCTTGTGGTGGACTCTGTTTCACTATCGGTCTCTGATTCCGAAGTCTTTACCTCCACCGGAGAACCGTCGGCAGGTTGAGTTCCTAGAAATACGCGTTTTAAGAAGCCTCCGAGGCCTGGTTCATCGGACGAGGCACCACCCTGAGTCGCCTCGTTCTTCGTCTGGCTAGCTCCCTCTCCTTTTTCCGTGGCCGGCGTCGGCCCCGAGGACGGCACCAAGCTGCCAAGGCTACCCGAAATTCGCCATTGCAAGAGCATGCTAACCAGATTTGAGGAAATCCAATATATCGCGAGGCCAGCAGGGAAGCTCAGCGTCATAAAGCCAAGGACGAGGGGAAACATGATCGTCATCATGCGTTGGGTCGATTGTTGTTGCGGATCCGCCGAGGGCGTCATCGTGGCCCGCTGCACCAGCCACGTGCTTGCTCCAGTGAGCACAGGGATCAGAAACGCCCAGCCCGCCGGATTTGCTGAGACCACTTCACCCAAGTCCATCCCGATAAATGCTTGGTTTAACGGGATAGACTGGTCACCGAAGGGCAGACCCGAGTACAGCTTGTCCGACAAGCCAATAAGACTCTCCGGCGTATCGCCTAGCACCTGACGAATGGCCACAAACATCGCAAACAGGATGGGCATCTGAAGTATCAACGGGCCGAGGCACCCTAAAGGATTGACTCCAGCCTCTTTGAAGAGCTTCATCTGTTCCCGTTGGAGACGAGTGCGGTCGTTCTTGTACTTTTCGTTCAACGCCTTCATCCGTGGCTGGAGCGCTGTCATTGCACGCGTTGAACGCAACTGGCGGACGGTAAGCGGATACAAGATGACTCGAGTAAGAAGCGTGACGGCAATAATCGAAAGGCCAAAGTTACTGCCTAGTACCCCGTAAAAGAGGACAAGGCCGTTAACGAGCGGCCTAACCAGCCCTTCATTCCATATGAAGCTAAATGGGTCCAAAGTCCCCTCTACCGGTCTCGGTCCAGGCCAAAGCGATAAAGTCGTTGATCTTCATCACGGACGTAAAGCACTCCATCGTGGATTGCTAACGACGCAAGCACTCGTTCGCCTAATGGCGATATGCGCTGCCCAACAAGACGTCCAGTCTCTTGGCTAAGAGTCAAGATTTCTCCATTCCGAAGAGCTACGAACACTTGGCCCTCATAAAGAGCCGCTTGCCCACGGATGGCTGCACTAGTTTCGAAAGACCATCGTTCAGACAGATCCGCGGCGTTTAAAGCGTAGAAATGGCGCCCTAGTGTGCCTACATAAATCGTTCCGTCTACATGCACCGGATCGTTCCAGAACCAGCCATCACCTTTATAGGACGACTTCAAGCTACCGTCTGCCGCGTCTATCGCGTAGAAAGTGTTGTCTAAAGCCCCAATGTATACGGTGCCATCGATTACCACCGGCTTGGAAACGAACGCTCCTTCACTACCCCGGAATCTCCAGAGCAGCCCACCGGTCTCTGCGTTCAGTGCATAGACAGAGTGGTCCATGTTGCCGATGTAGACGACGCCGTCAGCAACCGTTGGGCTAGACCAGAAGCGTTCTTCGGCCTTGAACGAGTTATCCCACGCAGCGCGACCATCCGCCAAGTTAACGCCGTACAGGAACCCCTCATTGTCAGCAACGAAGATTCGCTCCCCGTCCGTGGCAGCAGTCGCAAAGATACCGCCTTTATTTAGCTCGAACCCCGCGCCGTTGCCATTGGTGCGAAATGGTCGTTTCCACAACTCTTCGAATTCATCTTCGCCCTCATCCAGCAGAGAAAGCGCGTACAGGTGCCCGTCTATACCACCGATAATGACCGCCTCCCCTGCAATAAGTGGAGAGGCATAGAAGCCACCGGTTTCCTCGCCGTCGTCGTCGATCGCTTGAAAAAGAGTAATGAAAGCGTCCGACACAGTCTGGGGGTTGTCAGGGTCATCAAGATCGACAGTGGGGGCACTCCGCCTATCACTATCATCGAGCAGGTTCGCTCGGAAGGCGAGTACCTGCCCGTCTTGGTTACCTACATAAAGGACGCCGCCTACGACAACAGGAGAGGACCAGCCACGCTCGGTCGCAAAGCCCCCACCACAGGCGGTGGCCACAAAAAGCGTTGCCAATGCCAAGGCCCCGAACTTTAGCGTTCGCGGCAACCGGTCCGCTAGTACTGCCCGCGCGGCCGCGCTCAAATTCATCATTTAACTATCAACTGGTTTCTAGGGTACAGGGTCTGCCCCATTACCACCCCACGGCGTGCACCGGGCCACGCGGCGCACCGTTAGCCATCCGCCCTTAACAAAGCCGTGCCGAGTAATGGCCTCTTCCCCATAGTGAGAGCACGTGGGAGAGTACCGGCACGATCCGGCGTAGTAGGGCGAAATGACGTCGCGGTAGACCTTGATACCCCAGAGAGCGATCGCCTTCATTTCCCATCCTGCTGCCGGTTCGGCTCGTATAACTTGCCCCGCCTGAGTAGACCTCTAACAGCCGCTTCGATCGCCTCAAACGAGGCCCCGGCGGTCGCCGGCCGGGCGATGAAAACGAGGTCCCACCCTTTTAAAACAGCCTCACGCCGCGCAATCTCTCTCAAGCGACGCTTGACCCGATTTCTTACGACCGCCTCTCCCACGCGGCGGCTTACCAAAAAGCCAAAGCGGCTAAAGTCCGTTTCGTTGGCAAGAGCTCGTAATGTTAGGAGGGAATCCGACCATCTGCGGCCGTGCCGGTGCACCCTCGCGAAGTCCGAGCCCTTTCTGAGCCGCGCCTGTTTGCGCATGCGGCTCCACGCTAGACAGTCAGGCGATTGCGACCCTTAAGCCGGCGTCGCTTCAGTACCTCTCGCCCGTGTCGATCTCGCATTCGAGTCCGAAAACCGTGCACGCGCTTCCTGCGACGCGCCTTGGGTTGATACGTTCGTTTCGGCATTAATAGGACCCTCTAAAAGGACTAACCATTATAGGAATCGGTTCTCTGAAGTGTCAACGAGAGCAGTTTGGCAAGCAGCGGTGCGTATTCATCTGGAGAACATTGCTGCTCGCGAGCACTACTAGAACGAAAGCCTATGTCCCGACACAGCATAAGGTGGAGGATCTCAATTCGTGCTGCTTTATCTAGTAGGTTTATGCTCGTCGACACTCCAATATGGCAATGCTAGAATAGCCGCACTCAACCCCCCCCTGCTGGCCCAACGTGGCGTCTCCCTTCACCCACCTTCACCTGCACAGCGAGTACAGCCTCCTCGATGGTCTCTGCCGAGTTGACCAACTACTCGAGCGTGCCCACGATCTTGGCATGGATTCGATTGGGCTCACCGATCACGGTGTCCTCCACGCCATCGTCGATTTCTATGAAAAGGCTCGTACAGCCGGAATCAAGCCCATCATCGGGATGGAAGGCTACCTGGCGACAGGGAGTCGATCCGACCGGACCCCAGGCTCCAAAAAGCCCTATCACATCACGCTGCTAGCGAAAAACCAGACCGGTTACAACAATCTCCTCAAACTAGCCACAAAGGCGCAGTTAGAAGGTTACTACTACAAGCCACGCATAGACCGAGAGCTCCTTGAACAACATGGGGATGGAATCATCGCTTTTTCGGGCTGCCTCAATGGTGAGATCCCGCGGCTTCTACGAGCGGGACAGAACGACGAGGCCCGTAATTCAGCGCTGTGGTTCAAGGAGCGCTTGAGTGATTTTTATTTCGAACTGCAGCGGCATGGAAACCTACCGGAGCTCGATCAGGTCAATGCGCAGCTCGTCGAAATGGGGCGGAGTCTGGATATCCCTATAGTCGCTACAAATGACGTCCACTACGTCCACGGGCACGAGCATTCCGTCCAGGACGTCCTCCTCTGCATCCAAACAAATAGCACCGTTGATCAAGAAGATCGGATGAAGATGGCCGACGCCTCTTACTATCTCCGTAGCACCGAGGAAATGCAGGAGCAATTCCGGGATCTGCCCGACGCAATCGATACGACGAGACGTATCGCGGATGCCTGTGATGTAACGATCGACTTTTCGAAAGCTCACCTTCCTCAATTCCCTGTTCCTGACGGGGGATCAGCCTTCGAATACCTTTCAGGGCTCTGCTGGAAGGGTCTCCATCAGCGTTACCCGGAAGTCACCGAAGAGCTCAAGCGTAGATTGGAGTACGAACTCGAGGTAATCAAGAAAACACAGTTCCCCGACTACTTCCTAGTAGTGTGGGACATCATCGCCTTTGCGCGAGAGAAGCGAATCCTCTACGGCGTTCGCGGGAGCGCCGCAGCGAGCCTCGTCCTTTACACATTGGGGGTCACCAACATTGACCCCATGGGGTACCGGCTGGTTTTCGAACGATTCCTCAACATAGAGCGCAAAGAGATGCCCGACATCGACATGGACTTCCAGGACGACCGCCGCGACGAGGTGATCGACTACGTCGTACGGCGTTATGGGGCCGACCGAGTCGCTCAGATCATCACTTTTGGTACGCTCGGCGCAAAGGCCGCGCTTCGGGATACCGGCAGGGTCCTAGGTATGCCTTATGGAGAGGTGGACAGTGTCGCCCGACTCATTCCCGCTTCCTATCGTAAAGGAGATCGAGGAGAGATCAGCGCATGGTCGATCGACTTAGCAATCCAAGATATTCCCGAGTTTCGGGAACGCTACGAGCAAGACGAACAAGTTAAGAATCTCGTCGACACGAGCCGCAGGCTCGAGGGGGTTAGCCGGAGCTACGGAACCCATGCTGCTGGTGTAGTGATCTCAGACGAGCCTCTGATCGACTTCGTCCCCCTCGCCCGACCCAAGGACACAAACGAAACGGGTATCGCGGTAACACAATTCTCGATGGCCGCGATCGCGAAGCTTGGCCTCTTAAAGATGGACTTCTTGGGGCTAGTTAATCTACAGATTCTCCAACGGTCTATTGATTTCATTTTGGAAACTACCAGCTTGGAGATCAATTTACATGGAGTATCACTAGAGGACACGGAAACATTCGCCCTTCTCTCCTCTGGGGAAACTACGGGTATCTTCCAGCTTGAGAGCACGGGCATGAGACGCTACATAAAGGAACTGAAGCCGTCCTCATTGGCCGACCTATCCGCAATGATCGCCCTCTATCGACCGGGGCCGATCGAGCAGATCCCCAACTTTATTGAATCGAAGCGCGGGAAGCGGGCCGTGCAATATCCCCACCCCATCCTAGAGGACGTGCTCAAAGAGACGTATGGAATCATCGTCTATCAAGACCAAGTGCTGCTGATCCTTCAACAATTTGCCGGCTATAGCTTGGGACAGGCGGATATTG
>Ga0310344_10001889_pt1 | contig 15842 bp, 14 predicted proteins | sample HC15DNA20200_MG_FD_203801 | JGI IMG/M metagenome (GOLD analysis project Ga0310344, IMG submission 203801) | Marine microbial communities from station ALOHA, North Pacific Subtropical Gyre - HC15-DNA-20-200_MG | ecosystem: Environmental > Aquatic > Marine > Oceanic | place: Pacific Ocean: North... | reverse complement strand
AGGTTGTAGGTAATGTAATCGGCCCAGGTTTGGGCTAGCTGTTTGCCTTCTTCGTAGCCGCCTCCATTGACTTGGGTGTAGTAAATCGGTTGGTTGCGCTCAAGTAACTCAATCGCCTTATTGACACGCTTGGGTTTGTAACCTGAATCGCCCCCACCCTCCTGGCCACCAACTACGACCACGATAGCAATCAAAGCCAAGGCCACGACTGTCAGTCTCTTCAGCATGGGTCCTCCCTCAGTTTGGGGCGCATCACGCTACCCGCTTAGCCAATATCCGTTTGGTAGAAAGAGTTATCCTCGCACAGCTTCCTGCTTATGAAAAGTGCCTAAACGGCCTTCCCTCTGTATTCAAGACAGCACTGTTAAAAACGATTCCACAAGACTCCGAAAACCGAGCCAGCCCAGAGACCTCATCGACAGCGATTGACAACTTCAAGATAGCAGCCCATCATTACATCAATATTTTCCTGTATCGTGCGATTAAGGAAGTAATTGGGAGGACATGCTCATGATTAGCATCATCCGGTTTCCCTTTGGCTCGCTCAGTATTGGCTGGACCGTAGCAATCGCCATTCTGAGCTTTTCGACTACAAACCCGAATTCCGCGGTCGCACAAGACACCCCGGTGACCTTCACCAAAGACATCGCTCCGATTTTCCAGGATTCGTGTCAGACCTGCCATCGCGAAGGGGCCATCGCACCCATGTCGCTCATGACCTATGAGGAATCAAGACCTTGGGCACGTTCGATCAAGGACAAGGTCTCCACACGAACTATGCCTCCTTGGTACATCGACAAGAATGTCGGGGTCCAAGGGTTCAGATATGACCGGTCCCTAACCGACGACCAAATTGAGACTATAGTTGCTTGGGTCGACGCTGGTGCACCCCGCGGCAACCCTTCCGACATGCCCCAACCTCGGGAATTCGCTGAGAGAGACATGTGGCACATCGGTGAACCGGACTTGATCGTGCCCATCCCCGAACCATTCGTTGTTCCCGCAGACGGTGCCAACTGGTGGGGTGACCTCTTTTCCGAGTCAGGACTTACAGAGGATCGGTGGATCAAGGCAGTAGAAACAAAACCCTCAGCCGAAGGGTTCCCCGTAGTTCACCATGCCGTCACAAGGCTGCAAGAGTCGTTGGACGCTGACGAGGGCGACTTCCTCAACGAGTACGCCCAAGGCAAAAACGGTGACGCCTTTCCAGAAGGTACCGGACGTTTAGTCAAGGCAGGCTCAGTAATTCGCTTTAACATGCACTACGCCTCAATCGGAAAAGAAACGACAGATAGGACAAGTGTAGGCCTGACCTTTTACCCAAAAGGTGAGGAACCCAAGCACGAATTATTCTCAAGAGCCTTAGCCCAAAATTATGACCTAGACATCCCTCCTGGGGAAGATGACATACGGCACGACAGTTACCATCCTTTTCCCAACAACGTTCGCCTGACGGGGTTTCAGCCGCACCTGCACAACCGCGGAAAACGCCAGTGTATTGAAGCGATATTACCTGATGGCAACACCCAAACGATTAGCTGCGCAACTTGGGATTTTGGTTGGCACATCGTCTACAACTACGAAGAAGACGTGCAGCCCTTGCTGCCAAAGGGCACATTTCTCCACACTATCACCTGGCACGACAACTCAGCGTCCAACCGGTGGAACCCTGACCCAAGAAACTGGGCCGGTTTTGGCCAACGTTCCAGCGATGACATGGCTTTCACCTGGACAAGCTACTACGAGCTCGATGACGATGAGTTCGCTGCAGCAATTGAAGAACGCCAGGCCATTACGGATAACGACTGACAATCGACGGGGAACCCAAGTGACAAAACCCAGACGGCGCGTCATGTTGTATACGCTGGTCACGTTCCTGGTGGTGTCCGCCATTAGCGAAGTCGATGCACAAATCCGCTACGACCGTGGGCAAAACGTCGCCCCAGTCTTCGAAGGATGGGAACGTAATCCAGACGGCACCTACGACATGGTGTTCGGCTACATGAACCGCAACTACCAGGAAATGCCCGATGTGCCTATTGGACCGAATAATTCTTTCGAGCCCGGCCCAATGGACAGAGGGCAACCGACACGGTTTTACACCCGTCGGCAGCAATTCGTGTTCCGGGTGCAGGTCCCGGCCGATTGGGGAGAAAAGGACCTTATCTGGACACTCACGGCAAATGGCCGGACAGACCAAGCGTTCGGTTCCCTATGGCCTAACTGGGAAATAGACGAAGGGGTGATCAAAGCAAACCGAGGCATGGGCGCTAACGGGGCTCCGCCTGACAACCAACCACCATCTATCACTCTTCCTAGCGGCGGAAACCTGTCTGTCACCCGTCCAAACCCATTAACCATTACGGTGGTCATCAGCGACGACGGGATTCCAGGCCCTCGCCCTCGCCGCGAAGAACCAGCCACTGACAACGACGACCCACAGGCGGCGGCCAGAGCCGCCGCCGCTAGGGAACGCCGGCGAAGACAACCTCACCCGACCAACCAAGCAGTGGTAAACGCAAGAGTGGCCAGTGAAACCGGATTAGGCATCACCTGGATTCATTATCGCGGACCCGGTTCAGCTTCATTCACCCCAGTAAGCGCGTCAGTCGAAGGCGGGCGAGGCGGAGAAATTCAAACCTCAGTAACGTTCAGCGAATCTGGCACACATGTCGTGCGGGCCTACGCCGACGATTCGATAATCACCACGCCATTGGACATAACCGTAGAAGTTAACTAAACGACGCAGACACTGCGAAGGTGCGGGCACAAGCATCCCGCTAGGCTGGCAGCCGGCAGGTTTCGTTCAAACAGCCAAGTTGTAGGTAGATGGCATAGATTGCCATCTATGCAGAATTCTCATCACTACCGCAAGCTATTCATCTCGACCAGGCGAACCCGATCACCGTCTGTCAAAGGTAGAAATCCAGTCTCATCCGGTTCAGCCGTGAGCGGTTGGCAGGGACCACACATCAGGGTGTGTGTCTCAAGATTGTGACCTAAACCCAGAGCGTGTCCCAATTCATGAGCGATCACGTGCCTGGTTACCATAGCATCGTCTCGGTAAGGACCTCGAACCGACCGAACGACCAAGAAATAACGCCGTGGAGTGATCCTCGGCATTGGCCAAGTGAACGACATGATGTCTTGGCGGGACAACAACACAACAATGTCGGCATCTAAATCACTCAAATCTGCCGGGGGAGCTGGTTCAGCTTGACCTGCAGGCAACCTGGTTGCTCGCTGAACGACCTGGCGAGCATAATTTTCAAGAAGCCTCAACGCAGGTGACGCAACAACCAGCCGAGGTTCCTCTAGTCTTGTGTCGATTCCCAGTTCCGCCAATCGGTCATTCCAGAAAGCCACAGCCTCATGAGACGCAGGGACACGATGGTCACCTTCCTCTGCTACAAGCACCAGAACCGACAGACCACTAGCTGTTAAAGAGCTCGCCCCAAGCAACAGGAAATTGGTAACACCCAAAAACACCCACGCGAAAGTAAGCTTTCGGGAAGACCAAAGGGTAGACAAGAACTTGCCCTCTTGTTGGCGCTAAACTTACACCAGAGTCAGGAAATGGTGCACCTTAATCGACCTAAGAGCATCCTAGCCGTAGTCCAACAGTAATTAGGACATCGGACATCAATTCTCATGTTGAGACATCCGAACATTGATAAGCCGAACGTATTCGAGAATTGCAGGAGTCGAGGTTCTTAGTTGAGCAGATACCGAGTCCAACACTGAAAGAGAACCATCGCCAGAATCCTCCAGCCGCTGCAGTGCCGAGAGTGGAATCCCTGACGATCTGGCAAGCTGAGCCTGTGTCAGTTGAAGATCCCCCCGAAGACGCCTAGTTATGTGCCCGCAATGCCACGTAAGCGAACCGAATAGGCTCTCCATAAGTAACTCCCATAATCTTGTTAATACCATTCACCCTTACTACGGTTCCTCTCATCTTGCTATGCAGGCCAAACAAAAGCTAGCCTCTCAGACCTTAACCTTCCACCATCTAGAAAATCTTGGCCTATTTTTTTAATCTGAAACAACACTGTCGTCTTCCACAGTATGACTGCGTGCTGTTTTGTTCCTTTGCTCACTTCCGGGCCGAACCACCTAGCAAATAGTGGAACCACTGGCGATCTTATCAAACAAACGATTGAATCGAACGTTTATTCAGCAAGCATTGAGCTTAAATACAAGAGATGTCCTATGTATTTTGCAGTAAATGAGTTATGGACAACATCACTTCCAAGAACTCACTCCGTAGCTATTCTGTCTTCGAGGGTGAGGAAACGTCGCCCTAATTCGAACCGGTGATGGAGGTTTTGCAGTCGGGCACCGTGTGACCCGTATCGTTCGGAAACAGGTGCCATCACACGACCCCGCGATGACGAACTGTGTGCAGAGTACGACAGGGCCTGTTCAAACTCCGCTCCACACGTGATCGTTTGTAGTCCCAGCCGTGACCTTTTTCTCTTCAAGGCTGCTAGTAGCAGAATGACGAGGCTTACTGGCAGCGTAACGCGTTGCGCCAGTAACCCGGACCGACAGGTTCAGCAAAGCTACAAACCCGATAGCGTGACATGACCGTCGCCAAACTCCGCGACCGGACTGCCGACTTTCTCCAGCAGAGACAGGTAGAGGCTTGCAACTGGGGTTTCCCCAGCGTAGGAGAGGTGACGGGAGCCCTGCAACTGTCCTGAACCCCCTCCGAAGAGGGCAACCGGCAAATTCGTGTAGTCGTGAACGTTGCTATTACTCATCCCACTGCCAAACATCGTGACCGAGTGATCCAAGAGGCTACCGTCGCCATCCTCCGTTGTTTTCAGCCGCTCAAGAAAAGATGCCGTCAGCTGTGCGTGGTGCGTCTGAAGCTTGACCAACTTCGCGAGTTTCACCGGATCATTCTGATGGTGTGAAACACCGTGATGTGCCTCAGGGACACCGATCTGAGGATACGTCCGGTTGCTCAATTCTCGCCCTAACGCGAAAGTGAAGACACGAGTCACATCGGAACGATACGCTAGCCACAGCATATCGAACATCAGCTCGACGTGTTCCTCGTAGGAAAGTGGAATGCCGTATGGAGCAGCAGGCAACGGGAGCAGGTCTTCGTCTCCTTGCTGCTCAGCCAGCTGGATCCGCTGCTCCACCGCCCGAACGGCATCGAGGTACTCCGCGACCCTAACCCGGTCGGCCACTCCCAACTCCCGTTCCAGCCGTCTCAGATCGCCACGAACCCAATCGAGAATACTGCGTTGGTTCTGCATTCTGATGAGTTGCTGGTCCCGCGTCTCGCCATCGCCAAACAGTCGTTCGAACACCTTCCGCGGGTTACTTTCCATCGGATTGGGGCTTGTCGGCGTTCGCCACGAGATCGTATTAATATAGGCACAGCTATAGCCGTTTTCACAGTTTCCGACCATCGCGTTGCTGGTGTCGATCGCCAGCTCCAGCGAAGGCAACTGGGTGTGCTTGCCAAGTTCGCCCGCGGCAATTTGATCAATCGACGTACCTGCTTGAATATCGGCACCTTCGGTGTGTTTCGGATGGGTGCATGTGAGGTAAACTGCCGCACAGCGGGAATGCCCACCATTGCCGGCGCCCATCTGTGCGGCCTGAGCATTGTCAAGTCCTGTGAGCACAGTCAACTGATCGCGAACACCGGCGAACGTATTCAGGATCGGAGACAGCGGGAAATCCTTACCAGTGGTTGCTGGTGTCCATTGATCCATCACCGCGCCCATCGGAAGGTAAACAAACCCCAAGCGTCTGACAGGCTCAGCAGCCGTTGACAATGCTGGGACCATCGCGTCGAGCATGGGCAAAGCCAACGTCGCCCCTACGGTTCTCAGAAATGTCCGGCGAGGAAGGGCCATCTTCGTAATGATCATCAGGTTGTCTCGTTCGTCCTGTCATCTCACCACTGCGCTAGTTAGCGTGTGAGCGTTACTCCCGACGCAGACACCGGCGCGCCCGCCGAACGGCGCATCCGAAACGGGACGCTGTCCACGACTCCTACAATGAGGTCCTTTAGCCGATAGTTGTTCGGTTCAATATCCCGCACCAGCTGCCGAACTGTCGGCATGTCGTAAGGCTCGAGGCCCCGACCCAGCGCGTAGGTCAAAAGCTTTTGGACGACCGTACTGACAAAAGTGTCTGGCCGCCGCAGCAAAGCTTGCCGGAGCCCAGCCGGTCCATTGAACGAGGTTCCGTCTGGGAGCATCCCGGTTGCGTCGATAGGGCTCTTGTCCTCCCCCAGCGACCGCCAACGCCCGACCGCATCGAAGTTCTCGAGCGAGAAGCCGGGCGGATCCATAACCGCGTGGCAACTGGCACAAGCCGGGCTGGCGCGGTGCCGGACCATACGTTCACGCATCGAGAATATCTGCCCACTTGAGTCTAGCTCCGCAAGTGACTCCACACCCGGAGGAGGAGGAGGAGGGTCATACCCCAGAAGATTCTCCAGGATCCATTTTCCTCGGAGCACCGGCGAGGTCCGCGTGGGATAGGCCGTAACAGTCAGGATACTACCGTGTCCGAGTAATCCACCACGCGGGCTCTCGTCGGGCAGTTCGACGCGCCTAAACTCTGGTCCCACGATATTAGGGATGCCATAGTGCTGAGCCAGTCGTTCGTTGACAAACGTATGCCGCGCTGTCAGCAGCTCTAGCACACTACGATTTCCCCGCACGATACTCTCAAAGAAGAGCTCCGTCTCGCGCCGAAAGGCCTGCTGAAGGGCAACGTCGAAGTTTGGGAACCCTACGTGATGTGGAACAGTGCCAGGCAGGTTCCGCAGGTAAAGCCACTGCCCAGCGAAATTTCTGATCAGCGCCTGCGAGCGAACGTCCGCCAGCATCCGTTCCACCTGCCGGTCCAACATGTCTTGTTTCTGCAGCTCCCCGCGTTGAGCGATCGCGGTCAGCTCATCATCGGGGACGCTGCTCCAGAGGAAGAACGACAGCCGAGACGCCAGCTCCATATCCGGAATCTGATAAGGAGTGTCTGGTGGAAGCCCGGCTGGGTCACGCTCGACACGAAACAGAAAATCTGGACTCGAAAGGACTGCCTGAAGCGCTAGCTCAATACCAGCCTCGAAGCCTCCCTTGGTGCTGCCCTCTTCGTAGAAGGCAAGTAGTGGCCGTAGGTCAGTCTCCGTCACCGGTCGTCGATAGGCGCGACGTGCGACCGTCATGAGGACCTTCCTAGCACACGGTGCTTCGTCAGCCCGAGCTAGCGGCTCACAGACAAGAATGCGGTTCCGACTCGGTGTACTTACGGGTCTCTGCCCGTCAAACGGACCGACAATCAAGACCTCGCCAACATGTGGTTGGTATCGCGTATCAAGCCGATGCCCTTGATAGGGACGCAGAAAGGGTAACCGTGATGTTTCTTGCAGGGCCGAGGTCTTCTTGATGAACGCCACCCGAACGTCCCGAGGGCCGGCACGGACCGGCAGGGAAACTTCCCAGTCCCTGTCTACGTGCTGCATGGCTGTCGTCAGCTCGTGTCGCGTATCGAACGTAAACACTGTTACCCGCTCGCCATCGATACTGAGCTCGAGTTCGTGTCGGTCAGGAAAGTTAGCGAGACTGCCGTTGTCGCTGCGGTCGAGTTGCACCCGAATGGTGTAATTTCCGTCAAGAGGGAAATTGTAGCGAAACGCTGTTCCGCCTCTGGTGCCAAACGGCAACCCTTCGAACCGGTCGTCTTGCCGTAGCTCTCCAGGAAGGCGAAACGTCTCACCGACCGGCGTGATGCTGGGATTACCGAGGGCCACACGAGCCACTTTCCTCGCGGCCAATAAATACTGCTCGAGCAGGGATGGGGAAATACCTAACACCCCCGCAATATTGTCGAAGCCGTAGCTTGCATCGTCCGGGGGAAGTAGCTCGTTGACATCGATCTCAAGTCCTAGGACATCGCGGACCACGTTCTCGTATTCGGTACGATTAAGCCGGTGGAGAGCCTCCGTTCTTCCGGGATGGGGTGCGGTTATCGCCACCTGATCCAGCTGTCCTTCAAGCCACGATATAAGTTCGTCATATGTGGCCCGGTCCGGACGAGGTCTTCCTACTGGAGGCATCGCACCTGCACGCAGCTTGCGCACGACTTTCTCCCAAAAAGGCGACATCCCTCCAATGTTTGTCAAGTCAACTTCGTCGAGCGCCAGTCCCGACGTGCGGAACCTCTCGTTGTGGCAACTCACGCAGTACTGGTTCAGCACTGCACGTTGCCGTGAGACCAAGTCCAGAGACGAACTCACGGATCGAGGCTCTTGGCTTGGGGTCTGGGCCTGAATTGGGACAACGAGCCCACTGGTAAACGCTGAAGCCACCAGGACCGGCAGTGAACGGACGATAAAGCCAAGATTCAACATCATTGCGGTCGACCGTCCGTAACAGACTTTGAAGTCTTTTCATCAACGGTCAGGCCATGCTTCCGCATAAGTCGACGAATTAGAGCGGCCGTCTCTGGATAGCTCTGCAGGTTGACGCTGTACTGAACACCATCAGCAATCTCCAACGGTGTCCAACCATCCGTGTTAGAGCGATCACCGGCGCCCGGCTGCGTGACGACATCGAGCCGAGCACCCTCACCAACGAGGAACTCGATGATCGAGCCCGCACCTCGATGGGCTGCTCCATGAACCGCTCGGTAGCCGTCTTGTCTCGCCCGGTTCACGTCCGCTTTGGCTCCACCGAGCTCCACCATTTGTTCGACCGTTGCCAAGCATTCAGCTTCTGTACCAGGACTTTCTCCAGGAAGGTAGATGCCGACACCGGCAGCCGCCATGAGAGGAGTCGTCAGGTCTTCGGTCGGCAGTAGCGGGTCCGCACCATGATCGTAAAGAAACGACGTGAACTCAGAGTCGCAGGCTTGGGCTGCCAGCAAGAATGGTGTCGCCCCCATCCGATTAAGATTATTGCGATGCTCGTCGACGAGTTCCCTAGATTGCCGAGCATCCGGATTCGCTCCGGCAGCCAGGAGTGCACCAGCCAACTGGAGACTCTCCATGTCGCCGGTTCGCACCGCGGGAGGATTAACCGCGCCTCTGTTAGGTCTGCGCGTCCACACAAGTCGGTGCAGCGGGGTCCATCCCGGAGCGTCAGAGTTGGCATCGGCACCCTGGTCCAAAAGGAAGGCAGCGAGCGAAAAGTGGGCGTTCATGATTGCCAGATGTAACGCGCTGGTGCCGTCTGACAGCGCATCATTCACGTTCGCTCCGGCCTCTAGGAGCGTGCGGACGCTCTCAAAGTGACCCGCTCGAACTCCAAACAAAAATGCCGTAAAACCAGCTCCGCGACGAGTAGGGACGATGCGACTTGTTGCTCGGGGTGTTCCGGCGTCAATCGCCGGGACCGTTCTAGCGTGAACATCTGCGCCGTTTCCGATCAACACGCGAAGAGCCCTAGCGTTGTTCTTGCCTGCTGCCCACATAAGGGCCGATTGCCCAAGCCAACCTTCCCGTACGTTCACCTCCGCACCAAACGCAATAAGGGCGCTTAGCGCCTCAGGTGTGCCGTTCCTGGCTGCAGCCATAATCGCGAACTCGCCTCCAGGCGTCGCCGTATTTGGGTCAGCGCCAGCCTTCAGCAGCTGCCGTAGAATTGCCACATGTCCATTATCCGCCGCCAATAGCAACGGTTTCACGCCATAGCGGTTCTCACTCTCGACGCTCGCTCCCGCTCCAATCAGCAGCTCGACAGTCTCAAGGTCATTCCGGTGCACTGCCCAGTGGAGAGCGGTCGTGCCATCCGCCTCTGGGCTATTCACATCGACGTGTTGTTCGATTAAGGATTGGATAGTCGCCGTATTAGCCGTCTTGACAGCTTCTATCAGCGGGACATCTGCAGCAGCAGAGAACGCAACCGAGGCCCCAACTGCTACGGACACCGGCAGCAACGACACCAGCCACCTCGCACTCCGAAGATTTCCCAACATCAGGTGTGTTCCCTCGCCGAAACCCGGCGCGCAGACTCGAGGCCCCAAAGTATATGCTTGTGAATATGTTCTGACAACGGAATCTGTAGCTCGAGCGGCCGCGTCACCTTCAACTGGTCTGCCCTTGTTTACACACGGAGGCACACGACCCGGTTCGGCTTCTTTATGAACTTCTAGCGCGACTGGCGCAAGCCAAAACCCGAGGCGTGGCGAAACTGCAAATTATTGAAAAATGGAGGCGCCGCCCGGATTTGAACCGGGGATGGAGGTTTTGCAGACCTCTGCCTTACCACTTGGCGACGGCGCCATTCTGGCGTGGACCAGTAGGCATCAACCCATACCCTACTGCACTCAAACAGCGGATACTCTGTCAGGAAGGAAGTATGGAGCGGGAAACGGGATTCGAACCCGCGACTTCGACCTTGGCAAGGTCGCACTCTACCACTGAGTTATTCCCGCTCGAACGACCTCTAGAACACACCGTACCACAACGCGTTCAGCCCCACAAGACAGCGAGTTCCCCACTGACCGACAAGGTCCTTCCGGTGTCCGCAGGGAGGAATCCACAGGCAGTCTACGTTGCAAACCAAGCAAACTTTTCGAACCTTCAACCGGACAATGCCTATTTGCGTTTCCAAGTGGTTCCGGTAGGCGCATCTTCGAGCAGAACCCCGCGAGTCTCGAGACCCTCCCTTATGCTGTCCGCTGTTGAAAAATCCCGCCTGGCACGAGCGTGGTTACGTTCCGCGATCAATCGCTCAATTTCCTGAACAGGAACATCAGGCTCGGCTTCCTCTACCCGCCGCAACGCGATGATCCCCAAAACCTGATCAAAGCTGTCAAAGGCCGCCATCACTGCTCTAACGTCCGGCTGACCAAGCTCGCCACTATCGATAGCCACATTGACATCTCTTACCAACTCGAACATGGTCCCAAGTCCAGCTGGCACGTTCACATCCTGTGAAATTCTTTCCACAAAGTGCCGACGTGCAGTCTCGACACGATCGATAAACTCGGGGTGGGCATCGCCACCAGTCACACCGCCAAGTCTCGCAAGACAGGTCATCAAACGCTTGAGAGCCTCTTCCGCCTGGTCCAGGCTAGCCCAAGAGAACCGCAACTGCTTGCGATAGTGAACCATCAATAGAGCAAAACGAAGTGCTGAGGGTCGATAACCACGGGCAAGAACATCAGGCAGGGTGAACGCATTACCCAGCGATTTAGACATCTTCGTGCCTTTGTCGAGGAGTAAGTGCTCGACATGGACCCAAAAACGAGAAAAGGTCTGCCCAGTCGCTCCCTCAGCCTGAGCGATCTCGTTTTCGTGGTGGGGAAACACAAGATCAACGCCACCCGCATGAATATCGATTGGCGTACCGTCAAGAAGACGGTTCGCCATAGCCGAACATTCAATATGCCACCCTGGACGTCCAGGCCCAACACCGAAGTCCCATGTTGGTTCGCCTCTAGTAGTTGCTTTCCATAGTACGAAATCTCTAGCGTCGTCCTTATCGTATCGGTCTGAATCGATCCGAGAACCTGGCTTGATCCCGGCATGATCGAGCCGGGCGAGCTTTCCGTAATCAGGTAAAGTCGATATCTTGAAATAGACTGAACCATCGCTACTATAGGTATGACCATTGGCCTCTAGAGCTTGGATCATTTCAACCATTGAGCGAAGATTCGCATCATCGGTAGCCCGCGGATACTCCTCTACAGGCTCGAGCCCAAGAGAAGCCGCATCCTCGTGGAATGCCTCGATGTAGCGGTCGGTGTATTCGCGGAGCGGAACTCCAGCCGCTTTTGACTCTTCAATTGTTCGGTCATCAACATCAGTGAAGTTCATCACTTGTCGTACCTCGAATCCAGCCACGTGCTTAAGTGCACGTCTCAAAACGTCGAGGGCGACAAAGGTTCTGAAATTTCCAATATGTCCTCTGGCGTAGACCGTCAAACCACAGGTGTACATTCGAACTGTGTTGCCAGACAGTGGTGAGAACGGCTCTTCCTGACGAGTCAGGGTGTTATACAGCAGCATGGACGCAAAGGGGTGAAGGTTTGGCCGACGGATCCAAGGTAAGACATGAGCCAATTCGCAATGGTGAGCATTCTACCGTGAAATCTGTTTAAACAGTTCCCGGGCTTGCTCAGCGTCCAGTCGAATCTGCTCTTGCAAGGCCAGAACACTCGAAAACGCCCGCTCTTCCCGAAGACGTTGAATGAATGCCACGCGGATCTTGGTATCATACAGGTCCTGGTCGAAGTCCAGTAGATGAGATTCAACCACGGGCTTATCATCGGCAGTACCGAACGTTGGTCTAACACCGACATTAGTCACAGCCGAATGAATGACTTCTCCAACCAACACGGCGGTAACGTAGACGCCATTCGGTGGAAATAGGTTGTTTTTCGTCGCAAGGTTAACCGTAGGAAATCCAATTTTTCGCCCTCGACCATCCCCACGAACCACCCTCCCCTCAAGAGTGTAATGATGTCCAAGTAAGGCACCAGCCTCGTCAACTCGTCCTTCAGATACGAGCCGGCGAACTCTAGTGCTGCTAACAACAAAGTCTTTATAACGGACTGGATCGATCTTTCCGGCCCTAAACCCGTACCGTGCTCCAAGCAAGCGTAGCAAAGAGAAATTTCCAGCACGTTCATGCCCAAACAGAAAATTCGTCCCTACCCAGACCTCCCCAACCCGCAACCATTCAACAAGAACCTTACGTACAAACACCTCAGGCTGCCACTGAGACAACTCGAGAGTAAACCGGACGACCGCCATTCCATCCATACCAGCGTCAGCGAGCGCAGAAAGCTTTTGTGAGCTGCTCATTAGTAGCGTTGGTGCCTTCTCCGGACGCAGTATCCTAGACGGGTGGGGATCAAAGGTGAGCGCGACAGCTTTAACCTTAGCTTCATCAGCGCGTCGACGAACCTGAGCGAAGAGCTTTGAATGTCCTCGGTGTAATCCGTCGAAATTGCCGAGTGCCAAAACAGGCTGGCGCCAAGACGGAGGCACACTGTCACCCGGAAAATAGATACTCTGGACCCGGCTATGCTGAATGCTTTCGTGCGTCATCGACCGACCACCAATCATATCCGGTCAGCGACCCGAAAGGGATACAAACAGCGCCTGGACAAAAGTAAACATAAACTGCAACAACAACCGCTCCACAGCAATGACAGACGGTCGATTCAGGCTTTTCGGCGCGATGAAACGTGCCAAAACACTACCCATAACCAAAAATCCGGGACGGTGCTCTGACCACCTAAATTCTATTCGTTGCCAGCATGTAATCGGGAGCACCCAGACAGCCCCAAAGCTCTCACGAACCCGAACAGGTCCGTGCCAGAACCTGCCAAGGCAGAAGGTCAGCCCAAGCCCCGATGTCCTAACCTCTGAAAAGACCGCTTGGCGGAACACTCACCACCACACAGAGCGGGTGAACAGCAGCATCCGTGTGAACAGATACACTTTTGACACTAGTCCGCTAGAAGAGAATTTTGCTGGATTCAAGTCGGCATCCGAATAGTCATATGCTAACAGTCTATGATCAACCCGTCGTGCGCGAGTGTCACACCAGGCGGCAGCGACGCACACGTTTCCGCGTGAGGCAAATGGTGACACATATGAGTGAAGTAGGTTCGACGGGCGCCGACCCGTGCTGCTATTTCAATTGCCTGGTCCAGTGACAGGTGTGTCGGATGCGGCCGATGCCGCAACGCATCAAGAACCAGCACGTCCAGCTGGTCTAGCAGTGGCCATGACGACGACGGTATCTCGCTACAGTCCGTTAAATAGGCGAAATCGCCCAATCTATAGCCAAGAATTGGATGTGCACCGTGGAGAAGCGGTACCGGAACTACCTCAACACAGCCAACCGAGAAACGACCGGCGATCTCGAGAAGACGCAGCTGCGGAAGGCCCCCACCCTTGGGAGTTGCAGGGTCCCAGACATAGGCAAAGACGCGGCGTAAGGCCGCTAGAGTCGAGGCGTCACCCAGACAAGGGATCACGCTTTTCTGAAAGAAATTAAAAGGCCTCACATCGTCAAGACCCATAATGTGATCTGCGTGATAGTGGGTAAAGAGAATGAGATCGAGACCAGTCAGTCCGAATCTGAGTGCCTGCGACCGAAAATCAGGCGTGGTGTCTATTAGCACACGAGTAGCATCTGAGAGTTCCAAGAAAACAGACGGCCGCAACCGGCGATCATGCGGGTCATCTGACCTGCATGTAGAACAATCACAACCAACGACAGGAATACCAGAAGAGGTTCCTGTCCCGAGAAAAGTAACACGCATCATCAGTATCCCATTAGCTAGCCGACACCAGCTCAGATGGAGTGACCTGACATAAAGAACTTCAGGGAGTGGCCGAACCTCCTGAATTACAAGCCTCAGCGTAGCGCATGCGAAGTTCCTTCAGCACGCGGGTGAGAAACACTTCCTCACCAGGTGTCAAGTTACCTTTAGTCTTATCTGCGAGTACCACCAGTAGGTCGAGCATATGGCCGGCTGCCTCTAGGTTCGGAGACTGTCGTTTACCAGACGACGAATCAACGACGTCGCCAAGATGCACAGCTGCAGAAGTCGCAAGTGATACGACCAACGCGTTGAACGAGATCTCCGGGCGTGCACTCACACCTACCTCCTCAGCCGATGCTAGCATATAGATATAGACTGATCCTTAATGACTAAAGCCCCTTCTCCCAATAGCCCAACACCCACCCACTCGGCAGGGGACCGGTTCGACCGACTTATTGAGATCATGCGCACTCTTCGTTCCCCGAACGGCTGCGCCTGGGACCGTGAACAGACTTTGGCGTCCCTTCGTCCATTTGTTCTGGAAGAGGCGTACGAGGTAGTCGAAGCAATGAGCCTCGATGACCCGGCGGCCTTGTGTGAGGAACTCGGTGATCTACTACTTGAAGTGGTCTTTGTCGCCCAAGTCTGTGCTGAAACGGACCAGTTAACTATCGTCGATGCCACCAACGCTATCATCGAAAAATTAATTCGCCGCCATCCCCACGTCTTCGGCGACCACAAACTCGGGACGTTCCGTGAACTCACACCCACCGAAGTAAGTGAACAGTGGGATCGGATCAAAACCGAAGAACGGGGTGGCTCCGAGCTCACCACACTATTGGACGGGATACCAAAAGCTTTGCCCTCGCTGCTACGGGCGTCTCGCATCGGCAACCGCACAGCCAGAGTTGGCTTCGACTGGAAAACCGTCAATGACGTCATCGACAAGGTGAACGAAGAGATGGCGGAATTGGATCACGCGATAACCTCTGAGGATCGGACTCATATCGAGGAAGAACTAGGAGATCTACTCTTCACGATCGCCAACCTCGCCCGCAAACTCAAAGTCGACCCTGAATCAGCGTTACATTCAGCGAATCAAAAATTTATCCGCCGTTTCAGTACTGTCGAACAACAACTCGCAAAAAGGAAATGTACACTGGAGGCAGCAACGACCGACGACCTAGAATTGGAGTGGAAAGCTGTAAAAGATGCCGAACCTTCGCCCTAAATACCCTGCCAAATCATATGTTTTCCGGATGAGTCGGTCACAATTCGATAGGCGGCTAAGAGGTCAGTGAGGCATGGTATTCCTGCAGTGGCCGAACTCCTACTTCCTCATCCCGAAGCGAGCGGATCGCACTCACAGTAGCTGCTGCACCGGTCAGAGTTGTGACACATGGCACTCCCAGCATCGTCGCTATACGCCGCAGAGTACGGTCGTCGAAGAACGACTCCCGCCCAAGCGGAGTGTTGACAACAAGATCAATCTCCCGGCTAAGCAGTCGATCAGCAATATGAGGACGCCCCTCATTAACCTTGTAAACCAGTTCAATATCTAGCCCGTGCGCCCTCAAATAGGC
>Ga0310344_10001888_pt1 | contig 15843 bp, 34 predicted proteins | sample HC15DNA20200_MG_FD_203801 | JGI IMG/M metagenome (GOLD analysis project Ga0310344, IMG submission 203801) | Marine microbial communities from station ALOHA, North Pacific Subtropical Gyre - HC15-DNA-20-200_MG | ecosystem: Environmental > Aquatic > Marine > Oceanic | place: Pacific Ocean: North... | reverse complement strand
GCGCTAATTTCGGACGATAAGGCTTGTAGGTTCCTCATTGCGAAATCTGCATGGGATTGTAGGCTTTTTGCTAGCTTTCGATCAGTGGTGTCAAATTCAATACAACCTCTGTCGCGAGGAGATAAACTGTCCTGAAGAAGCCACTTCGCATACGGAACAAAGCATTTGTAATTTCTTGCCATATCGAAAGCGGACATTCTTTTTTTACCTAGCTTGGCCATAGCTTTTCCGACTGGCTCAAAGTATTGAGCGCCATGATCTTTAACAAGACTTTTAAAGAAAGCCATATTTAGCATATCGCCCTCGCCCTCATAGATTAGAGGGGCTAGGAATTCATGAATGTTATCTCCAATAAAATGCCCAGATAGAAAAGACCTTCCGCCATGAGTCTTCATACACAGGTCTATTGCAGCTTCCTTCTGGCATTCCGATCCAAAGTTTTTAGCCACAATACATTCTAGCTCGCCTCTATATCCTTCGTCAATAAGGGTCGAACACCACGAGACAAGTGCATCACATGAAAGGATATACGCAGCTAACGTGCCTATTCTGTTTTGTACAAGTTCTCTGTTGCGAATCTCCTGACCGTAGGTTGCTCTGTAGCACCCCCAAGGTAGTATGGAAGCCAGCATCGCCTTCATACAGCCTGATGCATTAGCGCACAGGGAAACCCTGCCTAGATTCAGACCATGATATGCGACAGTAAGACCGTTACCTTTTTCTAGTCGAATAAGGTTTTCTTTAGGAACTCTATGGTTGTTGAAAACCAAGGCATTGTTATGGAGTTTTTTAAGAGCGTGAAGCCCATAAGTTTCTATTTGAAAACTATCTGTATCTGTTGGTGGCAAATCGACCAATAAGATTTGCGGGGTATCGTCTACAAGACAAACGACCGAAACTAGCCTTCCGTATGTAGCGTTAGTGATGAATAGCTTTCTGCCATCTAAGACGTAGTCTTCGCCGTCGAGATGAGCGTGAGTCTTCAGTGCAGTCATGTCCGAACCTGCTCCCGGCTCAGTGAGAGCGAAAGCAGAAAGTCTTTCTCCAGAAGCGAGCATGGGAAGCCACTTCTCCTTCTGCTCTTTTGATCCAAATGTTTTGATGGGATCGACAGAACCTATACATCCATGAACAGACGCAAGACCAGCAACGCTAGGTTCTATAGCCGCCATCTCTGATAGAAATGGTGCAAATTCCGAAAAAGCAATAGCTGGCTTGTCTGGAAGAGGAACGAGCAGACCAAAGTATCCGCAATGGGCTAAGTCTGAGATTAGCGATTCACTCAGCTTTCCATTCTCATAAAGAGTTCCGTGGTCTCGGTGTCGAGTGACTGTATCAAGGCAGTTGAGAAGCGTGCAGCGATGTGTGTTATCTACAGCAAAGTTCTCAAAGAACTCTGAGGTAGGAAACTCTCTATCCCAAACAGCCCTGTAAGCTGGGCTATTGTTTGTTTTGTGTTTATCTTTAAAGAGGCGTTCTACTTGGTCGTCAGCAGAATCAATCTTACCAATACTTTTAGATTCTTCTAAGCTCTTACCGCCCATCTCCATTGCAACTTCTGCAAAAGACTTATCATTCATTTTCCAAACTCCGCTAAGGCTTTCTTTACCAATTCCTCAAGTCCAATGCCAGCGTAGTAAACCCTCTCAACGGCACGCTTGGATTCAACATACTTGAAACCGTAGGTTTTCATTATCTGAATCGCTTGCTTCTTTAAAGATGCCGCAGAACTAGCGGGTTCCGGTTTGGTTGGAACTGGCTTCGAACTTTTTCTCTTGGTAGTTTTTTTAGTCTTCTCTTTCTTAAGCTCGCCTTGAGATACCACTATAGTAAATGGCTGGATGACAAGTCCCTCAGAACACTCCATGCAATTATGGTAGGCAGGAGTGTCTTGAGGGATGTCGTAGTTTCTCAGACGAAAATACTTATTGCAGCTTGGACACTGTAAATGAATATCAACTTCATATTCAATAAATTCAGCATCCTTCATCTTTTATGCCCTTTTATGCTTGGGGGGGGATTCTCTCTTCAAGAGAGAAGAAAAGGTGAGACATTTGTTTATTGTCTTACGAGAATTTAACTCTAGACTCTGCGTATCTGTTAGGATCAGCTAGTCCAGAATCAATACGCCAAACCTCAGTTTCATATTCACCAAACTCATCTTCGCACAACACCTTATCTTTAGGTTTTAGTGTCTCAAATGATTCTTGATGCTCTTCTTTCAACATTTCCCTGTGGCTACCAAACCGTGTTTTATATTTGTACGGTTCCTCCTTCTGCCACGGGCGATGAGTGCTAGTCCTTCTCTTTGCCATTTATTAAATCCTTTCTTAGTTCCACTGAGGATCACCGAGACTGGCGTAGTCTTCTTCTTCTTCTTCCCATCGCCACTCGTCGCCATCATCAGTATAAAGATTATACTCCATAACTCCTTCATAGTCGCGGACAACAGTGTATTCGCAGGTACGAAGTTTCTGGCAGTTGCAGTCTGTTGGAACGCTAACGACGTTCTCTGGACTGATCTTCACGATGATGACCCTGTCACTCTCAGGAGAGTCGTGAAACGTCCCGTAGGACTGCACATACTCAAGAGTTCCAGCATGGAGACCAGCAGAGCAACCATTGTTTCTGTCGTCGTCAACAGAGAACCGCTTCATCTTAGCTACAGTCCCAATACTATTGTCGTAACTGCCGCTCCACTTGTCGCTATAATCGTGCTTGACAGCCTTGTAAGCAAGGAAGTCTCCATCTTCAGTGAGAGGAAGACTCTTATGCTCAAGAAAATCAAACAACTCTCTTCTAGCAGCAAAACTGGGATTCTGCATCATCTTCTCCATGAAGTTCAGCAGAGGTTCCACAGGGAGTCCTTCTCCCATAAAGGTAAGGATTCTTTCCGTAAGGCTATTATGGAGTTCTTCACCGTCGTAAAAAACACAGCCGTCTTTAACTTCGATAAGACCAGACTCAGAAGTGTAGTCTTGAATCGCAACAGCCTTGTCGATAAGGGTGAGAAGTTCATCCTCAGTAGCATTGTTACGCAGGGCATCCATAATCGTAGCGTGTTGGCTATCTTCGACGTTGATAAAATATTGTTCGCCAAAGAGGATAAGGGTAATGTTACCGTCGCCAGAGATCATATAAGGCACGTTAGCCATGATTAGTTTCCTTTGTTTTCTTTGTAAAAGTCGATAGCGTTAATCACTTCAATAAAAGAGTTTACTTTCTCAGCATCTCCTCGGTATGAGAGTTCGTACAGGCAGTTATCCAGCAAATACCCGTACCTGTTCTGAAGTTTAGTTTGCAGTCTGACTATCTCCGTGTTATTTTTCTTAGAGTCCTTAAGATCCAGCGGATATTCGGATATCGACACAATCCTTCGCAATGCGTGAGTATTCATCTTCACCTCACTTGTGAGCTTAACAAAGTCTAGCATCTTTTGGAAGGGGCTATCGAGGAAGTCGATCTTCTTCGTTCCATCCTTTATGATCCTCAGATAAGATGATAGATGGTCAATTTCCTCTCGACTATTAGAGTTGGTCATAGCCAAGAGCGTCTCAGGCTTATCAAACTGCTCACACTGTTTGTGAAGCCACCGCTTGAGAGTGATTGCTCCTTTCTTTTTAGAAAGTTTGTTAATGTCCTTTTTCTTGACCGCATAGATATCGGGTATGTCAATTCCTAGAGCATCCAAGTCGCTAATGACCTGACTTTCTAGCGATACAGTTCTACCTGCGGTCGTAATATGATAGTTGTGAAATTGGACGTAGATAAACTCCTGTGAATCCTCCTTAAGAGTTTCTGTCTCGATCCAGTACCTAGACTTATAGTTTCGTCGCCAGCCACCATTTCTGTCTGGACTAAACTTATAGCAATCAATAGTAGTCCTTAGAGGCGCACCTCCACTTCCTCCCCTCTTATAAGTTCCAGCAGGAGGATCAGGAAGTTCACTAGCAAGGTATACAACTTCGTCTTCTAGAGAGCATCCAAGTTCTGCCATAACCTCTTCCATACTTTCGGCTGGCACAAGATAGACGTTCTTGCCATGTTCATGACAGAAGTGTCTGGAGCGGCTATCAAACTTACTCTTGATGTCTTTAATAACAACTGCGGTCTTGTGATTAATAGGTACAGTGTTATCAGGTTGTCTTGAGCATTTGACACGATGTTCAGTCCAGTATTTCCTAATAACTTCTGGACCCGCAGCGTGCGGAATATCCTTTCCTTTGTACTTTATATCTCCGATAAGTTTTCCAGCATTGTATCCAAGACTGTTCTGAATAGAGTTTAAAAGCAATCTCGCTTGCCATACATTCTTACAAGCGTTTATCTTTTTTCTGCATTGTTCTTGCAGATCGTCCCTTACCTTGTCCAGAGTCTCTCTGATCTTCTGAATAGTCTTTTCACTATACTCTAGAGACTCTCTAGAAGGAGTAATAGAGATATCGCCAATATCTACGCTTACAACAATACCAGCCGAGATTAGATAAGAGTAATGATCGTTCCAGTTCATCCTGATTTGGTCATTACTAATAGGATAGCCTATATTGCCCATTACTACATAGGAGGAGTCATAAGGAGAAGAGTCTTTGATAATAAACCAGCTATCGCCGCTAATCAGCTTTTCATACTCAACAATAGAGAAAGATCCGTTGCCAGTGACGTTTGGAATCGTATCAAAGAAAGTATAGACCTTTGATGCTGTTTCCGCAAAGTTATTGAAGTCGTCTGGTTTTACTGAGAAAGAAATCTCTACCCCGTTCTCCTCACTTGTTTCATAAGAAGCAAACTCATTCAGTTCTGGAATAGAATGCTCATTGTAACCCAGAGTGTAGAGAGTCATCGTTCCATCATTGTAAGTCTTGATGTTAAACGAATCAGCATAAGCAAGCGGAGTCTTAGATCCAATTCCAAAGAAGCCAGTCTCGCTATTGGTAGAGGTCTTGTCAGACTTCATGTAGTTGATGTAAACATCGTAGATGACATCCTTTGTCATGCCGATGCCGTAATCTCTGATACGCAAATGCGGATCTAGAGTATTGGGGAGCTTCACATCGAACTGCCGGTTGGGAATACCGGCTCGAACATGAGAATCTGCTGCGTTAGCACCAATCTCTTGCAAGATTGCCTTGATGGGATCAGAATACTGACGTGCAAGCATCTCAAACGCTTTCGCGTTAACCACCATGCCGCATTCAGTTTTCCTTTGAACACCAGATCGAACGACAGTTTTTAGTTCTTGTGTAGACTTCATCTGCTACGCTTCTCCTTGATATGAAATTGCCAGCCGACAATCGTGTACGTCGAATGCCATTATAATGGTATATCGGCAGAAGTCAACCCCGGTCTTCATCCTTTTTTTCATTATCCATGATTTCGATAATCATTTCCACAATTTCGGATGCTTTAAAAACTATATCTTCGTCATGTTCTTCAAAGCCAATTTCCGAAACCTTGTAGTAGCCTTCGACGGGTATACCGTGGAATCTAAAACGAACAGCATTAATGCAAGCCTTGAGTGAGTTCTCGGCTTGGATAATGGTCTCTTCTACTTTATCGGTTACATAGAACTTGGGCATTCGTTATTCTCTCTCGCTATGCGTTTGAGGGTTCTTTGAGCAGCCTTCAAATTATCATACACATATTGAGGGGTCATCCCAAGGTAATTGGCTATTTCTTTTACACCCATCTTCTTTTTTGATATTCCGGCCCAGCAAGAGAATATAGTTTTCTGATTATCAACAAGAGAACTCTCAACAAGAGATGCTAGATCAGCAATGCACGGTCTGTATTCAACATCTTCTTCTTCATCAAAAAACTGATCGTGATTTAAGTTGTCGGTACTGATCCTCATTTGCCCACGGGGAGCGCAGGACAGTAGCTTTTTTACTCTTTTTTCACTAAGGTTCGTCTCTTGAGAGATTTGTTTAATATCTGAAGAGTCTACATTGTTAATCTTTCGCAAGTCTTCGGCTGCTCGTCGAGTGAATGAGACAGCCGTTTTAATTGCATACCTCGCATCGTTAATCATATCTATAAATGCGTTTCTTATATACCAAGTTGCGACAGTAGTAATATTCCCCTTAGACACATCCCAATTGTCGACGGCTCGAATAAGAGCTATATTCCCCTCCTGAATAAAATCGTCTAACTCAATGTGCTTGTTGTTGAATCTAAATTTCTTAGCAATGTCTATTACAAGTGGCAGACAACTATGTATTACTTGGCTTCTAGCGTCCTTGTCTCCTCCTTTAATTTGAGAGTGAAGCCCTATCTGCTGCTCCTTGGTAAACTTTTTATAGATACTGTCAACGTCTCGTTGATAAATATACTTCATTAAGTCGGAATCCTTTTATCTATATATCTTTTCAAAATCAAAAAATCTCCACCGATTATAATGCTCTTCGTCCCAGCCAGAGTCTACGTCGTTGAGGTAGGATATTAACTCATCGAATGTAGAAAACATATGCTCGTGAGGCATAACTCCGAATAGCCAATTTGGGACGTTCTCCTTTCCTTGTTTGCAAACAATAAGAAGAGGCTTCTTCTGTTGTATTGAAACAAAAGCCTCGTGGTATGAACCACACATATGCGAATCTATATCCATGTACATGATGACGAAGTGGGCTATATCTACCATTCGTAGGTCTATCGCTGCAATGTCTCGCATCATAGACTTAACTTCGTCAAAATCGCCGCCGGTCTTGAGGTTATTTACCTTAGAGCGAAAAGAATCGTCTTCTAAGGCAAAGTGAGTTGGCTTGTCGCTGGGATCAAGAACTCCTACTCCAACACGTTTCAGTATCGGAGTGATGTACCTACGCCAGCCCACTCCTCCATCTGAGACACGATCCATAGGCCCGCAAAGATAGCAGATAGTGTTTTTTAGCCTATTCGTCCTCATACCTGTCTTCTTCCTCTGTTAGCATAATTATTTCCTTCGGATTTACTATACCTACTCGGTGCTGCCAGAATCTAGTTAGCAACCTTCTAGCTAGTATAAGCATGAATTCATCTATCTCTTCGATGGTCGCGCTTACGCGAGGGTAGTTTATAGCAGCTATCTCAAAGCCATCCTCTTTGTAATTTGATCCTGAAAAAAAAGTAGTCTTGGTTACTCGGACGGGGATAATCATCTTGTATTTTTCTTGTTCGGTTCCTATAACCCCCCACAAATCTCCCATGTCAATGAAGAGCTTTAGGTTGGCATGAAGTGGGGCGTGACTTACGCTACCAATATATATTTTGCTTTCATAATAAGGGTTAATCACCATATCAGCACACCCTCCACCCATCTATTTCCGCTATAAGGAGCCAATCTCCCGGCCCCAGCTTTTGGTAGTGTTTCGTCGCATAAGTATTCGGAACTATCTCCATGAAATCAAACATATACTCTTCTTTTTCAAAAAACACAGTAAAAGGATGCACCACATAGTTGGGATCGTATATGGGAATACATTCTATTTTATAGTCTTTCATGAGTCTAGCTTGTACTTATCAAGGAAATGAGTGACATAGGTTTTGCTCACCGAGGTTGCAGCGCGAGCAAAGTCTGTTATTGGAACAGACACTTCGTTGAAGGACAAGACTTCACCACTTCTAGATAGACATTGGCTAATAATTACCTGCTGGCAGTCGTCAGACAAGTAAACATTAGTTTCTGAGTGAGAGATTTCTAAGTCGTCAACAAATTTATGTAATAACATTTTTTGTAGCCGTAAGAATTATAAGGTCCATATGGCCTCCGCTAAGAGGATCGAGTCGAGATATGGGTGTCGCGTTGTGCCAGAGTTCTCTGTCATTTATATACGCTAACTCTCCATTGTCAAGGGCTAAATTTAGAATAGCCTCTGAATCTTTTTCTTTGTGGACAAGAAGATGGCCTCCTTTTACGTTGTGTCTTTCTATAGAGGCGATACAGATAGAGTCATAGCCGTCCTGATGAACACCTTCTGGGGCAACGTGTGTCTCGTTCTCGTTGTCAAGAGTAATGACTCGCATTTGATGGACTTCTATTACGTTGTTAGTAGGTAGTCTACAAGAGTTGAGAAATCTGCTACATAATTCCCAAAAGCCATAGCTGGTTATAACTTTTTCACTTATATTTTCAAATGTGCGTGTTACGTCTCCCTGAAAGTTATTATAAGATGAGCTTTGCGTAAACTGCTTTCCATCTAAGGTTTTGTAGATCATGCTTTCGTTACACATATGTACGCGAGAGTATCTTCTCAGCCTGTACGCTCCATCTGCATGATTTGTAGTGGGGAGGTCATCAAAATTCCCTGAAAGGCTTTCAAGGCAATGGTCGCTCATTTTATCTAGCTGCATTCTGTACATATACATTGTTCTCTCTTTTATTTTTCATGGTAGTAATAGCATACGACTTCCCATTCATTTAAATTATAGAATTCCTTTACAACTTGCGCCATATAAGTTGCTAAACGATGAGTAATCCAGTCGGTCCTAACCTCAAAAGAGTATGTAACAAACGACGCTATCCCTTTTATACTCCTCCTAAAGATTATATTTATAGTTGAAGTAGAAGGTGTAGGCATGGAAATAAGATCATCCTTCTCCACCAATATCCAATTGGAAGGGATGGTCTGGATCATTGTGGTCTTTGAGATCGTCGTCCTTACTAAGTCCGAGCATATTCCTAAATTTCTCCTGTTCTTCATTGTTTAGCCTTATATATCTATACCATGCTTCTCTTCTCCATATAAGCTGGTCGTTCATAGTTGCATCTCATCTATTTCCATTTGCTTTTCGATGGCCTTGTAAACCAAGTGATAAGCAATTTTAGAGACAGCGCATAACTGATCGCCCTTATCTCCATCCCCAGCTTCCTCTACCATATAATCTGCAAGAGCCTCTATGAATGACTCCATTACAAGGAAGAACTCAGAGTTCTCCCTACATATATTTGATTGAAATTCCCTAACTCCGAAAGTTTTATTTTTAGCATAGACTTCTTGTATGATGCTTTCTATGGTTTCGGCTTTTACTTTTGGAATCTTCATAAGTGATCGCTTTTTTAACTTCCATAAGAAATACCTGCCATCCATAGACTTATACACCTTATTTTAGCCCAGAAGTTCAGAAAAATCAAGAGGAGTTACCGGGATTGTAATGTTGTGCGAAGGTCTTTAGTCTAACGCTCACATCAGAAATCTCATCCCAGATTTTAGTATGAAGATTCTTGTGGGGCTTATTTACCTGTTGCATGATTCGAGTAGATAGTTCTGACATCTCCTCAACTATCTTGAGACCATCCCGCATCCATTCGTATTCTTCATGTAACATCTTTAACTTCCTTCATATTCTTGGTCGCTAAGAAACTCATCCATATAACATTCAAGAACTTCAAAGCCAAGTTCGCAAAGTCTTTCTTGGAGGTAATTCTCATAACCAAAGAGGAAATCGTCGCAGTCTTTCAGGCTCCAATCAAGACCTCTATCTTCTGCAAGAGTTTCAATATCGTTAGCGTGCCACATAACATCGGCTCGATATGGAAAGCCATCAACAAGTTTTACTGGATCGCCCTTAGCATTAAATGTATCTCTACTCATGCTTGAATCCTATTCTAATATTCTTATCTTTAATATCGGTGCTAACTATTTCCTGTGGATGAATCCACTCAGAAATTCTGTTGTCAGAATTCCACCAAGCGCACTTGTATTGAACCATGTCTTCCGAAAGAATAGCAACTGACATGACTCTGGCATTAATGTCGCCATCAAGGACAACCTGTGTTCCCGGCTTATAGACTTCTACTTGTTTACTCATCTTCAACCTCAATTATATCATCTTCGGTAACGATTTCATACGTCGCATCACCATCGAGGTCATGCCAATCACAATCGCAGATGTCTTGCTCACATTGCTTTTGTTCTTTTTGAGCTATAGCAATAGCTTCTTCATAGCTATTGGCTGAGTATTGTTCAGTAACAGCTTGGCTCGTAGTTCTTCGCCTAGTAATTGTATATAACTTACTCATCTTCAATCTCCTTCAAGGCAAGATAGGCTAGCACAGCAGCTTCCTCTAACTCTTCTTTGGTCTGCCAATCTAGAGTTGAGTGAAATATATCATGTCGCATAATGTCTTCAATTTCATCAACTTCACATTCCTTACAGCCCGTTGCGGATCTAATTATCTGATCCATCTTTAATCTCCTTAGTAGTCAATATCTTTGACGCCCCAATTCTCATCAGGGTCAATGTGTTTAAGGTCAGAAACAATTTCAGCTAGTTGGCATCTTTGTTTGTTAGGAATGGGGGCTTCTTGAATCATCACGTTCAAATCGCTAATAATATCACCAACTTTTTTATATTCACCGTAACTCATCTTCAATCTCCCATTAAACGCTTAACAATAAAATCTGCCATTTCAATATTCTGACAACTACAAATAAACTTCGGTTGACTTTTACCTTCTAAAAAAACGTCTGTACCTTGCCTGTAGTAGACTTTGGATTTTTTTTTACTTGTCTTTTTCAAACCATCCCTTCCATTCGACTACCAATGAGAGAACACCAACTACTACTATAACAGCCATCATCCAAACTGGGATACCTAGTTCATTCATCTTCATTCTCACAATAAGTGTCGAAGGAACCAAAGGCATCAAGATATTCATTTGGAAAGTCACAATGCTCTCTAAAAATATTATCCACTCTTCGGTAAAGAGCCTCCATTACGAGTTCCTTTTCATTCTCAAGACATTCATAACCATCTTCGTATTCACTTCCCGCAACTTCAAAGGCGAGATCAAAAGCATGATTGTAGGTCTTGGGGTTATAGATTTTTAGATCGGGATTATTCATCTTCAACTACCTCTATATCTTTCAAGAATTGTTTCATAGGAATTCCCAGATGCGTAAGTGTAGCCTCTATAATTTCTCGCCATGCCTCACCTGCATTCTCATATCCTCCCATAGCCCAAGTATTATCTACTGCATAAGCATAAGGGATAGCATTAGAAGCAAGGCAGTCATGACAGAAGCAAGCAGAGAAAGGAACACCGGGTACTGCACATACCACAGTTTTCTCGTCGCTAACTTCTCGCAGACACACTTCGCATTCTCTAGTCATTATTGCACTACTCTGCATTCTAAGCATTTGGCAACTTTGTAAGCGTAGTTATCGGCAACTGTCTTGTTAAATGTTTCATAACGAAGAGGGAATTGCTTATGTGTACCAAGAGGTTGTTCGTCTGGGTTCTCAGAAAACAACTTGATGAGGTAGTAAGGCTTATCATGCTTGTAGTGCCGCTCAACCTTAACATAACGATCAACTTTAGATTTAGCCATCATTAATATCTCCAACACATTCGATATCGTCGTGGTCAATAGTGAAGCTACCTTCATTTAGATACGCTTCAGGAAGCCCTCTTCCGCCTCTAGAGTAATCCAATGCTTGTGCTATAGCGTCTCCAATATCTAACGCATCAATCTCAAGAGTGCCGTGCATTTCCCAGCTACAAGGAACCAAGTATCTAGCCATTATTCTTTTTCTCCTCAATAACATCAGCGTCTATACTGAAACTATCAGTAACATAATCTGCATTGAAATCAGAAAGTCTGCATTCATTCTCAGCGATCAGTATTGCTTCATCTACATCATTTGCTTCTACTCTCGCAACACCATACATCTCCCAGTGAGCAGGAACTAGAAACACCTTCTTTGGTTCGGGCCAGTCTCCATTGTTGTCCATATCCCTAAAGGTTCTTTGGTTAGAAAGGTCGTCCACATCTTCCTCCGGTTGAAAAAATGATTTACCCCCCATTTTACTTATCGGTTCGGGAATGTCAACCCCTTGAGCCAAATTTGGTGTATTTCCCGGTAGAAAGTATTTTCTTCGAGGAAAAAAATGGCGCTAGATATTGTAAGCTATTGTATAACAGGAAATCCAATTGATAATGGGGGCATTATAGTTAATGCTCCTCGCGGGCAAACAGGTTTAGCTAGCAACTATCAAATCAATACTTATTCTACCGCACTACCGACTACGGGAACCATATACGGGTCTTACGACACAAGATTCACCGGACTGGCCCCATGCGACGACTGTGGAGAGGTGCTTGGCACTGGAGGCCCAGTAGTAGCCTTATTTGTTTAAGGAGCTATTAAGGGTTCCATTCTTCGTTGACCACCACACCTTGTTAACATCGAGCGCGCTTAGTATATTAGAGCAGCTTGAGCAAGGTTTGCTATTCTGCATCTTGCCAAACCTGTTGAGTCTAATGACTACAACCTTTAGCTTATTGTTGATATAGTGGCGACCCCAGAGTCGACTTATCAAATCCACTTCCGCATGAAGAAATGGATACTTGATTGTTTCTGAATTATTAAATCTTTTCGCAAACTTCAATGCTTTTCCACTAGGAGCATCCGGTCTATTCTGACCAATAGCTAGTAGTGTGTTCTTATACCAGCCGAAAGCAAAGTGGTAAGTTCGATATCCAGTTCTTTCTTCGTAGGTCTGTGGGAAAAGGGACTGCGCAATATCCACAGATCGCTTTATAAATCTCATTCTGGTTCGCCGTCTTTAAACGTTAGCTTGTGTAGGTATGTAAATTTTTTATCAATGTATTCTTTGCCCCATTCTTCAGGGGAAAGGACAGATGCGAACGCCGAGCCGTCAGGTCTTTGGTAGGCGTAGTATACCTTCCCATTAACAGGCTCGAACCTAAATTCATATTCAATACTCATATCAGATAAAACACCTTAAGGAATACTAACACACCAGTAACCGACGATATAAGACCAAATACAGTTCTTAGGAACCCCATTGTGTGGTTATGTTTATCAAACCACCTCTCCATCTTACTTTTCTTAGACATAGCGATATCTCCTATTTGTATTAGACCCGTGCAGGACAAACAGGTTACTTGATCTCGATAACCTTGGGTTGTTTCTCTGGAGGCAGAACTTCCTGTAGCTCCACAGTTAACATCCCGTCTTTCATCTCAGCCGAATTGACTTCGACGTGGTCTCCGAGACTAAAACTTCTGGTAAAGCGACGTGACGCAATACCTCGATGAAGGTCTTTATCTCCTTCACGTTCTGAGTGTCCAGTTCCTTTTACGGACAGAACACCATCAGCAACAACGACCTCTATGTCGTCTCTGCTATATCCGGCAAGAGCCATCTCAACGAAGGTCTTGTCGCCCTCCTTGATAATATTGTAAGGAGGGAAGTTATTTCCCACCCTACTGAAATCACTCAGTCTATTGAAAAGACTATCAAAGCCTATTGAATATGAAAACAAATCTCTCATCAATTGGTCGCGTTTAGTAATTAGCGTACTCATACTTAATCTCCTGTAAAAGCGAGAATAGAATTTGTCGTTCCATTGTGGCAACGACATATGCCCTGCACGGGCTAGAAATCAAAGAAAGCGATACATTGTTCACCTTCTTCTGTAAATCGCATACTTGCAGCCTTGTTCATGAACTTTAGTAGCTCATCAGACTGCAACCCAAAGACAGTATCTTCGTCTTCGGTATATCTTTTTTCAAAACTTGTGACTTGTATAGGGCCGGTTTTATTATGGGATGCACTTGCTACATAGAGGGTTGGATCATCTTCCGATACGTCACCCCAGTTTCTAGGGTCTTCCGCAGCATCGGAGACAGTAACAGTCACATCATTTTTGAATTTAATTTCAAGCATTTAGTAGTCTACTCCTCGTTCGCCCCAATACTGATGAGGGTCTTGATCCTTAAAGTCACCAATGATATCAAGTAGATCGGACCTTATCTCCTCTGGAATGGGCATATCCAGTAGCTTGTTTAGATCACAAATAATATTGCTTATGAAGTCTTCTGACATTTATCTAAGTGGAGGCGGGGGGAATCGAACCCCCGTCTTGTATAGCTTCCACACTAGCTTCTACATTGTTAGTTAATTGTATTCGCACAACAAACAAAGCTATCAGAGTTATCTGAGTCAGGTGCTATCAGTACCATTAGACTATATTAATTCAGGTTTGTCTTCCCTATCCGAATTCTCGGAGCCAGCACAATTGGGTAAGAAGGTTTGTGCAACCCCCAGCTACTCTAGGCAGCTAGCGCAAATTGCTTCTCGGCAATTAATTTTAATCGGCTTTTATACTGGCCAACCGATTAACCAGTCAATGCAACTAATACTTTCACTACCAATCGAATCCAGTCGCCCCCTTTATTACACAGACTTTCTCTTTCTTTTATATCTGGGAGTAGCCAGCCTTACTTTATATGGCCTTCTGGTTATTTGTTTCATAACCGTACTGGGATAGTCTTTTCCAGTAACTCTAATAGTAGCTCGCTCGGTAAGAAGCACGGCATTCTGTTGAGATATGTCAAGCTCGATATCGCCATCACCGTTCTCAAATACACCCTTGACTAGCCACCTGCCACGATGTTTAGCAATATTTATTTTACTCCCATCCTCACGACTGTAGTAGGTTCCCTTACTCACCTTGATAATATCACCAACTACAATTTGAATTCTAGGGCTGAGTTGATAGTGGGGAAGAGATTTCCTAGTTTCTTCACTACCCCACCCGTGAGGATTGTCCTTAGTCCTTTTCATGTGTGTCATTAGCTTTTCCTTTGTAAACCAAAACCGTTCCATTTTTTCTGTATATGCCCTTGCGCCTGTATGTAAACACCTCTCCTGTTTTTGGATTTTCATACCTGTAAACACCAGACGCACGCTCCTCTGTTTCAAAGAAGTAGCCAGACAGTGCATCAAAGAAGTCTTCTCTCATGATAAGCCTCAGTTGCTTTGCGGTGATAGTGCTAGTTCGTAACCTTTAAGAAGAAACACAACTTCTTTCTCATTAACACGCTCATTGAACTTGAAAAGAAAGTTTGTGTCTGCCTCTCTAAATACTGTTACACCTTCGTCGTCATATCCGTTGTTATAGAAGTAGCAAGTGTAGTCTGTGCCGTATATATTGTAGGTTTTCTTAGACGCCATCTCATTTGTTCCAATTAGGTTTTATTTATCTTTATTTGACTCTTCTATTTCTAATCGAGTAGTTTCATTTAAATTATCAACTATATGTTTACTTCTACTAGGCATATCATCAATACTTCTATATCCACCCCACCAATACCAAGACAAACACCCAAATGTAAGGCTAATCATGAACAATATAGCAATGCAGCTAACAAAAGTAAGGACTGCTTCTAAATCTACATACATGATTTAACCACGTTCCCTTAAAATAAGTGACTAAAATACTTCTTTTTGTTGATTTTGGAGGGAATTCCCCATGTTTCTGGATGTTTTTAGTGAAACTTCGATGCGTAACCCGTTATTATTATACGATAACGAAGGGAAACCTGTTGGAAGAAAGATAAACAGTTCAAAACCTTTGACATTTCTCAAAAAACTTCCCAGAAATCCGCCAAAAATGCGTTCCGCCGGTTGTATATTATAAGTACCAAGAGTATAGGGGATTTAAAAGGAGTCGTGTCAAGCAATGGAATATCTGAGAATTTTCTGGGTGATGATTTACTTAGCACTGTTTTACTTCTGTGCGTTTCTGGTCATATACAACTTCAATACCTTCACCTTAGCAGAAAAAATTACTTTCGGACTACTGATTTCCGGTTTCCATTTGCTTTCAACGATCATTACGTCTTCAAGAGAGTCCTAAAATTTTCAATTCTTAGCAGGTTTAATAACATTTTGACCTAAGTAAAATACAATCAACGGCCATCTCTAGAAAGTTTGTTACTTCGGTAGCAGGGCAAAACTTTCAACTTTATAAATGCCCTATAAAGTAACTGAGGTGGTCTTTAGTAGCCGCTGACTATTGCAGTCGTGCGGGGTGGTGGTGGGATAATACATTGT
>Ga0310344_10001885_pt1 | contig 15848 bp, 11 predicted proteins | sample HC15DNA20200_MG_FD_203801 | JGI IMG/M metagenome (GOLD analysis project Ga0310344, IMG submission 203801) | Marine microbial communities from station ALOHA, North Pacific Subtropical Gyre - HC15-DNA-20-200_MG | ecosystem: Environmental > Aquatic > Marine > Oceanic | place: Pacific Ocean: North... | reverse complement strand
GTCCCCTGTCCGACCGCCTTGGTCGTGAAGAAGGGGTCGTAGATCCGGGACAGCGCCTCGGCCGGAATACCGGTGCCGGTGTCGGCCACCTCGATGACGGCCTGGTGCTCTTCGGTGCGGGTCACCACCGTCAGCCAACCCCCGGTGGGCATCGCATCCCGCGCGTTGAGGAATAGATTCAAGAACACCTGCTGGAGCTTGAACTCCACCCCCTGCACCACGGTGGGCGTCAACGACAGCTCGCGACGAAGCTGGATGTTGCCGGTCTGCAACTGGTGCTCGAGCAACCCTAGTACATCGTTAATCACGGCATTGACGTCGACGGGACCGGCCGCATCGGTGCGACCCGGCCGGGCAAGATTAAGGAGTCCATTGACTATCTTGGCCGCCCGGAACGTCTGGTGCTCGATCTTCTCGAGCAGCTGGGTCCTCGGATCTTCGGCGTCTGTGCTGTCGAGCAGCATCTGGGTAAAGCTCGAGATCCCGGTCAGCGGCGTGTTCACCTCATGGGCAACCCCGGTCGCCAGCAAACCGATCGACGCCATCTTGTCCGACAGCTGGAGCTGCTCTTCGAGCCGCACGCGAGAGGTGATGTCCTCCAGGATCACCATCGTCCCCTCGGTTCCCCCGTCGGAGGCCCGCAGCGGCGCTACCGCCGCGTTGACCAACAGCTGTCGACGCTCGTCCTCATGCCGCGACGAGAGCGGCACCCGATAGAGGAGCGTCCCGGACGGATGCTCCCGCCGCGCCTGACCGAGGCGCTCGACAAAGCCCGCATCGAACAGCTCACCCAGTGGCTGGCCGACCGCCTCGGTACGGGACACGCCGTGCAGACGCCCCAACGCGCGGTTCCAGCGCACAATCCTGTCCTCGAGGTCCAGCACCACTAATCCGTCGTTCAACGACTCAATGATGTTCTCGTTGAACTCTCGGATCTGATCAACCTCCGACGCCTTGTCTTGCAGCTGCGTGTACAACCGTCCATTCTCTATGGCGGTCGCCACCTGGGCCGCCACCGCTGCGAGGAGCGCCACATCTTCGCTGCTCAACGGCTCGCCACTGGTTTTGGCGCCAAGCGCCAGCACCCCGATGGTGCCACCCTCAGAAACACAGGGAACGAAGTAATGGATCCCCTGGTTCTGCCAGAACTGGACATCCTCTACAGGCTGCCGACGCATCACAGCCGGTTCATCCAACATGAGGGTGTGGCCCTCGACCAAACGGCGGCCGATGCTCGACTGCCGGTCGAGTGAGGGCCAGCTGGCGACGGGCCGCTCACCGCCCGCGCGAAACGGCACGAAGGCCCCCGCCTCCCCGTCGAGCGGCGACAGCATCAAGACCGTATGGTCGATGACCAGCGTCTCGGTCACCCGGTTCACGAGCCGGGCGGCCAGACGGGGAAGATCGAGGTCGCTGTTCAGCTCGCGCGCGAACCCCACGAGGGCTCGCCGATAGTCGTAACGGTCGCGGTAGTAGACTCGGTCCAGCATGGACTGGATCGCGTTCTTAACGGGACTCGCGACCAGGACCACCACGGCCGTGGCCAAGAGCGCGATCACGGCGTTGTAGCCATCCTCTTCGTCGAGAAACACCTCTGTGGCCAGACGCTCGAGCACAATGTAGATGGCGACCATCGCCGAGACCGCGGCAGTGTAGACCAAGCCGCGCTTGATGATGACCTCGACATCCCGGAGACGGTAGCGGACGATGGCCGACGCAAAGGCCAACGGGATCAGACTGAGAGGAATCGCCGTCAGATCGAGCGGAGCGGTGTCGAAACCGAAGGCCCAAGGAAAAGCGTAGCCGAGGGCGAACGGGAGGCCGCCAAGCAACGCGCCGCCGACGATCCACCGGAGCTGCCGCTTCGAGGTCATCGACGGCACGCGCCTCAACGTGAGAATCATCAGCGCCAAGCCGGAGACGACGCATACCGCCAGATAGGCGAACTGCAGCCGCCAAATCGTCTCAATCGAGGAAGAGAATAGGGCCGTCGACGCATCGCCCATCAACGCCATCGCCTCGGCCACCCCAAGCGCAACCGCCGGGCTGTAAACCAGCGGTAGCTGGGCACGCCCGAGGCGGTCTCGAACCCAGCCCGTCGCCCGCTCCGGGAACACCAGCGCGAAATGGACGAACATCGGAGCCAGCAGTAAGGTGGAGATCGCGTCGGCCCAGTAGAACAGCCAGTCCAGCCGATCGAGCCGACCCGAGAACGAGAAGGCGAACATGCCGAAGAAAGCGACGCTCAGCCAGAAGAAGTGCAAAGTGGCCGGCGTCCCGGGTCGACGCAGCCGCACGAGCGTGCCTACGAGCAGGGTGAAGACCCCTATGGCAGCCAGTACGAAGTACACCTGGGGCTGGCCGGTGGGCACCGGCCGCAAGGACAGCTGCAACAACCGGGACTCGCCTAGCCGAAGCAACGAGTAGGTCAACGCGGCGCCTGGCCGGCTCGCGTGGAGCGCGACCGGCACGTCGTCTTCGGTCTCGATGGGCTGGTCGCCGATGAACAGGAGAACGTCGCCCCGTTCCACGCCTGCGACGGCACCAGCCTCGCCAGGACCGACTTCGGCCGCCATAACGCCATCGGGACCAGTCGTCCAGAGGACACCATCGACCAGTTCGCTCCAGTTGGAGCGCACGACGACGTTGGCACCAGCGAGACAGATGAGTGACGCCACGAGCGCCACGGCCAGACCGGCGGGTATCCACCCCCGCCAGCGCTGTCGTCGGCGGACCGACGCGGCAGCCAGGTTCACGCGCGCACCCCCAGACACATCTGTAACCAATGTCGCTGCAATCGTCGTTCCATCGTTAGCTGAGACATCTGACCTAAATCACAGCGGATAAGTCACTTGCCTGGAAAATGCCACATCGAACCGATCACGAAATCCAACCAAATGATTAGTGTATCCAAAAAAATGAATTAGCGGACTAGATAAAACAGGTTCCCGGCCCGCCGTGGAGTCGCACCCTTGACTCTTGGGGATTGGAGAGTCAGTCAGAAATGCACGACAAGACCGCCGACGACCTGCTTGGGAGGCCGCGCGACGAGCAGCTCGTCGAACATCGAGGCGGCGCTCTGAGGTCCGAAGAAGAGACTGCGCACCGCGACCAACGCCTCCCAGCGCCCGGTGTCGAGCGGCGAGAAGGGCAGCTCCTGCCGTACCCGGATATCGAATCGAGGTTCCATGCCGTCGGCGTCATCGGACTCGGTCGGCACGAACCCTCCGCTGACCCGACAGCGCACGTAGATGCTGGTCGAAGTCTCGGGGATCACGGCCTGGACGGTGGCGCTCAAATCATGGAACCACTCGGTTGGCGGACGGATGACACCCGGCACCGCGAGCCCAAGCTCGGTGTCGACGCTCGACTGGGCCCAAAACGCATCGGCCATTGCGTAGTCGATCGAACCGTTGATCCGGTCGCCAAACTCGCGCCTAACGCTGAGGATCCAGCCTCGGCTCATGACGCCGCCAGCGCGGGCCAGATAGTAGTGACCCGTCGGCGCGACCCCCAGCTCGTCGACGCCGAACAGTGTGGCCATCTGATCGGTCACGTCCTGGTAGAAACGCCGTACACCAACGACATAGCCATCGGTGACATCGCCTTCGATACCGATATCGAAGTGACGGGTCACCTGCGCATGGAGCCCGTTCTCGGGCAACAGGGCAGCGAACGTCCGCTCGGGGGGCAACCACAGTTCGCTGTCCACCGGAGGCAGAAACTCCTCGGCGCCCGGCGCGGTCACCTCACGCGAGCCGGCGATACGCAGACGAATGCCCGGTGTGAACTCGTAGTTCAGGGCAGCGCGAGGGCTAAACAGACCACGCTCCTGCAAGTAGCCATAGGTCGCGTAGCGCGCGCCCAGATCTGCCGTCAGGGTCGGACTGAGTGTCCACCGATCCGACACCCCGAAACTGGCAGCATACCGACTCTCGGAGGCGACCGTCAGTGCCGCTGGATTCCCGCCATGGTACTGCTGCCGGCCGTAGGACACGTCGAGGCCAAGCTGATGCGGAGTATCCGAATCGGCGATCCACTCTCCCGCCACCACCCAAGAACTCACGTCGCCCGTGGTCATCGCCCCCTGCGCCGACCAATCGCCACCCCACACCGGAGCGCCAACCGACAGGTTAGCGATCCCGGCGGGCTGCGGCTGGCCAACGTCGAACAGGGACGGCGATTCGAAGGATCCTCGCGTGAGCAGATTGACCTCAGCGCGCAGCGGCATGCGCTCGAGCGGCCTCGGTTTCAGGTTACGGGCCATCGCCATGGGACCGGCGCTGTCGGTGTCGCCAAGAAGTCCGCTCGCGGCGGCGTCCTTCAGGACACTACGCCGTGCTCGACGGAGCCGCCATGCCCGCTCACTGTGATCGTGGGGCGCCGTGGTCCCGACTACGTCCCCGGTTTCCACCTCGTCCTCAGACTCTTCTCGCACACCGATCGGCCGGGTCGGAAGAACCGCGCCCGCGAGCAAGGTCCCAGACGCCTCGGACGCCTGGGACAAGGTGACCGGCAACACGACGGGGGGCCCCGGCGCAACCTGAACCAGCTCACGACGCGACGCCGCGTATCCCACGCTATGTACCTGTACGAGGTAGGAGCCAGGAATCAGAGACGACAGTGAGAAACCACCGTCGCGATCGGACCTGGCGAGCTCGGCTCCTGAGGGACCAAACACCGACACCAACGCTCCAGACAGCGGTTCGCCGGCGGCGTCGGTCACAGCACCCACGATCTCACCAGTGACCACCGCCGCGGTCGTCAATCCGGCGGCCGATGCCGACACCGGGACTTGCGCAGTGGCCGCGGAAACTCCCACGGAGCCGAACCACACACCGATGGATACGCTGACGAGCAATCGATGAGGAACATGCATCGGAACTGGCCTCAGGATGCCGACACCGAGAACTCGACGTTCCGGGTCAGCGTCGCGTCATTAGTCTTGTCAGTCACCGTGATGTCGAGCCGATAATCGGCAGCCGGAAACGCTGCGAGCGGCACCGCCTGCCCGGCCACCAACTGGTGACCGGCGGCCAAGTCGAAGCCGGGCGGCAACGTCTGTTCGTTGAACACCTGCGGGTTGGTCTCGTTGAAATACTCGGCCCCGGCAGCCCCGCGGGTATTAAAAGTGTAGGTGACGTCAACATCCGGTAAACCGGACGGCGTTAGCCCGACGTTGTAGACGAGAAACACGATCGACAACTCGTCGGAGGTAAGATAGGTCGGCGTCAATTTGGGCACGATGCGAAGCGTGCCCAGCGTGTACGGATTCGCCAGTTGCTGGTCGGCCGGCGGAGGTTCGGTCAGCGGTTCGATCCGGCTGGCCTGGATGACGCTACTGGTCGTCAGCCGGGTGCCCCACATATCGGGAACGTCGACAGACTTCTTCAGCATCATCGTCGTCGCTTCGGTGCCATCGGGCACACTGCTCTCGCTGAGGGCGACGTATACATCGTAGCTACCGCTAGGGGCCCAGAAGCCTCGGCTAATCTCATACATGCCAGTGGGCGTCGGCGCTCCGAGATCAACGTGATAGGCGTCCTCAAACGCCGGTTCGGGCAACTCCGGCACCGCGCCTCCATCCGCCGCCGGCCTGGCAACCGCGCCCTCTTCGGCCACGAAAATGTACATGGCCACCGTAGGGGTACTGAGCTTCGCCTGCTCGATGGAGAGCGTGAACGGGATGAAGGTGGTCTGTTCGCTGCTCTTCAGGTAGTCGTTGACCCACTCGAACGGTTCCTCGGTCGGCACGATCTGCCCCTGGAGCGCAGCCCCGACAATGGTGGCGAGCGAGACGATCTCCCGGTCCTCTTCCTCGGTCTGTTCCCGTTCCTGAGCCTTTAGGCCCGTACCGCCGGCCAAGGCGAACGCCACGATCCACATCAGCGCACGGGCTCGGGATCCCACAATCGACTCCATATACCGAACTCTCCTTCAAACGATCATCTGTCCCTCGTTGGGCGCACGGGGCCAGGTCGATACGGAGCGCAACCGCTATCGGTGCGGTCCGCACTTTCTCGCCCAGCTAGCTGGGGCCTGACCAGCAGGGATAACCCGGAACATCGTCGATCTTAGTGGACCCGCAAGAGGCAAGTCAATGTGACCTCGAATGACCACAACCTGTTGATTCTGTGAGAGTTCACGCCAGGCTCCGTTCTCCGACCGCGTGATATCATCCGGCCGCGAATCTGTCTGACAACCCATGACCAGCACTCCTCGACCTATCGTCCTCGTCGTCTTCGACGGCTGGGGCGAAGCGGCCCGCCCCGAGGGCAACGCGATCCGGACCGCCCGCACGCCGATCTATCAAGCACTCCGCGAAACGTATCCCTCCTCGCTCCTCACGACATGTGGTGAAGCGGTCGGGCTCCCCGCCGGCCAGATGGGCAACTCTGAGGTGGGTCACATGAACCTGGGCGCGGGACGAGTCGTGTTTCAGGATCTAACGCGCATCGATCAGGCGATCGCAGACGGCGCGCTCGACACCAACGTCGCCCTCTCCGCCACCCTCGAGCACTGCGTCAGTCAGCGCCGAGCCCTTCATCTGGTGGGACTCGTCTCGAACGGCGGCGTGCACTCGCATCAACGGCATCTCGAGGCCCTCGTGCGTCTGGCGGCTCGACGGGGCGTCGAACGGGTCTTCGTTCACGCCTTCACCGATGGGCGCGATACGGCTCCGACCGGAGGCAGCGGGTATCTGGCCACACTGGATCAGGTTTGTCGTGAGTCTGGCCGTGCTCAAATCGCCAGCATTTGCGGCCGCTACCACGCGATGGATCGAGATAAGCGCTGGGAACGCACTCAGCGGGCCTACGATGCGATCGTCTCGGGCATCGGGACCACTGGCACGGATCCGATGGCGCTGGTCGCGGAGTCCTACGCCAACGAGGTAACCGATGAGTTCGTCGAACCGAGCGTGGTGGTCGACGAGCGAGGGACTCCGATCGGGCGGCCGGACGACGACGACGCTGTGATCTTCTTCAACTATCGCGCGGACCGGGCCAGACAGTTGACGCGCGCTCTAGCCTTCGACGACTTCGACGGGTTCACACGCTCGAGACGCCCACGACTCCGGATGCTGACCCTCACCGAGTACGACGCCACCTTCAACATGCCGGTGGCCTTCCCACCGCAGGCCTTCTCGGGCAACCTGGCTGACGTACTGAGCCAGCACGGACGCACCAACCTTCGTCTCGCCGAAACCGAGAAGTACGCCCATGTCACCTACTTCTTCAATTGCGGGGAGGAAGCGCCCACGGCCGGGGAAGAGCGCATCCTGGTACCCTCACCCAAGGTGCCGACCTACGACCTCCAGCCGGAGATGAGCGCTGCCGGTATCACCGACCATCTGGTCGCGGACCTAAAGGCGCTCCGGCACGACGTGATCATCTGCAACTTCGCCAATGCCGACATGGTGGGACACACGGGCGACATGGACGCGACCGTTGCGGCGGTTGAGAGTCTCGATCAGTGTCTCGAACGCATCGTCTCAGCAGTACTGAGGGCCGACGCCACCCTATTGGTAACCGCCGATCATGGTAACGCGGAGCAGATGTGGGATGAAGAACGCGGTGGTCCGCACACAGCGCACACGACCAACCCGGTACCCGTGCTGATGGTGGGCCAGGGACTTAAAGCCGAAATGCCGATGCGGAACGGGTCCTTACGGGACGTGGCCCCGACTATGCTCGGGGTACTAGGAATCTTGCCACCGGCAGAGATGACCGGTCGCGACCTCCGGGAGTGGTCGTAGAGGCGAACCCCTACGCCCGCGGTGTCTCGTCGGCGGCGATCCGGAGCGAGCGCAGGAAACGACGGTCGTTGGAGCTCATGACCTCGGCGGTGGCACGACGCACTCCGCTCGACTCGGCCTGATTTTCATTGGCCGCCGATGCATCCGAGGCCGTATCGCCCTCAGCGCGTACCGCCGCCGGTGCGAGGCGCTTCTCGTCCAACCGACTCGCAAAGCCGATCACCGCCTCGAGCGAGACCTTCATGTCGTAGCCAGCCGCCCGAGCCTTCTCATGGCAGGCTCCGACCCGCTGATCGTCGGCTACGGCAGCGGCCATCGCGGTAGCGAGTTCTCGAGACAAACGGTTCACGACATCGTCCATCCTAGAACCTCCTCGAGAGGCGGCATGGTGGCCTGCCGCCAAGCGGGTCTGGGGCCGCCGTATGGCACATGTGCTGTAGACACCCCGGTATCACCAGCGAACGATGCCTCTTGGCGAGGCTGAAACCGAACCAGGATCATGAAGGGAGGCAACTAAATGTAGAGCCGATGGCAATCGTAGACGCTATATATAGTTGTGTCAAGACCATGACGGCTGTAACTCCCTTGTCGCGGTTCTCGGATCTACTACAATCGGCCGCGATGGAGTCGAAGACGGTGACAGCGGACAGCCTGCGCGACTGGCGCCCCGACGAGGCGCTCGGCGCCCCTGGGGAGTTTCCGTTCACCCGTGGCATTCACCCGACGATGTATCGGGGTCGGCCATGGAGCATGCGCCAGTACGCCGGCTTTGGCACCGCGGCCGAGTCGAATACCCGCTACCGTTACCTCCTAGACCAGGGCGTGAGCGGACTGAGTGTGGCGTTCGACCTGCCGACGCAGATCGGCTACGACTCGGACCATGCGCTCGCTGCAGGCGAGGTGGGTCGGGTGGGCGTCGCCATCGATTCGATCGAGGACATGGCGGTTCTGTTTGACGAAATACCGCTCGACAAGGTCTCGACGTCGATGACCATCAATGCAACGGCCATCATTCTGCTGGCACTCTACGTTGCGGCGGCACGCCGGCAGAGCGTGGCACCTGGGTCACTGGCCGGAACCGTGCAGAACGACATCCTTAAGGAGTACATCGCGCGCGGCACCTACATCTTCCCGCCGCGTCCATCGTTGCGCATCGTCACCGACGTGGTGGCCTACTGCGGAGCAGAGATCCCAGCGTGGCACCCGGTATCGATCAGCGGCTATCACATCCGCGAGGCAGGCGCGACGGCAGCCCAGGAAGTGGCCTTCACTTTCGCCGACGCGATCGCCTACGTTGAGGCCGCCATAGCGGCCGGGCTCGACGTGAATCACTTCGGGCGGCGCCTGTCCTTCTTCTTCTCCGCCGACAACGACTTCCTCGAGGAGATCGCTAAGTTTCGCGCCGCCCGGCGGCTCTGGGCGCGGCTGATGAGAGACCGTTTCGGCGCCACCGAACCGAAGGCGCAGCAACTGCGGTTCCATACCCAGACCGCGGGCAGCACGCTGACCGCGCAGCAGCCGGACAACAACATCGTGCGGGTGGCCTTGCAGGCGATGGCCGCGGTGCTGGGCGGCACTCAGTCTCTTCACTGCAACGGGCGGGACGAAGCGCTCGGGCTCCCCACCGAAACGTCGGCCAGGATCGCGCTCCGTACACAACAACTTATCGCCAGCGAGACGGGCGTCGCGAACACGGTCGACCCGGTGGCCGGATCGTACGCAATCGAACAGCTCACCGACACCATCGAGCGGGACGCGACAACGCTGCTGGCCGAGATCGATGAGCAGGGCGGCACCCTTGCCGCCATCGAGCGGGGCACCATCCAGCGCCAGATCCAAGACTCGGCGTACCGGACCCAACAGGGGATCGACGCGGGCGAGCGGATCGTGGTGGGTGTGAATCGCTACCTCGACAGCGAACCGGTAAAATTCGACGTGCTCAGGATCGACCCTCGGATCGAGGCGGATCAACGGGCGCGGGTAGCGGCGGTACGGGCGTCACGCGACGACACCGTCACCGTACGAGCGCTCGATGCGGTCGGGGAAGCGGCTCGCGGCGATACCAACCTCGTCCCGCCCATCATCACCGCTGTCGAGTCCCATGCCACGGTTGGCGAGATCGCCGGCACGCTCCGCGGGGTGTTTGGCGAGTATCGCGACGACACCTGAAGACTCCACTACCCGAGATCACGCCAGGGCCCAGTACCCCGACGCCACCTCCAGAAGCGGACACTCGGCCGAAACGCCAAAACTCACGCTACCCACCGCCGGCTGACTGCGGCTACCGAGGGGAACGCAGTGGTGAGGTCTCCTCGAGCCGCATGTGCGAATAACGGGAGCTCAGGGCGTGGCGCCCATGGCGGGTGAACGGTGTGGCTGGCGTACATCCTCCTCCACCTGGCCGTCGCGAAGGTGAATAACCCGGTGCGCGTACTGGGCGATCTCCGGTTCGTGCGTGATGAGCACGATCGTGTTGCCGGTCGCGTGCAGCCGCTCGAACAGACTCATGATCTCGAGCCCAGTCTTGGAGTCGAGGTTGCCTGTCGGCTCATCGGCGAGCAGGATCGACGGGGTGTTCACCAGCGCCCGCGCGATAGCGACACGCTGTCGCTGACCACCAGAAAGCTCGTTGGGACGATGTCCGACTCGGTCGGCCAGCTCGACGCGCTCGAGTGCCTGCAAGGCCTGTGCGCGACGGTCCGAGCCAGCTATGCCGGCGTAGACGAGCGGAAGCTCAACGTTGTGAAGGGCGGTCGCGCGAGGCAGTAAGTTGAAGGTCTGGAAGACGAACCCGATCTCTTCGTTCCGGATCCGGGCCAGCTCGTCGTCGTCAAGCTGCCGCACCTGATGGCCGTTCAGCAGGTAGCTGCCTTTCGACGGCGTATCGAGGCACCCGATCAAATTCATTAGGGTGGATTTGCCGGATCCCGATGGGCCCATGATGGCGACATACTCGCCCCGCTCGATCTCGATGGACACGCCTCGCAGCGCATGGATGTCCTCGTTGCCCATGCGGTAAGTCTTCCAGAGGTCGCGGGTTTCAATTATCGCCATGTGCGTGACACCTGATGCTCTAGCACCTCTATCTTGTGCCCCAGCACTTCTATGGAGCTTCGCGCCCCGGAGCGAATCGAGCAGCTGACTCATGGCGCGGCTGTGGCCGAGGGGGGCGACGCAATCACCCGCGGCGTGTTTCGGCGGAAGAAGAGCGCGCCCAGCAGACCACCTAGCGTCGAGAAGATGGCGCCGATGACGAGTGAGAGGAAGAAACTGATCATGGTCAGGAGCAGCCCGTTGCCGGCGATCAGCGCTTCGACGTCGACGAACTGCAACATCTCGGGCGGCAGCGTCCGCAGCTCCTCCTCAACAGAATCGATCTGCATTGGCGCAGTCACGAGCCCCACCAGACCGATGATAAAGGCCCCGACGATACCGGCCAGGAACCCTCCGAATACTCCGTCACGAAGCTCGATCGGTCGAGGTGTCCGTTCCTGCAGGAGGTAGGCCGTCACCATTCCCCCGCCGGTGACCCACAGACAGCAGCAGTTCCCCAGCGAGATGAACGGCAGCGACGACAGCACGCCATTAAACAAACCGCCCAGGAGGACCGGCTGAAATGGGGGCATCGTGACCCTAGCTGCAGGCGTCTAATCGTAGTACTCGAGGCCGAGGTGCGTGATGAGCTCTTCGCCGCGCATGTAGCGCAACGTGTTCTTTAGCTTCATGAGCTGAATGAAGAGATCGTGCTCAGGATACAGCCCGGGGGCGTGAACCGGGCTCTTAAAGTAGAACGATAGCCACTCCTGGATGCCGCTCATGCCGGCCCGCTTGGCCAGATCGAGGAAAAGCACAAGATCGAGCACGATGGGCGCGGCGAGGATACTGTCGCGGCACAGGAAGTTGATCTTCAGCTGCATCGGATAGCCGAGCCACCCGACCAGATCAATATTGTCCCAGCCTTCCTTATTGTCGCCACGCGGAGGGTAATAGTTGATGCGGACGACATGGCAGAGTTCGTCGTACAGCTTCGGATAGAGGTCGGGCTGGAGGATATAGTCGAGTACCGACTTTTTGCTCTCCTCCTTCGTCTTGAACGACTCGGGATCGTCGAGCACCTCGCCATCGCGGTTCCCGAGGATGTTGGTCGAGTACCAGCCCGACACCCCGATCAGACGAGCCTTAAGCCCGGGCGCCACGATCGTCTTGATCAGGGTCTGACCGGTCTTCAGGTCTTTGCCGCACACCGGCGACCCCGTATCGAGCGCCAGCTGATCGAGCGCAGGCACGTCGGCGCTGAGGTTCGGTGCGGCGTTCGCGTAGGGGATCCCCTCCTTCAAGGCCGCATAGGCGTAGACCATGCTCGACGAAATCTCGTCGGCATTGGCCGCCATGGCCGCCTCGAACGCCTCGAGCGACTGGTGCGCATCGCTCGGTGTCATGAAGATCTCGGTGCTGCCGCACCAGATCATGACCAGCCGCTCGACGCTGTGCTTCTCCTTGAAGCGGCGGATGTCGTCACGCAGCTGTTCGGCTAGATCGAGCTTGGTGGGGCCGGTCTTCACGTTGGTGCCAGCCAAACGCTTGACGTATTTCTGGTCGAACACCGCCGGCCACGGCGTGATCGCCTCAAGTTCCGGGCGGATCTGCTCGAGGAGCGCAGGCTCGATCACGCCGGCGGTAGTGGCGGCCTCGAAGCCGTTCTCCTCGAAGATATCCCAGGCGCCGAACACGAGGTCGTCGAGCCCAGCAAGCTGCACAAACTCCTTGATGAGCGGCGAGCGTCCCTCGTTGCGTTTGCCCAGACGAACGGTGCCCATCTCTGCGAGCGAACCGATGGCCGGCGCCAGACCCCTGCGAATCAGCAGAGTGCCGGCGATGAACGTGGTGCTGACCGCACCCATCCCGACAAGCAGGACCCCGAGCTTGCCCGAGGCGGGGGCGATTTCGACTGGGTGTTTCACGGCCGGTCACTATATCATGGCGCCCAGGAGGACCCGGACGCGGGTTCCGTCGTGACCGGAACCCGCGTCGAGTCCGGTCGTCTCTCCAACATGTCTTTTTTCAAGAAGATCCGCGGAGAAGAGGACCTGCGTACGGTCATGACCGGCGTCAAGATGGGCGACCGTGTCCTCCAGGTGGGCGCCGAGGACCCTAAACTCGCCGCGATGCTTGCAGCCAAGGTCGGATTGAGTGGCCAGGCGGCCGCGCTGGTCCCCGATCAGGGTGGGGCGGACCAGGTGAGCAAGGCCGCCGAACGCCAGGGCGTCCTCGTGGAAGTCAAGGTGGCACCCCTGCGAACTCCACCCTTCGCTCAGGGCTGGTTCGACGCCGTCGTCGTGCCCGAACTGATTGGCTCGATGCGTCCTCACGAACGTGTTGGCACGCTACAGGCGGTAAACCAGGTGCTGCGGGTGGGCGGCCGGGTGGTCGTGATCGAGACTGCGCCACGGGGTGGGCTCGGAGCGCTGTTCTCCTCCCGCGCCATGGACCCGCACTACCGGAACCAGGGCGGCGCCGAAGCGGCCCTGAAGGCCGAAGGCTTCCACCCGGTTCGCACGCTGGCCGAGCGCGAGGGATGGCTATTCACCGAAGGGATGAAACCAGGTCAGGACGCCGGCGCCTGACCTCTGCAGGACACACTCACCCCCACCGACGGACGACCGTTTCACATCGGCGGCACCCCCTCGGCCAACCGTACCCAAAGATCCGGCGTCAAATCTCAGAGAAGCCTAGTATTCGGGTTCTCGCGGACCCGGCAGGAGTCTTGCACTTCTGGCACCTCGACTACTGCGCGAGGTTGTGCCGGACTACACGGATCGGGCACGCCGCGCCGCGCCGGGCTGGAGGGCGAGGTCCTGCTTGAGATTGTCGTGACCGCCGAGGGCTTGGTCGATAAGGTTCGTTTACTCCGCAGGCTGGGATCGAGCCTAGATGAAGAAGCCGCATCGACGGTGCGACAATGATGGTTCTCTCCGGCGAGCCGCCAAGACACCCCGGTGGCCGTAATCGTCGAGGACGCTGTCGGTTTCTCGTTCGGTAGCGCGGACTGCGAGGTTCGCGCCGAGGAGACGGACGCATGGATATCGCGCTGTTCGCCGTTACCGTGATCTCGCTCACGATGGCCTTCGCGATGGGCATCGTAACCTGGCGTCTGCTGAGGGAAGAGCGGCGCCGGGCCGACGCCAGAGTCGCCGGCCTGATGTCGGAGCTAGAACACGTCCACTCCGGCCGCCAGGAGCCCCTCGGCCGACCCGCAGCCCGGCCAACCGCGCGTGGCGTGGGGGACACACCCCCGGACTCCACCTACACCGTCCCGTCCGGTGGACGCAGCATCCTGCCCAACAACGGACTGTTCGCCACTGAGGCCACCGATGCCCCCCCCGCGGGTCGACCGCTGCTTGGCGTGGCGGCCGTAGGAGTGGTGGCCACGGCAATTGCCATCGGCGCCCTCTGGCCGTCGGCCCAAACGGCGGCCCCGGCGTCGACCGGCCTTCCGGTCGAGCTACTATCGCTCGACCACGCTCGTGAAGGAGACTTTCTCGCTATCCGCGGCACCATTCGAAACCCAGCCGACGGAATGGAACGACGGCAGCTGAGCGTCGCCGCGACGGTCTTCGGCCGTGACGGCGACGTGGTGGGCCGTGGGCAGACGCCGCTCGACATCGAGGTGCTGCAGCCGGGCAGGGAGATTCCGTTCACGATCGCACTGCCGGACGCAGACCGAATCAACCGCTATCGGGTCAGCTTCATCGAAGCCCAATCGAGTCTGCCGCACGTCGACCGACGCGGCGCAGGAGATCAGCCGTGAGTTGGGGACGCCATCAGGTCGTCGCGTTGGCCACGGCGGCCACAATCCCGATCGTGGTCAGCGGTCAGCAGCCGCCGGACGCCCCTCCGGAAGACACAACCTTCGTCTTCCGCACCGGCATCGAGCTGATCAACATCTCGGCTACCGTGACCGACCGACGTGGCCGATTCGTGAACGGTCTGACCCAAGACGACTTCCTCGTCTACGAGGACGACCAACCGGTCGAGATCACGCACTTCAACAACGACCGCATACCGGTCAGCCTGGGGATCGCGCTGGACACGAGCGGCAGCATGGACGGCCGCAAGATGAACGCGGCCTGGGACGCGCTCGACCGGTTCCTCTACGACCTGCTGGGTCCCGATGATGAGGTGTTCGTCTACGAGTTCAACTACACCCCTCAACTGGTGCAGGACTGGACCACGAATCGGGATCGACTGAGCCAGGCCTTGCGCACTCTCCGTCCGAACGGCGGCACGGCGATGTACGACGCGGTGGCCGAGTCGGTGCCCCAGGTGGCCGAGGGAAGACACCGGAAGAAGGCGGTGCTCGTCATCTCCGACGGCAACGACACCAACAGTGAGATCGACGTCCGGGAACTCCAGTCAATGATCCGGGAAAACGAAGCGCTCGTGTACGCCATCGGGATCGACGGTGATTCGCGGCGCCGAGGCTGGAACAGGGGCGGCCCTCGGATCGGGATCCCGCCCTCGACCCCGCTCCCGTTTCCAGGCGGAGGCCGCCGCTCCCCGATTCCGCAAGGGCGCCGGCAGCTCAACCAGAGCCGAGACGATCGGGTCAATGTCGCCGCGCTCCGCGACCTAACCGACGACAGCGGGGGACGAACCGAGATCATCCGGGACGCCGACGACCTTGATCCGGCCACCGAGGGCATCGCGCGCGAGCTGAACCAGCAGTACTACCTGGGCTATCCCGCCCAAGCCGAGCGCGACGGGCACTGGCACAGCATCCGCGTCGAGGTGAAGGACCGTCAATATCGGGTGAGGGCGCGACGCGGTTACACGGCCACCCCGTGATCCGAACGTTCGCGATAACATCTCGCGCGTGGAGTTACTCGCTGCGGTCGGTCTGAGTCTGCTGGGGAGCGGGGGCGGTGTGGTCCTGGCCGCGCCGCTGCTCCTAGTTAAACAGCGACTTCGGCAGCAGATCGTCCCCGGTCTAATTAGCTACGCGGTCGGCACGCTGCTCGGAGTGGCGATGCTGGCCCTGGTGCCAGAGGCGCTCGAGAGCCTCAGCGCGACGGCGGCCCTAGGCGCGCTCCTC
>Ga0310344_10001884_pt1 | contig 15849 bp, 24 predicted proteins | sample HC15DNA20200_MG_FD_203801 | JGI IMG/M metagenome (GOLD analysis project Ga0310344, IMG submission 203801) | Marine microbial communities from station ALOHA, North Pacific Subtropical Gyre - HC15-DNA-20-200_MG | ecosystem: Environmental > Aquatic > Marine > Oceanic | place: Pacific Ocean: North... | reverse complement strand
GACCTATTGATTACAAATCAATTGCTCTAACCAGGCTGAGCTACATTGGCACTAAATTTTTCTACACGTAGTCGGTTTAAAATGTTCTCAAAGTATAGGTTACGATTTAATAATATCGAATTTGTTGCTCGATTATGAAGTTAAAGTTTGTCGACCCAAAAAAACTCAAAATACTAATAGCTATTTTCTTCGGAGTTGGATTATGGGGTATTGTATTTGGACTATGGCTAGGTCAGTTTCCTTCATCTAAAGAATCTTCACTGAATTACTTTATGATAGTAGTTTTAGGCGTCATCAATTTGCTTCTGGGTGCATTAATGTCGTATATTCTTTTGACTCAGGAGAGAAAAATAGATCCAAGAAAAGACTCAAAGTACAAACGAAAGAAATAGAGTACACACAACTAGAATGTTTGTCGCAAAGTGCATTGCATAAGAATTGTCGACTCCTTTCTTATCATATACATACTTGAATACAAAGCCAACTGGTATGAGAATTAATGCCATGTGAATTTTTATTCCCATTGCAATGTGAATTAACGCCCAAACAATAACCATCTTTTTTGACTTTCTAAAAAAACGCTCTTCAAAGTAATTGATATGAATAAACATGTAAAGAAGTAGTGGTATTAGTGGTGCAATTCCCCAAATTCCCTCATTTGCAAATGGACCAAATGCAATGTTGTAACCTAACCAACTCCAATTCAGTATTGGTATTTGATCAACATATGGAAAAATAAACGTAACATATAATGCTAAAATTCCAAATGGGATTGGGGCATATTTTATTGACTTTAATCCATTTTTTAGATTGAAAATTCTCTTTTTTGTTTCTTTGATTAATAGTAAGCTACTACCAACAGTAAGCACATAGTATCCGATTACAAACATGTCTGAATTAAAAAATGACATATCCATAGCAACACATCTAAGACATTCATTAAATAAGCTATCTTACAATTACAATCATGGTTGTCAAAGTAGGAGATACTACTGAAAATTTTGAGCTTACTGCACATGATGGCTCGAAAGTAAACCTAGAGTCATACAAAGACAAAAAAAATGTTGTATTATGTTTTTATCCAAAAAACCATCTTTTTGCATGTCCATCAAAAAAAGTCTTTGAGATGGCAGAAAGTGTAATTTCAGTTTTTCCTCAGATTGATTCTATAGATACAGTAATTCTTGCAATTTCAGTTGATACAGTAGAATCACAGGCAAAATTTGTTGACGAATACAAAATTCCGTATATTCATCTTAGCGATACTCAAAAGATAGTCTGTAAGAAATATGCTGGTCTGAATATGGTTGGGTTGGCAAAGCGTTCTACTTTTGTAATTGACAAAAAGGGAATTATTAGACATATTTTTCGTGATATTGATGCAAAAAATCATGGTAACCAAATTCTTGACTCATTAAAGCAGATTTAGAAGTAAATTATAAAGTATAAATTGCCTTCATAAAATTTTCAAACAATGCTTGACTTAGTTGCAAAGAAATTATTTCTTACAAAGGGAATAGGAGTTCATGAAGACAAGCTTACAAGTTTTGAATATGCTCTAAGAGATGCGGGAATTGAAGGAACAAACATTGTATTGATATCTAGTATATTTCCACCAAAAGCAAAACTTGTATCAAGAAAGGAAGGATTGAAATTGATAAATCCAGGACAGATTCTTTTTACAATTTATTCCAAAAATCAAACAAATGAACCACACAGATTGATTTCTGCATCAGTTGGAGTTGCACAACCAAAAGATCGTACAAAGTATGGATATCTGTCTGAATACGAAGCATTTGGTCAAAATGAAAAAGTTGCAGGTGACTATGCAGAAGATATTGCTGCACAGATGCTTGCATCATCTTTGGGAATTGATTTTGATCCTGACAAGAGCTGGGATGAAAAAAGACAGCAATGGACCATTTCTGGCAAAATATACAAAACACAAAATATAACGCAAACTGCAAAAGGCGATAAGGATGGTAAATGGACCACAGTGTTTGCAGCTGCAGTGTTAATTCTTTAACGCTTGTATCCTTTCATATAGTAAATTGCAGCTGCTATGGCTACTATAATAATTACTGCTAAAATTACATATTGTGATTGCTCCGTGTCTGTATCCATCTCAACTCTTTCTTCCATTACTTCTTCTAGTGTACTGACTTGAATATCAGTTTCAGTATTTCCATCCCATTGTACAATTTCAAGTTTTAATTCATCATTTGTAACAACATTACTGTTACCAAAAAGATACTTTCCAGCTATAAAACTTCCATGTGCTGAATCAAAGAACCAACCTTTTTCCATTATATCAGACACAGTTGAAATTTTTTTAATAATATTTGTATTTGCTGAACCAATCATAATTGGTTCTTTTTCTGGTGTTTGAACTATCAAATCCAAAAGTGAATCTAATGGTACAAATTCATCTCCAAAATACTTTGAACGTTGTAATTCTGTTACGTTTAGATATTCAAGAGGATCAATTTCTGCTATACTACTGGCTATATTGCGATATAAAACAGAAACATTGAGTAAATATCGCATACCATCATCTTTTGGAAATATTGTAAGTGAAACAGTTGCAGGTGTAATAGTTTGTCCAACTATTTCACCTGAATATAACGTTAGATCACGAGTTTCATCCTTTGAAAATTCTTTTGCTATATCATAAAATCCACCACCCATAGTTATTTTTTCAGCCAAAATTGATTTTGAAAACTGATTAATTAATTCATAAGAAGATTGTTTTGGTGAAGTATATACAGCTGATACAGTTTGTTCTTCGCCTTCATCACTTACATCATATTCAGTCATCTGTGACTGAATAAACACAGAATGAAATTTTGCATTAGTTCCAAGCGATTCATTAATTTCTTCAATTAGTGTATCACTAATTTTTTTTGTTTCTATCTGTACTCTATTTATTCTACCATCTGCTTGTTCTAAATCTTCATCAGTAATGAATTTCTTAATTTCAGAAAAATCAAGATTAACTAGTATACATTGTTCATTACCTTTTACTCCTGGTACACAACCAACTAAATCACCTTTATGGTCAATATCATTCATATTTGTAAACACAATCGATTGAATAAGATCCTCAGATTGAATTTTTTTAATTAGTTCATCTGAAAACTTAAAATCATTATTACTTGTACTTTGTAGTCCAATTACTACTTCTATATCACCTGCTGATTTTTTCATTAGGAAACTACCAACATCTTTGAAAAGTGATAGATCATATACAACAACAATGTTCTCAGAAAATGTGGATTTTGTGAATTCTTGTGCAAATGCGTGAGGCATTATAACAATAGTTAGTGACATAACCATAAACAAAATAAGAAATTTTAACACATCTCTGAACAAAAAATTTGGATTATTAATTTTACTATGGCATAATCAAACGTTTAAATCCAAATAGGATTCAACACAAATTGACATCGATTCAAACCGTTGGGGAACAAGCTGGCAGTCAGATGGCTCTGGCTGTCAGCCCCATTTTATTATCTATAATTTAGAGAGTGTGTTTACCTGGTTTTTGATGTAGTCAAATCCATCCTGCCAGAATTTTGTCTTACTAATGTCAAATCCATATTCTTTTAGTAGTAATTCAGGTTTTTTTGAACCACCTGCAGCAAGAATGTCAATATATGTAGAGGCAAAATCTTTGCCTTCTTTTTTGTAAGTTTGGAAAAGCGATAGAGAAAGAAGATTTCCAAATGCATATGAATAGCAGTAAAATGGGCTGTGGTAAAAATGAGGAATGTAACTCCATTCTACCCCAAAGTCATCTGAAATATCAATTGAATTTCCAAATTGAATCTTGAGATTTTCAAGATATGTATTTGATAGTTCATCGACAGTTGTTGAATTTGCAATTTGTTGGTGTGCATCCATTTCGAATATTGTAAAAAATGACTGACGACAGATTGTTGCATAAAAGTCATCAATTTTTTCAGCTAACATTGATTTTTTTTCATAATCATTAATAGAGTTAGAAATATTATCATAAAGTAAGAGTTCAGAGTATGTGGATGCAGTTTCTGCAAGTGGCAATGATGCATCAGATACTAGAATAGATTTGTCTGATGCTGCAATGCTGTGTACCGCGTGTCCTATCTCATGTGCTAGTGTGAAGACATCTCGGGATTTTCCAGTGTAATTAATGAGAACAAATGGTGTTATGTATGGTAATGGTGTACTACAGAATGCACCATCACGTTTACCAGGTCTAATGGAATGATCAACATGGTTTTCATTAAATACATGTGAGGCAAATTCAGAAATCTTTGGACTAAATTTGGCAAGTGAGTCAAGAACAAGTTTTACTGCATTATCATATGAGTAATTTTTTTCTTTCATCGTACTTTTTGTTGGTGCGTATAAATCATAACGTCTAAGTTTTTTCATTCCAGCCATTTTTGCTTTTTTTGAAAAATATTTCTGAAATACTGGTGCATTTTTTTTGCAAACTTGCAATAATGATTCAACTGTTTTGTCATCAATGTCATTACCAACATTTTGAATTGATATAGGAGATGAAAATTTTCTCATTCCAATTCCTTCATTTTTCCAGTTTAGAACAATATTTTGATAAATCTCTCCTACTACACCTTTATTTTTCTGATATTTTGTTAGTAACGCCTTGTAGGCTGATTCTCTGGTCTTTGCGTTTTTACTTCGAACATATGTTGTTAGTTCCTCTCGACCCATTGTTTTTTTCTTACCATCAATCTTAATTGTATAGGTAAACGCATTTGTAATCTTATCATATAATTTGACCAGTGCAGATACACCAGTAACGTCTAGTGTATTGATGATTCTTTCTTCTGGCTCAGTTAGTGAATATTTTGACATTAAGCGCTTGTATCTTAGATAGTCTGATAGTTCTCCTGCATTTTTCATGAGCCTTTTTGCATTTTTATCATCAACTTGTTTCTTCCACCACAAGTCAAAAAATAATATCTGATTTTCAATCCTTGATCCAAATTGTGATATTTTTGTCAGTAGTGCAGTTGCCTCATCTGATTGTGTGTCTTCTGAATACTTTAGTGATGCATAACCACCAATGTGACTAGATTTTTCGGTTATCTCTTCTATCTGGTGTAGCATTTTAAGAAATTTTGATTTAGAGATAGATGAGTTTAGTATCTTTTTTTGCTTCTCGAACTGTGTAGCATCTTTTTCAATTGCTTTAATTTTTTTATCGAACACTTGCTTTGATGGAATTTTGACTAAATCACTTAAATCCCATTTACCATTTTTACTGTTTTTCATTTTAATAGTAATCCTTGTGAACGTAGCACCATCTCCATGATTTTGTTGGAAGTGCAATCATTACTGGATGTCCAGTTTCCTCATGGTGTTTTGTTGCATGTCTGCCAATTGATGAATCACAACATCCTACATGACCACATGTAAGACACATTCTAATTGCAACCCATGGAGTTTTTTGTTTTTCACATTCTTCACAGCCTTTTGTATTTGGATTTACATCTTTTACTTGTTCAAAGTGCTCACATTCATTTCCCATATTTTTACTAATTTTATAGAGTTAGTATATCTTTTCACATATTCTAACGTCTAAATAATACATTTTCAAATTTACTTTGGATCCGTCGTCTAGCTTGGTTTGGATGCCGCACTCACACTGCGGAGGTCAAGGGTTCAAATCCCTTCGGATCCACCTTAAACTAGAACAATAAATAGTATCCTTACGCATAAGTCAAAATTGATATAATATATCAAATTCATATAATTCGATAATGTCACGTGAAGATTTTCTACATGAAGCAAATTTGCTATTTGATCAACAGAAAAACAAAGAGCATCTAGAGTTATGTAATAAGGAGCTTACACTAAATGAAAAAAACGCTGAGGCATTACTTCACAAAAGTGCCTCATTACTTAGATTGGAAAAACCAGAAGATGCCATAATGTGCTGTGATAGGATACTTGATGGCGATGCATCTTTTGTTAGTGACATCGAACTTTCTACTGCTTACACATTGAATAATAAAGGATTTGCATTATCTATGCTAGGAAAGTTTGAAGATGCATTAGAATGTCATGAAAAATCACTTGCAATAGATGATAAAAATGAAAAAACCTTTGTAAATAAAGCGCATGCACTTTTCGGATTAGGTAAATTTGAAGAGTCATTAAAAAACAGTGAACATGCAATATCAATTAATCAAAATTTTGCCAAGGCGTGGTATAATGCTGGAGTTGCATTGCATAAACTAGGTAAATCTGATGATGGATTAGAATATGTAGAAAAAGCATTAGAATTGGATCCTACTGATCAAGAAGCATTAGATTTGAAGCGTCAGATTTTTGAGACTTTGGATAAAACTGAGTAAAATTATACACCAATCATGGAAAATATTCCATATGCAAAAATGAATACGCCTAATAATATTACAATCTTTGACAGTGTTCCAAACTTCATTTAAGATCTCAAGACATGAGTTGGTTATAAGAAATGTTCTCTTAAATATAGATTCTAAAAATATCTAATATTGATTGATGTACCATGGAAATGGGTAATAATTGCTGTCAGCATAATATGCTTAGGAACCGTTACAAATTATTTATTACCAGATTTTTTATTTAATTTTAAATAAGATTTTCAAATGAAACCATTATTCCAATTAAGCACAAGAAAATATGATGAGGAAATAATGATAGTGAAGAATGCTATGATTGAACTTGAAAATAAGTGTAAAGTGAAAAATGGTTTTACCATCAAGGAACCATCAATGATGGCTGGTTGGGCATTTTTTGATCTTGAATTAAGCACAGAAATGCTATCTGCGATAGAAACTTCAGGCATGATGATTAATGCCCAGGGATTTGGATTTACTGAACAACTGAAAAATTTCATTGGACACTATCTTGAAACAAAGGGAAGTAATGTAAGAATTAAAAAAATCGACTATTAGAATTTTGGCCTTTAATGTAATACTTTTTTGTAACCAGATGTAAAATCAATAGATGGATTCAGTGTGCCCAAAGTGTAAAAAGGATCTAAGATTACATACAAAAAAAGAACTGGTAAAGTGCTCTTTGAAATATTGGGTTTCAGATTGGAAAAAAGAAGATTAACCATTTTTTTAAGAATCATCTAACTGGCATAAATGATGTTATTATCATTCCACCGAGAATGGTTATTCCTAGCATTAGAGCCAGACCAACAATTAGTGTTTTTTTATTATCTAATGCATGCTCCATATCATTACTATGTTATTTGATTATATTAGTAACATGTCATAAATGACTAATTTGCCAAACATTGTTTATCAGCATATTAATGATCGTGAAAACTTGCTAAATGATACAATGGATCCATTATACAAAAAACATGAATGGGTGTTGTATCACAAAAAAGAAAAGAATGAAGAATTAGACGAGGATACGTAACACTTTATTTCTTAGAATTTTAAAACATTTTGAATTGGTTGAGTTAAAACTAGCAGGTTCTGGTGGTTATGTAATTGCAGAATTATCTGAAGAACTTGCAGCTAAATCAAAATTGGTTCCAAATATCGACAAGTGCTTTCTCGCACCTGTTGGAAAACTCGCAGAAAAAGACATGCATAAATATTTCTGCAATAAATGTGAATCTGAATTTGATGGTCCTCCAAAATATCAGATAGAAGAAAAACCAAATGAGGAAATTGCAGATGGATTGATTCTAGTTGAACGTGGGCAATACATCTGTCATCAATGCTCTTCTATTATTGGCGAATATCGAGTTTTTGAGAATAAGTAATATGAGGAAAACTAGATTTTCTATAATTTTTTAATTGATGTGGCTAGTTCTTTATCAGCAATTTCATATTCAGATTTTCCGTCTCTATTAATATTCCAAGAAACTACACCTAACTCTGCAAGCCTTCCCATGGTGGCAATTCTACACGCCTCCACAGGAGTCTGTTTACCCTCATTATTCTTCTTTATCTCGGCTGTTTTATCTATAATATCTCTCTGAATTTTATCTGTGAATTTTTTATCATTTGATGTTTTAACAAAGTTTTTCAGGGTATTTTCAAATTCTGTATCAAGGGTGTCTGTGATATCTGTTGATAATGCATCCTCATATGTTATAATTTCAGTTGCGGTTTTGATTAATTCTGTTTCTAATGGTCTATTTGGAATTATTTTTGTTACTAGAAATTTTCGTTCTTCATTTGAGAATGCTGGAAAATTTGTTCCCTTAATTATTGGATTATCTAAGAGATAGAATTTCTTACCTATATCAGTTAATGTAATTAAAACATCCTTCTTTTTTGCAAATATCTTAATCACACCAAGTGCCATAAGTGCACCTTCAAATGTTGTCTCCCCTGTGTCTTGGCTTCTCTTCAGTTTTCCAAAATATCTGTCCTTGTATCTCTGTTCTGCTAATGCTTGTTTTGCTGTGACTTCATTAATTATGGATGGTCTTGGCAGCCCTGTAGAAATTTTTTCATCTCTTGTCTTCTTATTTTCTTTTTCATACACTGTAAGTTTTTTTGAAATTTCTTCTGCAAGTTCATATGCTCTTGATCTAAAATCATTGTAGTTAATTACTGGTGATTTTTGCTCCCTCACCATATTACCAAGAAGGGTAATAGCAATCTTTACTGGTAAGAGTCTGCTATAATGTGTAAAAAGTAGTGGCCACCCATCAAAACCTATTTCGTCATATCCTTCTTTTGAAATTTCATTGAAATTAATTTGTTTAATAAATTCTCTTGTTACATCCAGATTGGTTTGAACGTTTTCAAACTCGTTATCTGATGCAAAAATTTGCTGTGGTACTTGTGATTCAATTTCACTTTTCTCTCCAACAGGTATTGAATTTAAAAATTCTTTCCATTCATTTCCATACTTCTCAGGATAGCCAGGATAGATTTCTTTTAGTACAGCAGGCTCTACCATACTTTGCATAAATGCAAATTGAAGCATTGTTGGCTCCATATCAGTTAATTTGTCTATTACTTTAACTGGATTTTTTTCCCATGCTAGGTATACATCGATTGCTCTAAAGACAAAATCATCAGCATCTCTAAATCTATCTGGATTTGCTTCAACTAACTGGTTGATTTTTCTCTGATGATCAGGGCTTAATCTAATTATTCTATTACCTGAGGTCATACGACTCCAGTCTTTATTTGACACACTTTATGTGAAAATAACTTGTATTAAAATTAACATAATCTATTATATCAATCTAAAATGAGGTATTATGTGCGAAAAATGGACCTTTCACTCACTATACTTATATTCTACAACATAATAGGCTTTATGATGACAAATACAACACTTTATGTACAAAAACAGGAACAGACAACATACACACTAGATACATGTGTGATAAGAAAAATACTTGAAAATCCTAACTACCTTAACTGTATTAGCACACATGTAAATTTCTCTGACTCCCATGTGGTCATCAGTAAAACCGTACTATGGGAGATTAAGAATCAAATCAAATCAATCAACCCTTCACTTTCTTTGGAAGAGATACTTGACATGCTTCAGGAGAAATTACATGTCAATGTCAAGATTATACCACATTCTAAAGAAAGTATTTTGCTGGCAAATGATCTACTAGGCAAATATAGTCAAAAATTACATGAACCTGATAATCAAATCTTGGCATTTTCAATTATTCATAACGCCACACTTCTAAGTTGTGATAGTAAACTTATCAGTTGTGCTAAAAGTGAAGGAAAAAAATGTCTAAACACACATAATTTAGCAACATCAGTTTGGGGGTCATTGGCATGAGTGAATTATTACAAGAGCCAAAAATTAAAGAAGAAAAAAGTCAGATTTATGATTACATATGGTCTGGCTTGCTTGTAGAAATGGAGGAATTAAAAAATTGAAGTACAGAACTAACATGCAAATTATGGCTCAGGTACTTGACAAGATGCAAGATGCTGGAAGTCAGGGTTTAATCATTTCCAGATTAACTCAAAAAGCAAACCTATCGCATGACAGATTAACTTCATTGACAAGTAATCTGATAGGCTCTGGACTCATAACCAAGATTGAGTATGATGGTAGAAATTGTTATGTCATTACTGAAAAGGGCATGATGTTTTTGTCAGAATATCAAAAATTCTATGAATTTGCCAATTCATTTGGTCTAGAATTATAAATTAATTCTAGTAGAGGCTTTCTGCAACTGTTCTATATGGTTGCAACCAGTATTCATGATTACATTCTGTGCATTTGTAAAGCCAGCGTCTTTTTCGTGTAACAATTTTTGGGATTTTAATTATGGTAAGTTTTGTTCTTGCAACACAATAACTACACCAACGTTCTTCATATCCATTTGAATTATCATTTTGTCCTAACAAGGCATTAACTTTTTTGAAATCCTCTTTTAATTCGTCAATAAGTTTCTGATTATAGATTGTTGCTGCTGGATGATAAGTGATAAAAAACGTCCTACCATCTTTTTCTACAAAATTCCCATGATTCTTGCTTATCTCTTTTCCACCAAGTAGTGTATTATACGCAGTATTTCCCATAATACACACAACTTTTGGGTTGATAATCGAAATTTCCTCATTTATGTAATCTAGGCATGATTTCTCCTCGTTTTTTGTAGGAACTCTGTTGTTAGGGGGTCTGCACTTTACAATATTGGTTATGTAAACATCATCTCTGTTGATTCCTGCATCTAGTAGAATTTCATTTAGCCTTTTTCCAGCAGAGCCTACAAATGGCTCACCTTTCTTATCCTCATTTCTGCCAGGAGCTTCGCCAATTAGAATAATCTCAGCGTTTAGATTGCCTTTTCCAGGAACTGCATTTGTTCTTGTTTGACACAAATCACATTTCTGACATATTCTGACTTGTTCAGCAATTACATCTAATTTACTAGCCAATTATTTCTCGCCCTCACTTTATTGACAAGCATCTTAATAATTCATTCATTCATTAATCAAAATCATGTTAAGAATGACATAATAGAACCATCAATAAACTATCATTATGACTGAGGCACAAAATTTTGAATCAGAATTAGCAGATGACCAAAAGTCTGCCGGTTTAGAATTTTTGAAGTTTTTTGACCCAACAACCATGAGCATACATCTAAAAGAAAACCAAAAACCTCTTGGAAAAAAAGGAAAACCAGGAAATTTTGAACTTGTGCAGATAGGCAATAAAACATTACAAAGAGATTATCTCGAATTAATTACAACCCAAATTCTTACTGCAGTTGATGATGGGATGCTGGGAAATGTTGAAATTTCAAAACCAGGTGCTCTTGTAGTTCAGTATAGGGATTATAGAATAGCAATTACAAGACCACCATTTTCTGAATTATTAGAGATAACAATTGTTCATCCAATAAAGCAGATGACATTAGAAGAATACAACATTTCTGAAAAATTAATGGCTAGACTAACAGAACAGGCAGAGGGAATATTGATCTCTGGTCCTCCAGGTTCTGGTAAAAGTACATTGGCTTCAGGACTTGCAAATTTCTATAATCGAAGTGGAAAAATTGTAAAAACATTTGAATCTCCTAGAGACCTACAAGTGGATCCTGGGGTAACCCAGTACACAAGACTTGATGGAAGTTTTGAAAATTCTGCAGATATCCTCTTACTTGTTAGACCTGATTATACAATATTTGACGAAGTCAGACGGAGGGATGACTTTCAAATATTCAGTGATTTGAGACTAACAGGAGTTGGAATGGTTGGTGTCGTACACGCAAATGCACCACTTGATGCGGTTCAGAGATTTATTGGAAAAATTGAACTTGGAATAATTCCCAGTATTTTAGATACTGTGGTGTTTGTTAAAGATGGAAAAATTAGCAAGGTTTTCGAATTAGAATTAAAAGTGAAAGTACCAAGTGGAATGACAGAGCAAGACTTGGCAAGACCTGTAATTGAAATTTGTGATTTTGAAACTGGTAATCTGGAATTTGAGATTTACACATTTGGAGAAGAAAATGTAATAATACCTGTATCAAAGACACAAAAAAAACTTGGAATAGAAACACTAGCCGAAGAAAAAATAATTGATAAATTAAGACGGTATGATCCTAATCCACAAGTAGAATTTGTTGGTAATTCAAGAATCAAGGTGTATGTATCTAAAGACTCTATACCTGGAATAATTGGTCGTAATGGAAGTAATATCAAAGAACTCGAGGCAATGCTGAATTTACACATTGATGTTGAAGAAATTAGTTCCGATTATACCAGTAATTCTAATTTGACCAACGGGATGCCATTTGATTTTTCTGAATCTCGAACTGCACTATTATTAGATGTTGGCAAACAATACACTGGAAACTTTGCTGATATTCATGTTGACGGTGAGTATATTTTTTCCTCAAGAATTGGAAGAAAGGGACAAGTTAAAATCCTGAAGCGTTCAAATGATGGTAAGAAATTTACAAGATTTGCACATTCAAAAAGCAGTGTTCAGGTTTTCCTTAGAAATCATTAAAATTATTTACAATCCTTGGGTTTGATTTTAGAAAAGTAACAAATTTTCTTAGCTGTCGTATAGTTTTTGGGTTTAGATGATGTTCTATTCCTTCTGCATCCTGATTTGCAATTTCTCTTCCTATTCCAAGTATCTCAAAAAAGTCTAGTAATATTCCATGTTTCTGTCTAATTGTTTCAGCTAATTGTTGTCCTGATGGTGTAAGTGATATTCCATGGTATTTCTCGTAGTATAGATATCCATTCTTGTCTAATCGCTTTAGCATTTTTGTGACACTTGGTGGGCTGACATTCATGTACCTGGAAATATCTAATGTAGTTGCATATCCTTTCATGTCAACTAGTTCTCCAATAACTTCTAGATAATCTTCCATCCTTGTACTGGATTCTAATTTCTCTGATTCATGAGCAGCTCTAATTGAATCTAATCTCTTAGAACTCATTTTTTTCATTATAGTCTGTTTCATGTACTTTCTGATATAAATTCTCCAAGTTTGTTACAAATTCTTGACACGTGAGTAATCCAATTTGATCACTGATTTTTAACTAATTTTTTTGAAATGCATAAAAGATGTCTGATTTACTCAAAAAACGTATAGAAAAACTAAGACTAATGAGAGAATCTGCCAATAGACGCTCTAGTCTATATTCAGACATTGCAAAAATGGATGGTAAAGATACCGCCAGATCATTAGGTGCATTAAACAGAGCATCAGCACCTGGTGGAAAACTACAGAAACTTGGTTTTATCATGCTTTGGGTGCCAGAGCCTACTGGAGTAACTGTTGCAGTTGGTGGACCAATGATTCTAGCTGGAAGATACTTGGATAAAGTCTACAATGGTACAACACTCAAGGATATAGGAAGTCATACAAACGAAGCAATGTCTTCAATAAAAAATTTCAAAGGTCATATGAGTCCATCTTAGTTTTTATTTTGTAAAAATTACTAGATATCGTGCCAACAAGATTACAAGTTTTAATTCCGATTAGTATTGCAGCATTAATTGTAGGTGTTGCAGGAGTTGCTACATTACCTGCTGAGGTAAAATTAGAGCAGGTTGAATTTCCACGTGGGACAATTATGGTTGGTGATAAAATATTAGAGGTGCAGATAGCTGACACTGAACCTAGACATGTAAGAGGTTTGATGTTCCAAGAAGAGTTGCCATTTGATCAGGGAATGTTATTTGTTTTTGCCGAATCTGGACCAAGATCTATGTGGATGCTAAATATGCAGTTCCCACTTGACATTATTTGGTTTGACGAAGATGGCAACATAGTCAGTATATCAAAAGATGTTCCTCCTTGCAAAACACCTGCAGAAATTATGGCATGTGAATCTGATGGAGCAACTTCTAGAGATGCAAAATATGCATTAGAAGTGACAGCAGGCTTTGTAGATAAATTCAACATAGACAAAAATTCAAAACTTGAAATAATTTCAATCTAACGTATACTATGAAAGTGACAAAAATTTCTGCAATTACAATTTTTACTAAAAACATGAAAAATTCATGTCAATTTTACTCAAATATACCAAAATTTGAATTAACATATGGAGGACCTGATACAAATTTTTCCACGTTTAGAATCAACGAGTCACCAGAGATGTTTCTTAACATAGAATTACAAGAGCAAATAATTGATAAAACAATGTGTGTAGTTAATGAACATTTCAGAATTATTTTTCATACCGAGGATGTGGATGCATTATATTATTACTTGAGAAATGATGATTCTTTCTCACGTTTAGGTAAGTTTGAAACAAAACCTACAGATGCAGAATGGGGAGAAAGATTTTTCCAAGTGAGAGACCCTGATGGTCATCCTATTGTGTTTGCGACACCAATAAGCAAGAATGATTAAGATGTATCATATCATCTGCTTATGACTGATTTTAAGAGAGTTGCAACAGAGCAATTTGAAATGAATATGCAGGTTTTGAAAAGCAAACCTAATGATGCAGTTGCCAGATCATACATGCTTGGTGTAATGATGGCAAAACATCTTACAGATGAACATATTGAAATGGCAAAACGATATGTTATAGAATAAAAAAGGATGATTACTGCTGTTCAGGCGTAATCTCTAGTGTGGCCTGATTTACTTTGTTACCAATTAGTGACAAAAATGGCATTGCATCCCACTTGTACATGTATGTGGATAGGAATTGTTGTGCAGTGTCATTGTATTTTGTATAGAATTGTTCTGCCTCAGATTGGGTAGCCTCTATAACTGACATTGAAGTCTTGTTGTCATCAAATGGACCACTCCAAATTGTCTTTCCCGAGTTTTGCCATTCATCAATAATCAACGATAGCGCAGGCATTGCGGTTGCGATTTCTTCTGGTTTTGCGTCTTCTTTGAAAACACTAACAAGAACAAATAGCTCTCTGTTAATTTCAACCATAAGAAAAAACGAAAATCTAATTATTAAAAACATGTGAAGTTTTCAAGTTCTTGTTCTATATTATTAGAAAAAATACCGTTAGCAACGCTTCCAGTAGACGACGACATGTGTGACATTTTGCCAATGGTTGTCGGTTAGAGATCAAGCATGCGACAATTGGTCACTAACGGTATAATAACTAAATTTTACGAATTATTAAAAACAGTGTTGGCTCTATTTTTCTATTATACTTTTTTGGAACAATATCAGTGATAAAATTTAGAAGATTTTGCACTATTTTCTTTTTTTATGCATATTGATAATTTTCATTCTACAATATTAGAATGAGTATTTTCCTAAAATAGGGTTCAAAAAAAGAACTAATTATGAAAGTAAGTCTTTTTGGTATTATCGCACTTACTACACTAATACTTGCAGTACCAAATGCATACTCTGCAGAACCCGATATGGTAACATATCTTTCAATTTCAGAAATCACTCAAACTAGTATCACTCTTGCTGAGCAAAGTCTAGAAGATGGTGATTTTGATACTACCAAAAAGTATATCGAGTTTGGCTCTAAACAGTTTTCAAATAATTTACAAAAATTAAGAGATACAGATACATCATTAACTGACGAAGTTCACATATCACTAATTGATCTTCAAACAAAAGAGATTAGTTCTGAAAATAGATCTTCTATCTTATCTGAATTAAATAGAATTAACGAACTTCTTGATACTGTCCCTGAAGATCCTGAGATTACTCCAAATGTTATAGTTGCACATTTGATAATAGTTGATCAACAGTATGAAAATTTTGAATCTAATGACGATGAATTTTCTTATAAGTTGTCACTAGGATTTATGGAAAGAGCAAATCAAATGTTCTATTCTCAAACTGATTACGGCGAACGTCAAAAAATCGAGATAGAATCATTCTTCAATGACATGTTTGATATGGTACAAAACAGGGATCCATA
>Ga0310344_10001882_pt1 | contig 15858 bp, 12 predicted proteins | sample HC15DNA20200_MG_FD_203801 | JGI IMG/M metagenome (GOLD analysis project Ga0310344, IMG submission 203801) | Marine microbial communities from station ALOHA, North Pacific Subtropical Gyre - HC15-DNA-20-200_MG | ecosystem: Environmental > Aquatic > Marine > Oceanic | place: Pacific Ocean: North... | reverse complement strand
GATCGTGAGAAAGAACACCGTATACCCATCGTGGTACTCCACGAGAGATATACAAAGTTCGAAGATTCCTATGTCGTGATCAAGGCAGAGCATTTTTGTAAGTATTATAAAGATATTCCTATTCAGGATATAGACGAAGCCCCTGATTCTAGTATAATAAAGTCTAATATTCTAGCTGATGTTCCTATTGGAGGCAATTATTAATGGCTCGTAAATTTACGAATGAGAACAATTATCCGCACTGGCTGTATCATACCCTTACCACGAATAACTACACTAAGGGTACCAAACCTAGTGATATTTCAGTTACACGACTCATTGACAGTCCTCAAATAAATGCATTACGGTATAAACATGCAGATGAACTCGTCGAAGATGTTAAAGACCGTGTATGGTCTATTTGGGGATCAGCAGTCCACTCTGTGGTTGAGAACACTAACGAAAGTAATTCAGATGTATTAACTGAAAAGCGTTTTTATCACGATTATGATGGTAAAGTGGTTACAGGACAGATTGACGTTTATGACATGTCATCTAAAATACTATACGATGTTAAAACGGTCAGCGCCTGGAACCTAGTTAACGGTCATAAAAAATCGTGGGAATATCAGTTAAATATATTAGCTGATCTCATGCAAGAGAATGACTGGAAAGTCAAGGGTTTAGCTATCGTAGCTATAGCTCGTGACTGGAATGCCAGACAAGCAGCTGATGTAGAAACATATCCGAAGCATGCTATGACTGTAGTGGATATCCCGCTATGGAAACCTATGCACCGAAAAGCATATATTCATCAACAGTTGAGTAGACACTTCGATGAAGATCACTACTGTAACGATGAGGAACGGTGGCAGTCTGAAGAAAAATGGGCTGTAATGAAACAAGGACGTAAGAATGCTTTGCGTTTGCTTAACACAGAGCAGGAAGCTATAGATTATTTGAACGACTTGATTGATCCGACCAAGTCTACCATAGAGCATAGACCCGGGTCACCCAAGCGGTGTTGGACGTACTGTAACGTACGTAATTTTTGTCCACAACTAAGAGCCGAGAGGCAGGAGAAGCGCTAATGGCAGGAAAGCAATCATTTGATAATACGCACAAGGGACGATTCTTCCTCAACGAGAGGAAAACGGCTAAAGATCCCGCATTATCTGGACCAGGTAATTATAATGGTACGGATATGCGCGTGGCCGCATGGATCAACCCTAACGAGGACGCTGACAATAACAAAGTATGGAAGGCCTTCGATTACCTTGCAGAAAATGCGGTAATTAACATGAGGTTCTCAGAACCCCAGAAAAAGGGAGGAGGCCGAAATAGCTCCAGCGATATGGATGACGATCTACCCTTTTAAGTAGTACAGCTGTAAATCTACGGGGTGGGGCCTGCTTTAGGCCCCGCCTCTTTTTTATTTCGCCTTAGAGGGCGATTCTGGAGCTCTAGGATATGCATATTACGCCGTATCAGCAGTTTATACATAAGAGCAGATACGCTAGATATCTGCCAGAAGAACAACGAAGAGAATCATGGGAGGAAACCATTGGACGCTTTATCGATTTTTTTGATACTCGCTTGGATCGCAATCACTTTGAACGATTTAAATCCCTTATTGTAGGGATGGACGTAATGCCCTCGATGAGGGCTTTAATGACGGCTGGAAAGGCCTTGGAGAAGGACAATGTGGCAGGCTATAACTGTGCTTATACTGCTGTTGATAGTCTTCGGGCTTTTGACGAGTGTCTCTATATTCTTATGTGTGGCACTGGTCTTGGGTTCAGTGTTGAGCGACAGAATATACAGAAGCTTCCAGTTATTGCGGAGGATTTTCACGAGACAGACACCGTCATAGTTGTACGTGATTCAAAAATTGGGTGGGCAAAGGCTTACAAAGAGCTTATTGCCTTTTTGTATCAAGGTTTAATACCCAAATGGGACTTGTCTAAGATACGGCCTGCAGGTGCACCGCTTGTCACATTCGGCGGGCGCGCATCAGGACCTGAACCCTTAGATGAGTTGTTCAAGAAAACAATTCATGTTATTTCTAGTGCAAAAGGTCGACAATTGACTTCATTAGAATGTCATGATATTATGAATTATATCGGAGAGGCAGTAGTAGTCGGCGGAGTTAGACGAACCGCTGAGATATCATTAAGTAATCATTCAGACGAAAGGATGCGCAATGCTAAGATGGGTAACTGGTTTATGGAAAACCCACAGAGAGCATTGGCTAACAACTCTATATGTTACACAGAACGCCCTGATGTAGGAGCGTTCATGCGAGAGTGGTCAGCCATCTACGAGTCACGATCAGGTGAACGGGGTATTTTCAATAGACGAGCCTGTCAAGCCATGGCTCCAGAGAGGAGAGATAAGGACTGGGACTTCGGGACAAATCCGTGTTCTGAAATAGTACTTCGTTCGAAGCAGTTTTGCAATCTTTCAGAGGTGGTAGCTAGATATAATGACACCATGGAAACGCTTAAGACAAAGATAGAAGCGGCAACCATGTTAGGTACCGTGCAGGCAAGCCTCACGGATTTTCGTTATCTAGGTGCCCAGTGGAAAAAGAATTGTGAGGAGGAAGCCCTGTTAGGTGTAAGTATAACAGGTATCTTCGATTGTCCGGCTCTGCTGAAAGCATCGCCAAAACAATTGGAGGAGTTACGCGATCATGCGGTTAAAACGAATGAAATTTTTGCAAAGGAAATTGGTATCAACCCATCTGCCTCTGTTACTTGTGTCAAGCCTAGCGGGACTGTTAGTCAGCTGGTGGATAGCAGCAGTGGGATTCATCCTCGTCACGCTAGATATTACATCCGCCGTGTACGTAATGATAAGAAGGATCCATTGTCTCAAAAGCTTATCGACAGCGGGATCGAATACTTAGAAGATCCTTACAACAAGGATGCTTGGGTATTTGAGTTTCCCATGAAAGCTACAGGATCTAAGACGCGGCATGATGTATCTGCTATGGAGCAGTTAGAACTGTGGAAGAGGTTTGCACTGCACTACTGTGAGCATAAACCCAGTATGACGTGCTATGTAAAGGAGGACGAGTGGCCAACTGTAGGCGCTTGGATATGGGAGAATTTCGATATAGTCAATGGAATCAGCTTCTTACCTAGCGCTGACGAGGGTCATGTATATCAGGCAGCACCTTACCAAGATATGTGCTCTGCAGACTATAGCAAATGGAATAAGAAGTATGGTAAAATAGAACTTACCTGGGATGACCTGAAAGAACAGGTTGATGATACCACAGGTAGTCAGGAGTACGCATGTGTCGCAGGCGCATGTGAAATTTAACGGAGTAACAGGAGGTGTATTATGAGACTGGTGTTAAGCAATACGCACGTTCGTGCTATGGATCGTTTTTTCAACAGAGCTTTGGATTATGGAATGGGCAATCCATTCGCAGTAATGGACCGTATGTTAGATGCTATAACAGTACCGGCTCCGCCCGCAGAGGGAACGGAGTTCACAACTTATAAGATGGTACCAACTACCTATCGGACTGAGTACGAAAAGGACGACAAAGGTAATGTCACCGTCAAGTATATCGTGGTAGAACCTGAAGAGGAGAAAGAAGCCGCGTGAAACTAGTCAAGGTTGAATGGTGGGACACAGTTCAATCGTCTGGTTGGGATACAGCCGATGAGGTTAACATTATGAAAGTTAGCCAAATCGGTTATTTCCTTAATCAGTCTACTTGGTCGGAAGATGGCGTACTGAAGCTAGCAGATACTATAGCTGAGGAGGAATACTATGGGATTACTGCTATACCCAAGGGTTGTGTACACAGGGTTTCATCTTTCTCAGGAGATGTAGATTTCGTAGAAGTATTCTGAGCTGGGACACCTAGCCTGTACTCGCGCAGGGAGCAACGCTTTCTGAGACTAGGGCCCAGCAGTTAATCTCTTTCTCTACTACGGGTTCTTGTTCTGGTTCTAGATCGCGGGCTAGGCCGTCCAGCACCTGTAGCTCCGCCCATCAAAGGCTTACTCAATGGTAGCATTTGACCAACAAACCTGCCCCACGCGTCATCTTTGTCGCTTAACAAGGCATCACCAAATGCCGTTGCATCACCGCCTAATGGACCAAGAAGCTCACCCATCATTCTACTTTGTGTAGTATCCCACCAACCACGCTTATACGGGAATGTTAGGTTAACAGCCGCTGTGCCTGGGGCAGTAAGCAAACCAGTTCTATCTAAACGCCTCATGAACTGTTGGAAATCCTTAGGTTTGATTTCAAAATCATCATCATCCAGATCTCCCTTTATAGCTCCTCGTATGATCTCAGCAAACATTACGGCTCCATACATAGCCATAGCAGTTACTGCAACCTTACCTACTTGCTTCGCGCGTTCTACATTATCTACTTTTGTAGCGAAGTCATTACCAACAGACGTGAGTAATGTATTACCATAAGTTGTGATGAAACGCTTAAATAAGACCAGCGGCGCTGTTAGTGGATTTTTGAAAGCCTTAGCGGTGGTAGCATCATTCGGCCTAGTAATAACTTGGTCTATAAAGCGTAATGCTCCTGAGTTAAAAGCTGCTTGACCAGCGGAAGTACTTAGATCGATATCTTCAGTGATACCATAATCTAATAAATCCTGCTTAAACTGTTTGAATAGTTTAGCTTTCCTACCTTTCAGAGATTTGCCTTTATTCTTATCCACGAACTTGACACGTCTACCCATGTGGCGTTGGAAGTTACGCAATGCCATTAGTTGTTGCATCTCTGTTAAGGTTGTTAACATAGTAGCTTGCATGAACGTCTGCATATTAAACACACCACGCACGTGCTTGGGTATATTGCCTGCTATACTACCTCCTGCACCCGCTCTCAAACCACCTCTTGCAAAGTTCGGGTTGGCGTATCTTGTAGATACCAAATCACCCATAGCTTGAATATCTGCTATACCTAATTCTCTCAACAACTGTATATCGCTAATAACCCCTAACCCACCAATATCTTTAGAGTACTTGCGCATAGCTGGCAAGTGTTTATTGAATAATAACTTTGACATACCACTGGCACCCTTGTACCCAGCCCAAGCAGAACCAGCCATAATATCCATAAACCAATGATGAGGCGAAACATCACCCTTCAACATCGGCGTGAAGAATTCCGGTAAGGAAGCAAGAGTTACTAGCGGCAGCTTCATAACAGTCGCCATATTACTCCCACGTTGCAACCATTTTCTAGTGGACATGTTAGCCATGTCGTAACCATATTTGTTACGTAAAATCTTTGCCATATCCCAAACAGATTTTTCAAAACGCTTCTCATTGATGTAAGGCATGGGGTCATCATCAGCCTTTAAGCGCAGTACTTCTCTATTATGTTTGCGGATCTGTTGTACACCTTTCTTAAGAAGCTCTCGTAGCTTTTCGTCATTCTTGCCAAATCGTTTGGAGTATTCCGTACGCTCTATAGCCTTCTGTATAAAGCGCGGTACTACAGCCTGTAAATCATCTAAAACTAGATTATCATCAATCAAGCTCTCTGTAGGTAATGTATCTAAATACTCTTGAACCTTGAGATCCTTCTCTATATCCTTATCACTGCGTAGTTGATCTGCTTTAAGGTTTGTCCATTCGCCCTGAACGAATCCACCTGAATTTATAACGGTGTCATACAGATCTTCTATGGTTATATCTGCACCTTCAAATATAGGTGTAGTAGAACCTGGCGCAGAGAATGCGTCAGACACAACACGCAAGAATTTAGACTTACCCTGACGAGTAGCCATATATTCTATGTTCCATACCCGTGGGAGCAACGAATCGCCTTCACCTCTTAAATCCAATACTTCAGGTAATCCCTTCGTTTCGTCCTTGGCGTAGCTGTAAACCTTCTCCATCAAAGCCTTCAAATCTTCTGCTGCTTTTCTTTCTTTTTTGTTTTTGAATTTGACATCTCTGCCCATCAAGTAATCAACCATTTGGGAGTTAGATCGTTTACCTACGATGCCTAACCTATCCGTAACCGAAGCGAAAATCTTAGACAGTTCAGAATAGAATTCACCGCTGCGTTGCGATACATCTTGCATCATATCCGTACCGCCTTCTAATCCTTCTGCACGGCGAGTGGATGAGTGCGATCGCTGTATCAAGTCAGCTATTTCATCAGCAGCTGTTATACCACCCTGTTCTGTGCCAAATCGCTTTACTTTATTGAAGTCGCGGATTGACTGCACTGGTTTACCCCACATATAACCTGTAAGGCGATACCAGAAGCCATCATTAAAATGTTCGCTATACCCCTTGTCCTTACCCTTACGACGACGGCTGTCAAGCATAAAGTGCTCTTTACCCGCCCGAGATTCTAAGAAGTATGGGTCTATTAGTCTAGCTTGCCATTCCGGTAGTTTAGCATCTTGTGGGATAAACGGAAGAGCCTTACCATATTTATCTGATTGGGGGTGTACATAGCCATAAGCGGTTAAAATACGTGGTATACCAGCTAACTGCTTCATATCACGTGGTGCTATTTCTGGTTCTGGAAAAGGTTGTATGCGATCTGCAATATCCTTTATATTCTCACTGGGCTTCCACAAGCCAGAAGCCTTCAATGCTTCTAAGTATATCTGCATCGTAGACTTCTTAGAATCTTCCGCATGCTCCTTTAGGTACTTAACAAATTCTTGTATATTTTCATTTTGAGATGTATGTATAGAGCGGTCTTTTAAAGATTCGTTCCAACTCTTAGGTAGCGGAAATATATTCCATGCGAAATCTAAACCATACCCACGTAATGGTACCATATGATCAGGAGAGTGAACTATACCTGTTTCCTTTGATAATTCAGGAATAATCTCCCTCTCTATAATGCGTTTTATCTCTTCGTCTTTTTCTTTTCTATCGCGATTGACTTTTAAACCCCGCCACTCCTTACTCATGCGGATTATAGCTTCTCTATTGTAGCGCCAAGCAGATGTAGATGGACGTTCTTCTGTTAATTTTTCGAATTCATTTAGTGAAGTCCAATATGTTACACCTTTATGTTTGACGGGTAATAATTTAGCCCCATGAGATACCAGCACACCTTCGGTTGGATCTAGATCGCTTTGATAAATTTGTTCAGCCCTACTCTCTAGAATCTTGTCAGGCACAACTACATCATTGCCTTCATTGTCAGTCCATTGGAACCAATCAGGATCTATAGCCTCACCTTGTTCTGTATATTCTGTATCTGCATACTGAAAATCGGTTTCGACACCTACATCATCTGCTGGCCCCATACGTTCCATAGCTATGGGATCTACTTTGATAACTCTTGCGGGTTGACTATCTTTGTAATGTGTTATTGTTCCTGGCGGCAATCTAGTATAACGTCCCTCTCGTTTTAACTCTTCTATAATTGCTTCACGATCTGCCGCTTCCTTCTCTTTGAATTCTTTTTGAACGAAACCTTTTTGGTCCTCTCTCCACGCTTCGAACTCTCTTTGTTCGGCAGGACTCTTGAATTCTGTTGGAGCTCGAAGGAATAGTAATCTCGCTCTCTTACCACTTAAAGAAGGCATGGCATCACTTTCTATCCACGATAGTTCTTCCGCTGTGGGAGGCGCCTTCAACAACTCTTGCTTCTGCTTATTGGTTATATCAGTCGCATCGTAACGGGTACGCGCAGCTTCCGCTTGTGCCACTTCAGCCCGCTCGCCCATATCTGTCGTTTGTTCTTCCGTGTACACTTCTGACCAAGGTACTAGATCTTCGTAGTTACCAATACCATAAACTGCCTCTGTAACCGTTCTCTTTACAGTTGGCCCAGCCTTACCCTTGAATATGCGTCTAACATTATTAACCGCTAGGCGGCGAATCTCTGCCTCCTCTGCTGTGATTTCACCCTCTTCTTCCAACCTGTTGATTTCTTCTTGAGCGAAGGGGTATGTCATCTGCCCTTCCATAGGATGCTTACCACCTTTCGGTCGATATTTAAGTATCTCTGCGTCTGTTTTCCCTAGTCGTTTCGCACGTTGATCTCTACGAGCGCCAGCCTTTCGAACCTTCTCTCTTGTGCCGGTCATCTGCTCTGCAAACGGAGCGATAAACTCTTCCACTGCCTCTAAGTTACCATCAAGAATATTTTGCGATTGCTCTACAAATACCTCAAAGTCACCCGCATCAATACCCCGTTTTCTAGCCGGAGCACCCATTACCCCACGCAACCGTGAAGCTAAATCAAGTCGCGCAGCTTTTTCTTCTTCAGAGATATCTAGCTTAGCGATACCAGGTCGTATCTTTTTGCTCATACGGTTACTAATGTCGCGAACAATAGTATCTTTCTTTGGTTTACGTACCCTCGCTTCTAATATTTCTGGATCTTCAAGTGCTTCTATACGCTGATTAACACCTTCCCAAAGCTCTTCTCTAGTGAACGGCGTTTCTGCAGCATAAGATATAATACGATCGTTTAGCGTGCCATCAGCAGCAGCTTCTGCAGCAGTAGCATCCTCATCATATACGTTCATGATTTCATCGATGGTTTCTACGTACTGCTCTGAATCAGTCTTTTCTGTAGTTTCCTCTGGCGCGGGCAGTGCTTTTGTTCTTCCGTCTAGTTCTTTCTGCATAGCACGCCAACTGGGGTTACCAGCTGTGCGTCGCTCTTGCGTCAAGGCTTCTAACGCAGGCGTATCTAGTTCTCGCCATTTCTGCGGTACTGGCTTCTTATCGTCTTGCGATTCTAACTCGTTCAATCGCCTTTGAATATCTTCTCTCTCTAGACGCGCTGCCTCTTGGTCAGCTTCGAAAGCGCCTGGAGCATCATAGTCATCAAAGGCATCTTCCGGCTGTGGAGTAACGAGTCGCTCCACGCCTGCCATAGTTTGTTCGCCGCTAATAATGTTCTGTGCCATATTGTCAAAGTTTTGATCTGCGTCGCCCCAATAATCAAAGCCTCCTTCACCTGTTATAGGATCTCTTGCCATCTCTTCGCGTTGTACACGAGCGTCGTTTATATTCTCACGGCCATACTTGTCTCTTACATACTCAAGCACCTCTGCATCAGCGTGCGTATCGTCTACCATGAACTCATCAACGACCTCATCACCTTCATACACCGTTACTTCATTAGTGTTTGGGTCATGAGTAAACGCAACATCCATAGCACCTTCACCAGGATCATCTGTGCTAGTCCAACCTGCGTAAGGATCTGTAGCGATAGAAAATTCGTATACAGAACCTGGTAATTGTTCAGCCATACCAGCATATCCCGCCGGTGCTTCCGCAGCAGCTTGTGTAGCTGGTTCAAGTAATATACTGGGATCTAATGCAGCCCCTGCAGCTGCGCCACCGACTTGCTTCATAAATCTACGACGGCTAGGATCCTGAGGCCCTCTCGACTCTAATAGACCTTGAGATGTCACAGTAGGCAATTGCCCTGGAGTGCCTCGCGCCGCTTGTGCGCTAGCTTTTGTTAATAGATCTAAGATGTGTTGGTCAGAGAAATCTGCGTTGAATCCAAGTATACCTTTCTTTCGCAAGTATAGTTTGATACTAGCTATCAATGAGCGCACACGACCAGAACTGATACCTTCTGTCCTGGCTAAATAACTAATGTATTCTGCTGTAGCTCGAGCTTGATCGTAGTCGGCGTAAATCTGTCCATCAGGACTAGCACGCCACTTGTTTATGCTACCCTTGTTTATGTTGCCATACTTGGTTAGAAAGCCCTCACGATCTTCTAACATATTGAGAAACGTCATATGGTCGTCAACTTCCTCCGCCACAACGTCTCTAACAGCCTTCTGAACTTCTCGTTTAGATGGTTTTCGTACTACCTCTCCAGTATTAGGATCAGTTGCTAACGAATCATAGATCTCTTGAACAAATACATTAGCACGTTGTATACTAGGATCGTAATAACCTCTTGTAGCTTCTGTGGTTCTTGAAGCTAATCCAGGTTCTATGCCAGCGGCCTCTCTTTGTTGTGCTTCTGCAAGAGCAGCATCTCTATTAGCGAACACACCCTTCTGCTCTGGAAGCAAACCTTGACGAGCATCCATCTCTTGTTGCGCTATCTGTCCTGCGTATTCTGGCGTTGCCGGTGTCATAGCATCTGCTGCTGCTTGTGCAGCTAGGATGGGCGTACCCATTGTAACACCACCCGCAGTACCTATGGTAAAGGCTTGTGCTAATCTATGCGCTGCTTCGGGACCTTCTATATCTTCACCACGGCGGAACATGTCATACAACATATTTAACCCTTCCGTAGCAACTTCTGTCAAACCCTGTGTACCCGCTGCATCTAAAGCGTTGCCAAGAAAGTTCTTCATTCCAGGAATGCGACTAAAAACGCGAGTTATCCATAAGGCTTCTGGCCCAGCTTCAGCAGCAGCTCTGAACATACCCTGTTCTACCGCTCTGGCGTCATCAAATCCTTCTTTCTTGGCTTCATCAAAAAATGCGGGAAACATCGTTGCGAATATAGAAGCACCTGCACCTATCGTACCGGCAACTGCACCTGTAGGTGCTAACAAGCTGCCAAGCACACCAACAGGAAGTAATGGAGCAGACCCAGCTATACTTTCTACACCAGAAGATTTAAGATCAAACATTTCGCCTGGAAGATTTACAACGGTTCTATTTGGATCATAACTTGGAGAAACATCAGCGAATGTTCCATACTCTTTTACTGCGGCATCATATCCTTCCCTCAACCGCCTTTGTTCGTTAGCCCAATCATCATAACCCAATATGTCAGCCGCACCAGTAACGCCTGAAGCAACAGCTGGACCTATATTCTGCCAACCAACCTTAGCAGCATCAGCAACATTTTCAAACCAATTCGTTGGCGCACTAGGTGGTGTGGCATATTGAGGTGTAGATTGCTGAAGCGCCCGCTGCCCAGTCATGGCTGCTGTAGGCGTAACAGGTACAGCACTATTCTCTGCTAAGTATTGCGTCCGCAGATTTTGTAGTGCTTGTAGGTCTTGATTAGCTTCTGCCTGTTGAAACAGACTAAGATAATATTCTTCTCGTCCCTGAGGAAGGGCCATATATTACCCCTATTATTGGTTTACATATGCAGCATTTAACTGCCGAGCTGATAAACCGCGTTGTGCGCCTATAGCTTGCAACGCTTTCATCAAACTAAGGTAGTCTGTAATTCTACCATCTTCGCCAGTGTAGCTACCCATAACATTTTGAAATTCGGGAACAAAACCTAGCGATGAAGGATCTTGCATGCGCATACGTGTATCTATTTGAGATGATAAATTCGTAACATCCTGCAACCTCTTTTGACCTTGACCGCCGAAAACCCAATTTAAAACTTCAGGGTTAACATCATATATAGGATTGGCTTCTGTGCCACCTACATCATATAATGGTTGCTGAGAATCGAACCATGTGCTCGGGCTAGTCAACTCAAAAGGTTTATTAGGGCTATACAAAGCACCACCACCCGGATAATCTTCAGAAGCGCCCATATCCTCTATAGCCTGCATAACTCTAGAAAGTGAGTCATCAGCAAGATTCATTTGTTGCCCCGCTGTCAGACTGCCACGTGTAGTTTGAGGGTTAAACAGCTTATAAAGTGCAGGATTATTCACAGCCATGTTAGCAGACATTGGGTCTAAACCTTGACTCGCTGCATATTGCTGCGCCATAGCCATATTAGCTTCATCTTGTGCTATTTTTCTTTCTGCAAGTTGCATAGCGTGCCTAAGCGAATCTGCTTTCGCAGCTCTTAAATCTCTATCATATTTCCAATCCATAACATCAATAGGGATATTCAAGATGCTAGGTGCGTTGTAAATTGGTGCCGGCATAATTAACTCCTAATTAAGTTCCTGGATGCCTGCCAGGCATACTAGTCGGTGCTCCACCTGGGCGTGTGGCTTCAAACTTTGTTGGTGGATCTCCTCGCTTGCTCAACCAATCAGGAACATCAGGCATGTCTACGCCAATCACTCTTGGTGCTAGTGTTTTATATCTGCCTTCTATCCTCGACTTCTCTAGACCGCGTGCTTTCTCTGCCTTAGCGCGTCTGTCACGCATTGCTAGTTTATCAACCTCTCTAGTTGCATCAACACCACCTTTTAATGTATCTCCTTCTGCAGCTACTGCCTCGGCTCTAGCCATCTCGTCCATTAGCCTCACATCTTCACCACCCGCAGCTAATAAATCAGCCATTGCTGCCGTCTCTTCTCCAGCAGCAGCGCGCTCTACACCCATAGCCTCTGAGATAGCATCTGCAAACTGATCGCCTCCGCCGGCATCAGCAGTTAAAACACCACCCAAAGCATTGCTAATACCTTCATTCAAGTACGATTCATAGTCAGCTTCTCTACCAGCTAACGCTCCTTCGCCAGCCATAGCTGAAACTATAGCTCCCGCTTCAGCGCCCTTTGCGCCTGTGATTCCTTCTGACGCGACTAACATTTCTTTATATCTAGCGGCTTCTGCATTACCAAGATTGTATTTTTCTGCTAACTCTCTTCTACTCAGGTTTAGATCTTCTGTAGCTCTTGTTATGTTCTCTGCAGCATCTTCTTCTCTTGCCTTTGCAGCATCATATTGGTTCTTCCAATTTATCACCATTTGAGCCGTTTGAAGAAGTATAGCAGCAGTTTCGCCAATACCAAAGAAAGCGCCAGGTATACCATCAGAAGTTCTTTTAGTGAAAGCAGTGCTATCACCTAGTGCGGCATCTTTGTTTTGAAGTGCATTTAATTCCTTTTGAGAAACTAACGCATGTACAGCGCGGCTCCCATCACCTGTCATTTGTCCAGGTTCTATATGCGTTTGCATTTGTGATGCTATACTCACGTTACTCTCCTATAAGAAACCAAGTAATTTTATACGACTCTTAGAGACACCTGTCGGTCCAGTATAAGGTTTATACCCACTAGCTCCGCCCGGTGCTGAGCCGAACACAGAGGATAAAGAGGTAGCCATTGGTTCAAAACTACCCGGCACACTACCGCTTCCTCCAAGTCTACCAGCGGCGCCCATACTTCTCGCTCTTCCCGTAGTAGCACCAATGCTCTTCTCTCTACCAATCTCTCCCTCTAATGTCTTAGCCCTCGCACCAGTTCGGCGCTTTACGCTCTCTTCCATTGCGCGAGACAGTGAATCTTTATGCGCGGCACTCTTATATAAACCCGATCTAGCTGATCCCATACGCAAGGTGCGCTCTGCGTCTGCGTCGGCCTTGTCTAAACCTCTCTTAGCAAGAGTTTCTGAAGCAGCTCGATACTTAGGTAACCTACCTTTAAGTGCTGAATCTAAACCCGCAGCTCTAGCTCGACCAGACTCCACCCTAGACTTAGCAGTTCTATAAGGTTTAGCCCATGGCTTATCTCCACCAGGCATAGAAGCAGTAGATTTTAAATCCCTAGTTACCTTGTAGTCTGGCGCCATATGCGCATATACTCTTTTCGCCATTAGAAGTGTCCTAGTTGGTCATAGTAATAAGTTATAGCATTTAATTGAAACTCAGAATCTAATTGCTGAGTTATTTTAAAGCTTAGTTCTGTAGTCATAAGCTCGACTGGAATTAATTGTCCAGGTCTGGTATCACCACTCAATGATATAGCTGTAGTTGCCTCTGAAGAGGTTCTCGCATCATATCTATGTTGAAAATCAGCAGTACCATTAAATAGCACATCCATACCATATACCTTCTTCCACCTGCCTGGGCTTCTTAATGTTTGGTATGAGTTTGTTATTTCTACTGGAAATAAACTAGTATCAAAACTGTCCTTGTATGAATCAGGGTTAAATGAGTATATTCTCTGTCCACCGCTATCATCAGCACATCTAACAAAGCAGAATGACCTCCATGCAGCTATATCATATATCACATTTGGTAAGGAATACGTAGACCAAGCATGCACATCAGAGGTTTTAGAAAAGGTAAAAACAAATATTTCCTTTTCTACTGCGCACATATACTGCGAGCCACCACTATATTGTATAGACTTGGGCGGGTAAACAGATGAATATAACTCAACATGTGGTGTTACTATATCATCGATACCAGCACCTATATCAGCTCCTTCCGCATTCTCTATGTATAACATTTGACTCAGTGAACTAAACCCGTCTTCATTGAGAAAAATAACATCTGGTCCTAATTTAGCTATACTGTTAGGATATGCTGTGTAAGAATTTTCTACTACAGAATGCAGTTTTATATTAACTGGATCGGTATCTGTTTGCCACAATTGCACGTTATTGGTCATGAATACTACTAGAAAGTTTTTGTAATTACCTAGAGCTACAATATCATCTTGATCTGGCGATTCTAAACCAGCAGGCAATCCCAAAGTTCCAGAAGCATCAGACGGGGAAGACCAATCTCTAGGTTTCTCCGTAGCTGAATATTTTACGTATGCGTTTCCAGGCGTGCTGGGACCTACTGCATACACCTTAGATTGAGATATAACTACAGATTTTGTATTAGGACAATTAACATCTGTTATAACATCTAAATCATCTGGTACTGAGTCTGTGTCTCTAGGATAAAAATGTCGAATGACACCGCTGTAATATTCTACAACAACATATAATTTTCTATTAAAAACTAACATCTGCCAAACACGCTGTACAGTATCAGCGCTATCATCTGGATTTGGCAACACTAAGTTCAATATATGAGGACTAATCTTTCCAGTACCAATACCATGACCCGACAGAGTGGGATGCGATACTGCAGCGTGACTTACTGTGACAAATTGATTGTTAAATATAAACAACCCCCTACTGTCAGCGCCCAGCGCACCGCCTAATGAATCTAAACCAGGTCTTTTGCTAATAGCGTAGCCTGTAGTAACGTAAGCGTTCTTACACTCAACAAGACCTAGGTCGTCGGCAACTAACTCAGAGCGCCTACGGTCTATACCTAGTCTAAAATCATCAAGTGTATATGTTGACATTACCTAACCTTCGTGGCCAAGATCTTGTCTAACATTTGCTCTATAGACTGCAATCTATAGACCATTACATCAAGATCTTTTACCGCTTCTTGAACCTCTTTCTGATCCCCTGTTAGCTTCTTGAGATTGTGGATCTCGATACCACACTGCTTAGCTTCGGCTTCTAACGCCGGTATAGCAGTTCCCTGGATGCCTGCTAGACGCTCTACCTCTGCGGAGAGTCCAGAAGCCCACCAGATTGCACCACATGTCTGCACAATCACGAAGATTATTGCGCCAAAAAATTTTGCGTCTATATTCATTCTTTTTTCTTCCTCTCCAACGGACCTGGTAAGATCCAGCCGAGCACCATGGGTGCGACTACTATCAATATTAACAACCAACCTCCCATTTCCACGAGCGATCCCAACAAAGTCCAGAAATTATCTGGTGCGCAATTAGTCATGTCCACCCCCTTCGGCGAATGTGTATTCGGCGTCATCACGTCCGCAACCACACTGGTCACAGAGGCACCGCCCGCTGAGGCCAGTAACACAGGTGCAGTCCCCGATGTCGCAATCGAGGCAATTGCACCTGCTCCCAACGAGCCTCCCCCGATCAGGGCGGCTTTTTTGAGGCTTGTGCATCCTACCAGAATAAATTGTAAACTACAGATACCAAGATAGCGGCCAAAATAACGGCGTAAATGGGCTTTTCCTTTACCCAACCTTTTATCGTTTCCATTAAGTATCCTCGAATTGAAATGAGTTCCCGCATCCACAAGACTTTGTGTTAGGGACTTTGAAATTGAATGTAGAGTTGAAAGGATCATCGATCCATTCCAGAGTTGCCCCGGATAAATACTCCTCCGAGGTGGGATCTATAATAACCTTCTCGCTCAGCCACGTATCGCTCTCGCTTGCTCCATCTGTCCTCGTTAAACCCACGGTAAAGCCACTGCAACCACCTCCATTTACCTC
>Ga0310344_10001881_pt1 | contig 15866 bp, 12 predicted proteins | sample HC15DNA20200_MG_FD_203801 | JGI IMG/M metagenome (GOLD analysis project Ga0310344, IMG submission 203801) | Marine microbial communities from station ALOHA, North Pacific Subtropical Gyre - HC15-DNA-20-200_MG | ecosystem: Environmental > Aquatic > Marine > Oceanic | place: Pacific Ocean: North... | reverse complement strand
GCAAGCCCACCTGTGTTCCGGATTGTACTGATGAGATCTTTCCGTCCAGTGAGAATTTTATGGCCATAAGTTTGATGGCCAACGTCCCATATTATACGGTCCTTCCGGGCATCAAATAGATAATGCAAGGCAACCGTTAACTCAACTACTCCAAGGCTGGACGCTAAATGACCACCGGTGACAGAACAAATCCGAATTATTTCTTCCCTAAGTTCTTTGGACAGCGCACGAAGCTGACTTTTCTGCAACTCCTTAACGCCTTCCGGATTGTTTATGTGTTCCAACAGGCTCATAACGGCTACACTGCCCTTTCAGCTGACTCTCAATTGTTTATTTTAGCAAAATCGTTTTACAAAACCTGTAGGCACGGTTCCTAAGTAACCTAATCCCTCCATAACGGTTGTCTTAAGAGAACGACTAAGAACCAATTTTTAGGGACTGATCAAAACTAACCCCTCGAAAGTTGCTAGATAGACTGCTTGGCTGTATATACCTATCAAGAGTACACTCGGATTAAGGAAATTTTGAATCACTAAAGGTTTTAGACGCCCCTCAATCGACCACCAATGTCGGTCCGATAGTGCGCACCTGGAAACTGGATTCGTTTAACACTGGCATAAGCACCGATAACGGCTTCTTCGAGAGAAGGTGCACGAAAAACCACGTTGATAACCCGACCACCTGCCGAAACCGGGCTTCCCAAGATTTCATCAGTCCCAGCGTGGAATATAAGGGCTTCTTCGGAGAGGTCCTTTGGGATTTTAATTGGAATCATAGTTTTATACTTCCCTGGGTAACCCGGCGCCGCCATTACGACACAGGCAGCAAACTCTGACGACCATTCCAGGTCAATCTCTGCCAAGTCTCCATCGGCAGAAGCCTCAAGTAACGGTAAAAGATCAGATTTCAATAGGGGACAAAGCACTTGAGTCTCGGGGTCTCCGAAACGTACATTGTACTCCAGTACCTTCACACCTTTCGCACCAATCATAAGCCCAATGAACATCACCCCCCGAAAGGGCATCCCATCAACCCTGCAAGCTTCTAACGTCGGCCGGACAATCGACTGCTCAACTTCTTGTAATTTGCCCCCACTAAGTAAATCAACCGGAGCCACAGCCCCCATACCACCGGTCATTGGCCCCAAATCATTATCGTAAGCCTGTTTATAATCCTGAGCAACTGTGAGAATTCTGTACGAAGTTCCATCTGACAAAAGATGAAGGCTCACTTCCTGACCTTCAAGGAATTCCTCGATAACTATCGTTCGGGGTCCTTTTTCAAATAAAGATTTAACGGCAAGCTGAGCCTCAACATTTGTTTTGGCAATAGTTACCCCTTTCCCAGAAGCTAATCCGGAATCTTTAACAACGATAGGGGCATCGATAGAATCTATATAAATATTTGCCGCGATAGGGTCACTGAATATTTCATGTTTTGCTGTAGGGATGCCATGCCGAACCATAAAGCCTTTAGCGTAGGCTTTCGAACCTTCAAGCCGAGCCGTAGCTCTAGAAGCGCCGAATATCCGCCGTCCGTCCTTTTTGAACACATCAACTATGCCCTCAACAAGAGGGCTCTCAGGGCCGACAACAGTGAAGTCAATTCCCTCTTGCCTCGCGAGGTCGAGGAGATCCCGAGGTGATATTTCTCCAGGAACGATGCGCGCTACGTTTCTCATGCCAGGGTTTCCAGGACAAACTAAAACTTCTGACACTCTTGGGGATGCGTTAATTTTCCAAGCTAGAGCATGTTCTCGGCCACCGGATCCTACTACTAGCACTCTCATACTGAACCCCAACTAACGTCCTCATATTCCCCCCGGAGTAGCCGACGCAAAGCTTCTGGGTAAGCCATATGCTCTTCCACGAGGATACGCTCTGTTAGGCTCTTTTCGTTATCCGTGGAGTAAACCTCGATACAACGCTGCAGCAGTTGTGGCCCAGTGTCTACCCCAGCGTCAACAAAATGAACTGTACAGCCAGCTCGACCTACATGAGCTTCGATAGCTTGCTTTTGTGCATTTAAACCTGGAAACAACGGTAACAGACTCGGGTGAATATTAATTATGCGGCCGCGGTAGTCTGTAACAAAGGATGGCGAAAGAATCCGCATAAAACCAGCCAAGCATATAACATCGATCTGCATTTGTTCGAGTTTATTTCTAACATCTGCCTCGAAATCACTAGTGTCCTGGTATGGGACGTAGACACTTTCTATCCGATTCTCTATGGCTTTCTTCAAAGCACCAGCACGCCTCCTATTACTTATAACCAAAACAATCTGACCAAGTTCATTGTCACTCGGGAAAGCCTCAATAAGAGCATTTAGATTACTCCCTTTTCCTGACGCCAACACCGCGACTCTAGCTGGTCTACTGATTGGGAATAACCCCATTCAAGACCCTCCGTCACCGAGTTTAGGACATCGTTTTCGCCAATACCGAGAGAGCCCCATCACAGTCATTGCAGCGTTACTGGATTGGTGATACTTTGCAGCCAGTGTGGAAGTAGCTCCCGCTTGGGTTAAGTCCCGATCGCTAAGATCACAGACCCGTCGTTGCAATTGAAGTTCAGTTTCACCAGCTTTGATACCGCTCAAGATTTCCTGAGCCCATAGATGGTTTTGTTCCTTCACACATTTTAGGTGCTGTTGGACATCATTTACCTGCCCAAAGTGAGTCAATAGAAATCTTTTCGGTGAACACGATAGGATCTTATCTAGGGTAATATCCCAAAGATCTATATCTACCTCGGGGGGAGGTAGGGCCGGTCTAGTTACTGGGAAGCCAGAAAGCTTGATCCCGAGTGCATCGCCACAAAATAATGATCCGTCATCAAGAAGATATGCTACATGATGAGAGGCGTGCCCAGGACTGTAGATAACTGTTGCTTGACGTTGGCCTAGTTGCAGGATTTCTCCCCCGGCCACCGTTTGTATCCGATCCTTCGGCACAGAAATCATCGGGCCCCACAATCGGTTCATCTGTTCCCCATAAATACGAGCGGCACTGGCTAGCAACTTTGCTGGATTATTTAAGTGAGAACCACCTCGCTCATGGACAATCACTTCAGCGTCGGTCATGGAAACTAAAGCACCTGCGGCGCCTGCGTGATCTAGGTGGATATGAGTTACAAGAATGGCGTGAAGCGCTTCCAATTCAAAACCAGCATCCCCTATACCAGCAATAACGGTATCCAATGTGCTACCTGGACCCGTTTCTACCAGTACAAATTCCCCTCCCCCAATAGGAACGAGGTAGACTCCGACCGTGCCTGTTCTGCCGTCGTGTTGAGAATCAACAAGGAAAACATCTCCGAGTCTCTGAAACGTTTCTCCCTGGATGACAGTCACAACAGTTCTTCTTCGTCTTCTACTCTTGACACTAACTCTCCTACACCTTCTAGGATAATCTGGATGGTGTCCCCTACGCTTAGGGGGCCCACACCTTCAGGGGTTCCTGTCAAGACAACATCCCCAGGTCCCAGGGTCATGAATTGACTGATGTAGCTCAATATTACAGGCACCGGAAAAATAAGGTCCTTAGTATTACCATCTTGTTTAAGTTCCCCATTAATAAGAGTCTTTATAGAGACGTTATTGGGATCAAGGTCGGTTTCTACCCACGGGCCAATCGGACAAAAGCCATCTGCAGATTTACCGCGGGTCCACTGAAGATCACCACGTTGCTTGTCTCTTGCAGTAACATCACACGCACATGTATAACCAAGTACATAATCTAGAGCATCCTCAACCTCAACATTGCGCATTGTCCTGGCCATCACAACAGCAAGCTCACCTTCATAGTGGAGATTTTGCGTCCACCGAGGGTAAGGAATCGGGTCACCAGATCCCCGTATCGAGTTAAGGCCCTTTAAAAACAATCCCGGTTCAAGTGGGAGTTCATCTACGCGCCCGCCCATCTCTCGAACATGATCCGTATAATTCCTTCCCACACAGACAACCACCTTTGGATCACACGGAGGCAATAAAAGTAAATCCGAAAGCGGGGTAATTTTACCAGTCCGACATCCCAACAAAGCAGCAAGCTCAAAAACCTTGCCTCCTTCGATCTCCCCCCAATACTCACCGTCACAACTACGATAGCGCACTCGTTTCATAAGTATTCCCCCAGTAAGTCTAAGCTGAAGTTTCTACCATCATAATATCCTGAGCGCAACAGTTTTATAGAACTCTAACTCCACTTATTGAGTTTTCTCAAAAATATGAAGTTGGTAAATATGCTCCTAATTTTGAGACAACCCAGCAAGTTCAGATGAAGATTTTTCCCATTGCTCAATAGCTGCTAGCAGAGCTGCTTGGACATCTTCGTACTCAATCCCCAATTCTGCAATACGCTCCACACTAATCTTGTCAGGCTGCGCAAGGACCTGATCGAAATCCTCGAGTGTTTTCTCGAAATAGTCTATCTGTTTTTCTAAATGGGAGACTTCTTGCTCCAATTGCCACTTCGACTTCTTGGTTCTATTTTTCGGTGAAGACGTCCGAAGAGCTGCTTCATGAGGATCTGCACTCGGTTCTTTAGATTCCCGACCACGTAAATCCTGATAGTAATCCCAATCACCGTCAAAAACTCTCAATCGCCCTTCACGCATCTCCCAAATTTTGTTACTGACTCTCTGCACAAAACGTGTGTCATGAGAGACAATCAGAATGGTGCCATCGAAATCGCGCAAGGCTTCTTCCAAAGCCTCGATCATTTCAAAATCCAAATGATTAGTAGGTTCATCCATTATTAACAAATTGGCCTTTGAAAGGGTTAATTTCAATAAACCAAACCGGGCCCTCTCCCCTCCCGATAAGTTAGACATCAATTTATATTGTGATTCGTAGGGAAACATAAACCGACCTAGTAGATTATGCGCTTCTACGTCGCCAACCAGTCGTATTAATTCAGTTATGAGTGTAGCTTTTGGGTCAGCACCTTGAAGAGTCTGTTCATAAAACCCTACTCTAACTCGAGCTCCGAAACGTACTACACCCTTCAAATCATCGCTTGATACTTTACCAAGAAGCATCTGTAGTAAAGTCGACTTCCCTGCTCCATTCGGACCGACAAGGGCAATTCTTTCGCGTTTCCTAACAACAACACTGAAATCATCGAAGAGCGTGTTTTTGTAGCTCTTTGTTAGGTGCTCTGCTTGGATAACCATGTTGCCACTTGGGGTACTCGGGAATGTGAATGATGTTTTAGGCAGAGGGCCCTCTACCTCTTTAATCATTGTCTCTTCGAAGCGTTCTAACCGACGCTCCATCGCTCTAGCCCGCCGGTGTAATTTCTCATTCTGCCTAGCCCATCGCCTCATCCTTGTGCTAGATTCTGACAACCGAGCTTGCTCTCTTTCTTGTTTTTTCCGGGTAGCTTCTTGAATCTGCGCCTGCTTACGCCACAACTCGCGACAAGTTGTAGGATTTCCTTTTCCTACACGAATTCCGCCCCAAATAACCTCAGCGGTGCGATCACAAATCCTGTCAAGAAACTCTCGATCATGGGAAACCACTAGTGCGCTACCGGGATACTGCCTAAGGTAAGACCCCAACCAAGCACGCATATCTATATCCAAATGGTTCGTGGGTTCATCAAGAAATAGTATTTCAGGCTGTTGCATTAAAAGCCTGGCAAGGCCTAACCGGGTCAACTCGCCGCCAGAAAGACTAGAAGCCCTTTCGTGCACCCGCCCCTTAAATCCAAAAGCATGGAGCACGGCTTCTTGCCTAGCTCTAATTTGGTACCCTCCCCGCCGCTCGAAACGTTCATGGATGACTTCCCACGTAGAATACCGTTTATGGTCGTCCAGGCCAGCCTTTTCTAATTCTGCGAGTTGGGCACCAAGATCATGAAGAGGTATGAATGCTTCTTCAACAAGCTCCTGCACCGTCTTATTTTTGACTTCTCCATCTTCTTGAGTGAGAAGTCCACACGAAGTCTCTTCTCGGACAAATACAGAACCTCCGTCGACCGGTTCTGTTCCCGAAAGTAACCTCAGAATCGTGGTCTTTCCGGCACCATTTCGGCCGATGATTGCAGTATTCGATCCCGAAAATAGCTCTAAGCTAGCCCCTTTCAAAACGGTTTGGCCGCCATAATATTTATCAACTGAGTGGAGAGCTGCGAGGAGCATGGCCTCATTATGCCCACACTGGCCTGAAAAACTATCAAATATACCAAATTAGCTGTAAAGCGAGACTGCTTGACTGGCTCAGAAGAGTTGCCACATTTATCTTCAAGCGGCAACACTACCGTCAGAGCAATATCACCGCTTGCCAATATTTGCCCCGGCAAAACCCTAGGCTTGCCGGGGCAATATGGTGGAGGCGGCGGGAGTCGAACCCGCGTCCGAAAGCGGCTAGGCTAGCGTCTACAGACATAGTGCTCGATTTATTGTCGGCGCCAAAGTAGCTCGAGAACAAGCGTCATTCTAGCGCTTACGCGTCTAAAGTTTCACCCAATATACCAACGCGAAAATAAGTGGGCTAACCCCCTTTAGGACACCTTACCTGCGAGCCAGAGGTAGAGCTTCAGGTCGGTGGCTTCGCTTATGCAGCGAGAGCGTAAGTGTTGCTATTGCCAGATAATGGCGTAGCGGATTGATAACCGGGCCAACCGCTATCCCGGGCCTGCAACTATGCCGTCACAACGCCTCCGTCAAAACCAAGTCGCCCCCTCGCGTTACACAGATATCGTATTGGGACCAAAAGGGGCTTTAATATACCATAGGCAGGGTTAACCGGTGAAATGCATCGGGCTTTAATTTACCTTTCTGTTACACCAATCAACCCAACTCAGCAACCTCGGTATACTCTTATACCTATATGGGTTACGCAGTTTCGATGGAAGGAATAGTCAAGGAGTTCCCGTTAGTCCTCGCAAACGACTCGGTTAACTTCAGAGTAAGTTCGGGAGAAGTTCACGCCCTCATTGGTGAAAACGGCGCAGGAAAAAGTACTCTCGTCAAAATACTTTACGGCCTACAACAGGCTGATAGTGGAAGAATAACTATCTATAACGATACGGTCCATTTCAAGAGCGCTAAAGATGCCATCAATCTTGGGATTGGAATGGTTCACCAGCATTTCATGTTGGTCGACACGCTAACTGTATTAGAGAATTTGATCTTGGGAGCAGAGCCGACCACAGGACCTACTCTCGATTACCAGGCAGCGCGCCGATACACTAAAGATTTGATACATAAATTTGGTTTCGATATTGACCCAGACATTCGAATTGAGGAATTGCCCCTCGGTTTACAACAACAAGTTGAAATCTTAAAAGCCTTGTATAGAAAAGCCAAAATCCTTATCCTAGATGAACCTACGGCAGTCCTTACTCCTCAAGAAACCACGGGACTATTTACCTTTATTAGAGAATTCGCTACACAGGGCAATTCCGTTATTTTTATCAGCCACAAATTAGACGAAGTAATGGATCTTTGTGACAGAATGAGCGTAATGCGGGACGGGAAGATGATCGGGACGGTGAAACACTCAGAAACTGATCAAAGGGAACTTGCGAACATGATGGTTGGCCGCGAAGTAATACTTCGAGTAGAGAAGGGTCCTGCAAAGCTTCAAGAAGCGCGTTTAGCAATAGAAAATGTAACCGTAAAGCATCCAGGGACTCCACGGCCTGTGCTGAATAAGATTTCTTTTAAGCTACGTGCTGGCGAGATTCTCGGCGTAGCAGGCATAGAAGGTAACGGTCAATCGGAACTGGTTGAATGCATAGCAGGTTTGTTACCACTCGAATCGGGTTCTGTGATTCTAGACGGGACAAACATAACGAACCTCTCAGCTCGGGAACGAAGAGAAATGGGGCTTAGTCACGTCCCGGAGAATCGGAATGTTCGTGGTCTCGTCGCGAGCTACAGTTCAGCGATGAACAGCATCCTTGGTGACCACTATAGAGCTCCTTATAGTGGTATTTTCGGTATGCTTCAGATGCCTGCGATAGAAGGTCACGCAAAAAGCTTGGTTAATGCTTATGATATTAGGCCACCGTCTATTACTTTACCCGCCGACAATTTCTCTGGAGGCAACGCTCAAAAACTTGTGGTAGCCCGTGAACTTGAACGTGATACACGTGTTCTAGTATTGGCACAACCCACGCGCGGCGTAGACATTGGTGCGATAGAGTTCATTCATCGGCAAATAGTGCTGGCTCGCGATAGAGGCCTTGCGGTCCTTCTTATTTCTGCTGATCTTAATGAAATCATGAGCCTTTCTGATCGAATCTTGGTTATGCATGAAGGCGAAATAACGGGAGAGCTAAGCGACAAAATCGCTACTACGGAAGAACTCGGGTTACTTATGGCTGGATCACGAATAGGTCGCAACTAAAATAGACTCTAGATATTTTGTTTACTTTGCCCTCTCAAGGAAACTACGAACGTGTACAGCAATTTGGGGAAACTCTATAAGGAACGCGTCATGGCCGTGAGGCGAATTAATTCGAGCATAATGAGCCTGAGGTAAAGCATCGACTAAGGCTTTTTGCTCGTTTTCTGGGTAAAGCACGTCACTGCTAATCCCCATAACCAGGGTAGGAATATTCACACCCTCCAAAACATCGCCCAACCGACCCCGCCCCTCCGAAAGGTCAAAATCATCCATTGCCCGAGTAATATAAAGATATGTATTTGCATCAAATCTCTCAACAAGTTTTACACCCTGATACGCCAAATAGGACTCTATCTCAAAACCTACGTCTAGCAACTCCCGAGATGCACTGACCCGCTCCCGTCCAAATTTTGCCTCGAGGGAATCGAAACTCCGATACGACAACATAGCTATAGCCCTAGCAAGACCTAGACCACTTTCAGGTTGACTGGCTAGTTGATAGTTACCACCTTGCCAGGTTGGGTCGGCCGTGATAGCTCGACGGGCAACTTCATTAAGCCCTATTGCCCAGGCTGAGTGCCGAGATCCAGAGGCAATCGGAATAATTGAACGAACTAATTCTGGATACATAACGGCCCACTCCAAAACCTGCATAGCCCCCATACTGCCCCCGATAACCGTTGCCAACGAAGTAACCCCGAGATGTTTTACTAGCCTTGCCTGAACCTCGACCATATCTCGAATTGTGTAGCGTGGAAATTCGAGACCGTACGGTTTACCGGTAGATGGATTAATAGAACTTGGCCCCGTAGTTCCGTAGCAGCCTCCTAGGACATTACTGCTAATAACATAGTAGTGGTTAGTATCTATAGCTTTGCCAGGACCTACCAATGGGTCCCACCATCCGGGTAACTGTTGGCTTTCGTGTCTACCTGCAGCATGGGCAGACCCAGTCAATGCGTGACAAATTAGAATCGCGTTCGTCCCTTTTGCATTTAGCTGACCATAAGTTTCATATGTCACCGCAACATGATCAAGATGGTTACCAAGAACCAGCTCTAGGGGTCTTTGAAAAGTAGCAACATCAACCACTTTCGAGCTTACAATTCCAACGCTACCAACTTCACTGGCTTCACTCCGAGCCACCAAAACAGTGTGGTCTCCCCAGGTTTCGTGAACAAGCGTTTTCATGACCGGCTACTATCCCAGTCCAATGCCTGACGGAAGTCTTGCTTGAGGTCTTCAGCAGATTCTAAGCCTACACTAACCCTTATCAACTCAGGTGTTACCCCAGCTCCATATCTAGCTTCCTCGGACAGACTAGAGTGAGTCGTAGCCCAAGGACTTATTACGACTGTTTTGACATCGCCAATATTGGCTAAATGCGATGCGATTTCAACCCGGTCCAGGAATGCCTTCGCCTGCTCTACGCTTTCTGTTTCGAAACAAAACACACCCCCATGGCCGTTTTGCAACACCTTAGAAGCCACGCCATGAGAGGAATGAGTGGGGAGACCTGGATAAAGCACTCGTTTTACTCCATCTTGACTATCAAACCACCTAGCTAGGTCTAGTGCAGAATCACAAATTCGTTGAACCCGAATTGGCAATGTCTCAAGTCCTTGCAGCGCTAGAAATGCCGAAAACGGACTTAGAGTCATTCCCATAGCAAACAGTCCCAAATCATGGACACGGGCTGCAAATGGAGCAACAGGATCACGCTGCAAGTAGCTTTTCCCTCTTACATCTTGCACCCCAAAAGCAGGAAACCGTTCAGTTGACCAGTCGAAAGTACCCCCATCAATTACTGCCCCTCCAATAAAGGTTCCGTGACCTCCGATCCACTTCGTAGCCGAATGAGTCACGATATCCGCACCAAGTTCTAGGGGTTTACAAAGATAACCAGCACACCCCCACGTATTATCAACAACCAAGGGCGCCCCAACCTTATGACAGGCTTCAGCAAGAGCCGATATGTTTGGAACCGTAAGGCTTGGATTAGCAATGGTTTCTACCCAAACACCAACGGTATCTCGGCTAGCATGCGAGGCCACAGCTTCCGGGGTTGGGTCAATTGATTCTATTCGACAACCCCAAGGATGCAAAAGTTTCCGGACCACGCTCATCGTACCCCCGAATACCTCTTTTGAAATCAATAATTGAGCATCCGGTTTTGCAAGACTAAAAAGGAGGGCTGTTGTGGCAGCTTGACCTGAGCTAAGCGCGACTGTCCGCGCGCCACCTTCCAAAGTATTAAGCCTGTCCTCCAATACCTTTGTCGTAGGATTGTGCATTCTCCCATATTGATTCCCAGGAACCGATCCAGAGAATATTGCAGCTGCGTGGTCAGCGCTGTCAAAGACAAAACTACTAGTCGCCGCAATAGGCACGGCGCGAGAACCAGTGTTCTTATCTGGATCCTCTTGACCAGCGTGTACCGCCTGGGTTTCAAATCCTTTGGGTTTAGTCATGTTGATTCTCCAGTGATCTCAAAACAGAAACTAATTTCTCTAGAACGTCGAAACGCTTACCTGTTTGCCCGCCCTATCACTCCGGACCGCCCAGGGCTACTAATAGCTCGATTAACACACCTAAACCGCTACCAGGTCTTTGACAAAACCTGAAGTTGCCTCCTATCCTGACTAAAAGGCCCATTTTCAGCGCTAAAGGCCCCTTATCAAGTGTCAAAAGTAAAGCATATCTGAACCTGAGGAAGCAACTTTTGTCCGCCCCAGAAGTAAGACTGCAAACCAAAGTCCTAGGAAAGCGGGTTACCATCTACTCATGAGCAACTCCCCAATTATTGAAATTCCATTACTCAACCTGAGGGGAGAAATTAACGAGCTATGGGATGAGATTAACGAAGCGTTTCAACGGGTCCTCAGATCAGGTCATTTCGTTCTTGGACCTGAGGTCGAAGCTTTCGAATCAGAGGTCGCTAATTTCTTAGGAGTACGCTTCGCAATTGGCCTTAACTCCGGTACAGATGCCCTCACGATCGGTCTCAAATCCTTAGGCATCTCCGAAGGCGACGAGGTAATCACTACTGCGTTCTCCTTCTTCGCCACAGCAGAGGCTATTATCCATGCAGGTGCTTCGCCGGTTTTTGTTGATATAGATCCGGAAACATTTAATATGGACCCCAAACGCATAGAGGAAGCAATTACGTCACGAACTCGGGCAATAATTCCGGTCCACCTTTACGGTAATCCAGCACCGATAGAAAAAATTGCATCGTTAGCTGGGAAATATAACCTTTCTGTCTTGGAGGACGCTGCACAAGCATTTGGCGCTATATACGAGGGAAAACCCTTAGGAAAAACAACTACCCAACCATTCGTTGAGCAAAGAGTTGGTTCGCGCTCTGAAGCAACGGCTTTTTCGTTTTATCCGACCAAGAATTTGGGCGCTTACGGGGATGGCGGTTTGTTGACCACCAACGACCCTGAAATAGCAAAAAAGGTCCTAATGTATCGAAATCACGGAGAATTACCAAATCAACGATATAGACATCAAGTAGTTGGTTATAACTCCCGCTTAGATGAATTTCAAGCGGCGATTCTGCGCTTGAAATTGACCCGGATCGACAATTGGAACGACCTACGACGAAACGCAGCTGCTTCCTATCGGAACCTGTTAGAAAGCACTAGAGATGCCAGAGCTCCTACTCATTATGACGGTCACATATACCACCAATTTTCCATCATGCTACCACCCGATGTTCGTAAGGCAGTTGCTACCTACCTATACGACCAAGGTATTTCTACAAAGATCTACTATCCTGAATCGTTGACCGTGCCACACCAGACCCGGCAAACATTTACTCCGGTATCAGACAACACGGCTAAATCCGTGTTGTCAATACCAATTTGGCCAGGCATTCCATCGGATTCTCAGGTCAGAGTTGTCGATACAATAAAAGAGGCGTTGAGGTTATCTGGAAAAGAGGCTTAATTAATGGGACTACTAATTCATGTTACCGCGGACTCGATCTCGTCATTCTAGCCTGAGCGCCAAAAACACAAATCGTGATTTGACTCTGGATTTAAAAAGATCTTAAAAAGTTATTATTCTGACTTAGTTAGCGGTTGTGCTGGCAAACCTCACGACCTTACTCACATCACATTCCCATGGTATCTTGCCTTTCACCCCGCCGGCTCAACGCGGTGGCGACCCCCGAACCAGGTCAGGCCGATAGGAGCAGCCTTAAAGGGTAATCGTCAGGTGCCGTTGCTTACCCGGCGGGGTTTCTAATGTTAGAAATCAAGGGCATTCTTAGCAACTTTGAAAACACTCCTAAGGCAACCGGCATTCCCTCTATTCTTAGCTCCGCACTATCAGATTCTCCTGATCTTGGTGTGTTTTCAAATACGGTAAATCCTAACCAAAACCCTGGAATATTTATCCCTTTACGCCTGGCTTTGCTCGGTAAATCCTCGTTACATCAGGAACACGTTGAACATTATCCTTGATAAATTCGATTTCACTAAGATCCTTTACATCTACTCGAAAGTGGATCCGGGCAGATAAGGCATCTTGGACGTCAGCGGAAACTCGGGTAGCAGATTTGTTCATTGAGGCAACGATGTGGAGGATATCTTTTAATAGGCCAGGCCTGTCGACTGCAATGATCTCGAAATCAGCGGGAAACACTTCGCCAGAAGGCGCATCCCATGTCACATTAGCCAAACGACCTTGATCGTTAGTCATCAACCGTTTCACACTAGAACAATCAAATCGGTGTACTGAAACCCCCCGACCGCGCGTAACGTACCCTACTACCTCATCTCCCCTAACCGGCGAGCAGCATTGGGCAAGTTTAGCAGGGGCATCCATTCCATCAACAAGAATCCCGTTTACCCCACGCTTGATAGGTTTAGAGAGGGCACTTTTGGTCTTTTTAGATTCAGCCAAACCTGGTACTAAACATTCTATAACCTCTTTGCTTAGTAGCTTGCGATTGGCAACCGCCAAAAAAAGATCCTCAGCTGAGTCCGAGCCTAGTAGTAGTTTAGCTGCCTCTTCTAATCGTCCTCGCGTAACATACTGGGAAACTGCCAATTGGCGCCGCCTTAGGCCTCGTTCTAAAGATCGCCTTCCAGACTCGAGTTGCCCCTTTTTCTCCTGCTGACGAAAGTACGTACGAATTTTTTGCTTGGCGCTTCGCGTAACAACCACATTCAACCAATCAGCAGACGGACCATTTTGAGAACTTCTATTGGTTAGTATTTCAACACGGTCACCAGTTCTAACTTGGTAGTTGAGGGGAACAATTTCGCCGTTTACTCGAGAACCGATACACCGATGGCCTACCTCAGTATGCACCTGATAGGCGAAGTCAAGTGGGGTGGATCCCTTAGGCAAATTAATAACATCGCCTGCAGGAGTAAAAACAAACACTCGTTCGGAAAGAAGATCGGTCTTCACGGTTTCTAGGAAACCCCCAGCGCTTTCTTCCTGAACATCTAGATCTAACAGTTGTTCCATCCAATCTAGTCGGCGACGAATCTCCCCAGCATCATCTAAGCCTTCCTTATAAGCCCAATGGGCAGCAACCCCATACTCTGCAACCCGATGCATGCGCCTCGTTCGGATCTGAACTTCGAGGGGTTGTCCTAACTGTGCGATTACCGTCGTATGAAGTGATTGATAACCATTTGTTTTTGGTACGGCAACATAATCTTTGAAACGGCCTGGAATAGGGGTCCAGAGGTTATGCACAATCCCGAGAGCTCGGTAACAGGCAGCCTCTTCGTACTCGACATCGACAGCTCCATGAGGTTCTATAATCACCCGTACTGCCATCAGATCGAAAATCTGATCGAGATTTTTATTATCCTGATCCATTTTTCTGTAAATACTATAAAGATGTTTACTCCGACCGCCAATCTCGAAGTCCAGGCCCTCCGCTCCTAACCGCCTTTGAAGAAGTTCTATTGAACTCGCAACATATTCCTCACGTTCAGCATGCCGAGTAGTCACCATTCTGCGCAAAGAAAGAGCTTTCTCCGGATCGGCATAGGTAAAACTAAGGTCTTCGAGCTCGCTCTTTATGTGTCCGATACCAAGCCGATGCGCTAAAGGCACAAAGATTTCAAGGGTTTCACGAGCAATTCTTAGCTGCGTGCTTGTTGGCATAACAGCTAAAGTCCGCATATTATGCAACCGATCGGCTAACTTTACTAAAATGATCCTTACGTCTTCAGCCATTGCTAGAAGCATTTTTCGTAGATTTTCAGCTTGTTCGTCTTCGTAAGCTCGGACCGCCAGCTTGCTAATCTTGGTCTCTCCCTCTACGATTCGTCGTACATCTTGGCCAAATGCCTCTTCGATTTCCTCGAAAGTTACCGAGGTATCCTCGACTGTGTCATGAAGAAGGCCTGCGATTAGCGTGTCAGAATCTAATTGCATATCAGCCAGAAGAGCTGCAACCGCTACTGGATGAGTAATAAATGGCTCACCTGATACACGACGCATGCCCTGATGAGCTTTTTCTGCCATTCTAAGAGCTGAAATGACCCTGTCCTGATCAAATTCTGCCAGGTAATTAGTCTTGTCTCGAAGGGTACCGAGTAGGCCGTCCATCTAGAGGAAGCAGTTTAGCACCCTTGTGGTTCTTATCGCTCGAAACAAACTTATCGAAAGCTAAATCTAGTACCAAGAAGATAAAGTCCTATTGCTCCTAGCACCGTATTACCGAACCAAAGGCCGACCCAGACAGGTAGGACCCCGGTTTGAGAAAGTAACTGCCCCAATGTAAGAAGTAGATACCAACTGATTATCAAAACTAACGAAAGCCCGAAACCCACGCTCCTACTACGTCCGTAAAGGATGCTCAACGGTAGGGCAACAAGCAACAAGGTGAAATTAGCTACGGCCTCCGCTAATTTTCGATGGAACAGTACAATCGCCCGTCGCTTTTCATTATAGTTAAGATTATTGTCAAACAAGCTACCCCGAAGTTCACTGATGGAACGCGAATCCTCAAACCCCCCGCGTCCGAACCGCGAAACAAGGTCGTCCAAATCCATTTCAGCCGTTAACAAAAGACTTTGATCAGAAGATTCTGGTCGGTTATAAGCCGGAATAAGATCGCGAATCACAGACTGGGGATCATCGGTAGTTTTTTCCAAAACACTAAAATCTACAATAATTGCTTTGTAATCGAATAAACGCAATCCCGCTTCCTCTAACCTTGCCTTACTAGCAAACACGATAGTCAATTGTTGACCGTCCCACCTCTCAACGCGCACCTCTTTAAGCATTTGACTTCCCCGATCGATCGAATCGAAATGGAAAGAAAACTCGCCAATTGGAATATTCTGCCTTGCGAGTCTAAATAGACCACTACCTCCGCCTGTCAGCGTCCAATAATTTGTTGCTGATGCCTTATTCGCTCTTGGTACCACCCATTCGTTTAACGCAACGGACGAGAAGGTACAGGCGACTGCCAAAAGAAGGGAAATAAGAACGAGCCGCCAGAAGCTAATACCACCTGCCTGTACAGC
>Ga0310344_10001879_pt1 | contig 15869 bp, 13 predicted proteins | sample HC15DNA20200_MG_FD_203801 | JGI IMG/M metagenome (GOLD analysis project Ga0310344, IMG submission 203801) | Marine microbial communities from station ALOHA, North Pacific Subtropical Gyre - HC15-DNA-20-200_MG | ecosystem: Environmental > Aquatic > Marine > Oceanic | place: Pacific Ocean: North... | reverse complement strand
TTTTAAATTTTCAATTTCTATTTCTTTAGTTTTTTTAATTTTAGGATTTTTTGCTTTGAACTCTTGTGAAGATTCTAATCTTCCTAATGTTAATTTTTTGGTAATTAATTTTTTATTTCTCCAAATCTTAACTTGAACATTTTTTCCAACTTTTGTACCAGCAACAACCTTTGGCAAAGTTCTCATGGCGTCTATTTTTTTTCCATCGAACTCTAAAATGATATCGCCTGCTTTTATTCCTGCTTTATCAGCTGGACTGTTTTCTCCAATACTTGCAACAAGAGCTCCTTCTGGTTTTTTAAGTTTTACAGCTTCAGCAATTTCTTTTGTTACTTGCTGAATACGAACTCCGAGCCAACCTCTTCTCGTTTCACCAAAATCAATTAATTGATCAATCACATTTGAAGCTGCATTAGCTGGTATTGCAAAACCAATTCCTATTGATCCTGTTTGTCCAGGTGCAATGATAGCTGTATTTATTCCAACAACTTCGCCTTTTAAATTAAATAAAGGTCCGCCAGAATTTCCTTGATTGATAGATGCATCAGTTTGTATAAAATCGTCATAACGAGTTAGATTAATATCTCTATTTCTTGCAGAAATAATTCCCGAAGTTACAGTTCCACCTAACCCAAAAGGATTACCGATAGCTACTACCCAATCTCCTACTCTTGCTTTGTCTGAGTCTCCAAATTTTACAGGTTTAAATGTATCTTTTGTTTCCATTTTTAAAACCGCTATATCCATATAAGGATCAGCACCAATAACTTTTGCTTTATATTCTTTAGTATCCACTTTAATTAAAATATCATCGGCATTTGCAATAACATGATTGTTCGTAATAACTACTCCGCTTTCTTTAATAATAAATCCTGAACCTAAAGATGATGCTTTTCTTTCAGTTGGCCTTTGAAATTCTTTGAACATTTCTTCAAATGGTGAACCTGGAGGAAATTGAAAGGGAAATTGATTAGAAGTTGTTTTTATTGTTTGAGTTGTTGAAATATTAACAACAGACGGCATTAATTTTTCTGCCAAGTCTGCAAATGACTCTGGAATAGGTTTAGCATTAGCAGAAGAACTAAAATTTAAAATAAGTAAAATAAAAAATATTTTTTTAAATAATCGCATTTAATTTTTTATATACCAAATTATTAGAAAACCTATAATCAAAAATATAACCCCAAAAATCCTTAGTTTATTTTCTGGCGTATTCTTGATTAATTCAAGCATACTTTTGATTCTTGACGGGAAAATGGCAATGAATAAACCCTCTATAAAAAAGATTAATCCTATAGCGGTAATAAGCTCATTCACAATTGAATTAAGTTATCTTTTTTTAACAGCAGGTCTAATAGATTTTCCAAAAAATTTGAAAAATTCACTGTCTGGAGATAAAACTAAAGAGGTTTCGCCCCCTATCAATGCTCTTTCATAAGCTTGCATTGCACGATAGAAAGCAAAGAATTGTGGGTCTCTTCCAAAAGCATTCGCAAATATTTTGTTTCTTTTCCCATCGCCTTCACCTTTCATGATTTCAGATTTTTTATTTGCATTAGCTAAAATCACGGTCACATCTTTATCGGCTGTAGATCTTATTTTTTGTGCAATCTCAGCACCTTGCGCTCTAAATTCTTTTGCCTCTCTTTGTCTTTCAGTTTGCATTCTTGAATAGATGGCTTCACTATTTGCTGGAGGTAAATCAGCTCTTTTAATTCTTACATCTACAATTTTAATACCAAAATTTTCTGCTTCAGTGTTTACATCATTTTGAATGATTGACATTTGTTTTGCTCTATCTGTAGATAATAAAGTTGCTAATTCTTGTTTTCCTAAAACACCTCTAATTCTTGAGTTTATAATCGTTGAAAGTCTTGATCTAGCAACCCTTTCGTTTCCAACTGAAATATAAAATTTTAATGGATCTACAATTTTAAATCTTGCTATTGCATCTACAATTAATCTCTTTTGATCAGCAGCTATAACTTCCTCGGGAGCACTATCTAAATTTAAAATTCTTTTATCTAAATAAACTACGTTTTGAATAAAAGGTAACTTAAAGTTTAGTCCTGCTTTAGTTATAATTTTTTTAGGATCACCAAATTGAAGAACTATGGCTTGGCTAATTTCTTGAACAATAAATACAGATTGGAATACAACAACTCCAATTATAATAATTAAAGGAACTATAAATCTAGGCATTATTCTTTTGCTCCTGATTTTTTTAACTCAGGTAAAGGCAAATAAGGTACTACGCCTGATCCTGAATTTTTATCTATAATTACTTTATCGATATCAGCTAAAACTTTTTCCATTGTCTCTAAATACATTCTCTCTTGTGTTACTTGTTTTGCATTTTTGTATTCATTATAAATTGCTAAAAATCTACTTGCTTCACCCTCTGCTTTTGCAACTACTTCTTTTTTATAAGCTTCAGCTTGTTGTAATACTTGTTCTGCTTCACCTCGTGCTCTAGGTATCACATCATTAGCATAAGCTTCGGCCTCATTTTTAGATCTCTCCCTATCTGCTCTTGCAGCTTGTACATCTCTAAAAGCGTCAATAACTTGTGCAGGAGGGTCAGCTTGTTGCGTTTGAACTTGTGTGATTTGAATTCCAGAACCGTATTCATCTAAAATTTGTTGAGTAATTTCTTGAACCTCTACTTCAATGTTTGATCTTCCTTCGGTTAAAATTGTTTGAATTTCATTTTTTGCTATAACTTCTCTCATGGCAGTCTCTGAAGTAGCTTTTACTGTTTCGACTGGGCTTTGAATATTAAATAAAAACTTTTGAGCATCTTTGATTACCCAAAACACAGAATAGTTTATATCAACAATATTTTCATCTCCTGTTAACATGAGACTTTCTTCAGGAACGTTTCCTACACCACCAGTTGATCTTCCGCTATCGCTTGCTGGTCTAAAACCAACATCAACTCTATTAACTTTTGTAACCTTAGGAGTTAAAACACGTTCAAAGGGTAATGGTAAATGGTAATGTAAACCTGGTTGAGTTGTATGTACATATTTTCCAAACCTTAAAACTACACCCTGTTCATCTGGTAAAACTCTGTAAAGACCACTTGCAACATAAAGTAAAACTAAAATAATAAAACCTAAAATAAAAGGTTTAGATCCACCAGATTTTCCTCCGGAAAATTTATTAATAGTTTTTTGAAAATTTTTTATAATATCGTCTAAGCTAGGAGGTTCTCTTCTTGTGCCCGATCCATTTCCACTAGGTCCTCCTCCACCAGGAGGTGTGCCCCAGGGAGACTGATTGTTTAAAATTTTGTCTTTAAAGCTCATGACACTTTATATAGTGACTTTTTATGCAAAAACAAGTTAAGTATTAGCGGTATAATGACCAGAAAAACAATATAACTATGAGCCAAAAACCTCCTCCAAAGCAATTTATAAAAAATCCAATTAATGGAACAAAGTTTACTTTATTAATTTCAAGCGCAAAGGGCGGTGTTGGCAAATCTACAGTTGCAGTGAACTTAGCTTTTGCTTTACAGAATCTAGGATTAAAAATTGGTATACTGGACGCAGATGTTTATGGTCCTTCATTACCAAAATTAATTAATTTAAATGAAAAACCAAAAAGTGAGGATGGTAAAGCTATGATACCTCTTGAAAAATATAATGCTCAATGTATGTCCATGGGTTTTTTAGTTGAAGAGCAGACTCCAATGATATGGCGTGGACCTATGGTTATTAGTGCTCTTAAAACTATGACTCAAAAAGTTTTATGGAAAGATTTAGATATTATCGTAATTGATATGCCTCCAGGCACGGGTGATACTCAGCTAACTTTTGCTCAAGAAGTAAAGGTTGATGGCGCTATTATAGTTTCAACTCCTCAAGACTTAGCATTATTGGATGTAAAAAGAGGAATACAGATGTTTGATAAAACAGGAGTAAAAATATTAGGTCTTATAGACAACATGAGTTTCTTCAAAGGTGATGATGGAAAAGAATATAAAATTTTTGGAGAAGGTGGAGTTGAAAAAACAGCAAAAGAATTTAATAAAAATTTTCTTGGTAAAATTCCTTTAAATCAAGATTTAAGAAATTCTGCAGATAAAGGCGAACCATTAACTCATTCTGACCCCGAACATGAGGTTTCAAAAATATTTAAAGAGATAGCTGAAAAAGTTAAATCTTTAATTAATTAACAATAAAATTATTTAATTTTTGATCTTATATATGATGACAAATGATCAATTATGAAAATAGTAATAAAAATTATTAATATGATAGCTGAAACTTTTTGATACTCAAACATTCTAAAAGAAGATTGTAATTCATATCCTATTCCACCAGCTCCTACTATACCAAGCATAGTTGCCATTCTTATATTACGATCAAGAATATATAAATTATTTGCAACAAACGAAGGAATGATTTGAGGAATCACTGCAAAAGAAATTATTTGTCTTTTAGAGGCTCCTGATGATTTAAGAGCTTCAATAGGACCTTTGTTAACATGCTCTATATCTTCTGCATAAAATTTTGCCAAGAAACCCATTGTGTGTAAACCTAAAGCTAAAACTCCAGGTATAGCTCCAAAACCAACTGCAATAACAAGTATCATTGCAATTATAAATTCTGGTATTGCTCTAAAAAAAATCGTTATAATTCTTGCTATTAAAAAAACAAAATAATTAGGAGCCAAATTTCTAGCTGAAAATAATCCTACAGGTATTGATAAAGCTATTGCTATAAAAGTTCCTAAAAATGCTATTTCTATAGTTTCAAACATTGCTAAAATTAAATTATTTAGATTTGAAAAATCTGGGGGCAACATTCTATTAAAAATATCACCAAAATATTTTGAAGAATCAGAAAATAATTCGATAAAATTAATTTCTAAATCAATCGTAACAAAAATAAGTGAAGCTATTAAAGTAGAAATAAAGAGATAAGTTTTCCAAGTCCATTGGGATCTTAGATGTTTTTCAAGATGTTTTGTTTTATTGTCTATTTCTAATTTAAGAATGTTATTAGTTGTCATTTTATTTGTATATTTCGCTTATAGCTGTTTTATTTATATTTGATGCGGTTTTATCGAACATTATTTCTCCTTCCAATAATCCAACTATTCTGTCTGAATATTTTGAGGCTAGTTCTACTTGGTGTAAATTACATATAACAGTAATTTCAAACTCTTTATTTATCTTTTTTAATAATGACATTATTAAATTAGCTGCTTTTGGATCGAGGCTAGCAACTGGTTCATCTGCTAATAATAATTTTGGTCTTTTTATTATAGCTCTTGCAATTCCTATTCTCTGCCTTTGCCCACCAGATAACTCATCAACTCTCTCATATGCTTTATTTAATAGCCCCACAGTTTCAAGTGCTTTTAAAGCTTCTAGTTTCTGTTTTTTTGTAAATAAATAAAACATTGATAAAAATTTACTGCTAGAATTTAAAAGACCAGTTAAAACATTGTTGATTGCTGATAAATTGTTAACTAAATTAAACTCTTGAAATATCATTCCTGTTTTTTTTTGAACCTCAGGTAAATTGTCTTTATTTATTTTTTCATTTTCAAAAGATATCTTTCCATTATCTATACTTTCTAAGCCATTAATACTTCTTAATAGCGTTGTTTTCCCAGATCCGCTTGGGCCTAGAATAGATAAAAATTCACCTTTTTTAACTTTAAGATTAACTCCGTTTAAAGCTTCAGTTCCGTTATCAAAAGTTTTTTTAAGATTATTTATTTCTAGCATATAAAATATTACTTTTTTTTATTTAAAAGTTTCACGACATTTCTAAGAACATCGTAGTCCGAGTCAGAAACTGATATGTAATGAGACATTGTTCCTCCATAACCTCGAATTTCACCATGTTTATGTGCTTCCAAAACAGCAGATTTAATTTTTTTTCTGTCTTCTAAAGGTATCTTTTTAGAATAAGCAAGTGGTGGAGGCGGAACTTTATCAGACTTATGTACTATTCTCACGTCTTCATTTTTAAAAGTATTATCAGCCAATCTTGCTTCAAAGTTACGAGAGCTCATACCGCATACGTCTGCTTTATTATTTAATACTGCTAATAAGCAAGCATCATGACTTCCTGCATAAAAAACATTTTTAAAATGCTCTTTATCTTTGATTGATAGATTAATCTTCGCTATTTCAACTTGTGGAATTAAATCACCGCTAGTTGAACCAATGCTATTTAAAGATAAAACTTTTCCTTTTATGTCAGAAAATTTTTGAATTTCACTGTCTTTTTTAACAACAAAATAAGTATAATAACCTGCATCTTTTTCTCCAGGCCTAACTCCAGCTGCAAAAGCTTCTGCATTAGCAAGTTCTGCGGCTTTGATATAAGTTTTTCCCCCATACCATGCTATGTGAGCTCTATCAGCTCTCATTGCTTCCACAGCAGCATTGTAATCAGTAACTTTAATAAATTTAATTTCGAAACCCGTTAAATCATTAACTATTTTTATTAGACCTTTATAATCATTTTCATCGCCTTTTTCACTTGCAGGGACAAATACCATGTTAAATTTTTTTGTTTCAGCATGAGCGTTAAAATTAGCAAATGTTATGAATGCTAATAGTGTAAGAAACAGTTTTAGTAAATTTTTCATAATAAATTTATTTGTTCTATTTGTTCGCTAACGTATTAACACTATAGATAATACTCTGTCAATATAATATTAATTTTAAATTTATTAGATATTTTGAGCTTATTGATTAAACTCTTTAAGGGCTTTTTTGTAATCTTCTACTGTATCTATTTCTTTCCATCCTCTTTCAATAATTACGCAGTGCACTTTAACACCAATATCAACTAGCTCTTGGATCATATCTGTCAAATATGCCTTTTGAAAAATTTTAGCTCTTTGAAATGGTTTGTTCCAGTAAGTTTTCTTTACTCTATGAAAATTTTCTTTAAATATCTCTGCTCCTCTATTGTTTAACTTTATCATGCCAATAAATTCACCATGAACATCCTCTTTTTTAGCTGCTATTTTTCCTATTTTTATAACTTGGTTGTTGGAGTCAAAAATAACATTTTCTGCTTCACTAAGAGGGTGATCTTTACGACCAACATAGTAACCTCTCCAATCTATATCAACTACTACTGATATATCATGATCAGAATCCAATAATCTTCTAACTACATTTGACTCAAATAATATATCTGAATAAGCGATAATCACATTGCCTGTTATTACTTTCTCTCCATAGAAAATAGAATTTAATATATTGTTATTTTTGTAATCTGGATTAGTTATATAATTTAAATTTTTGTAGTTGATTTTTTCTTTCTTATATCCTCTAATTACAGTTATATCCTCTATTCCACATTCTTTGTAAGCTTGAAGTTGTCTTTGCAAAAGAGTTTTTCCTCCAAAGTCGAGCATACATTTTGGAAAATGTTCAGTATGATGTTTTAATCGACTTCCTAAACCCGCTGCTACAATTAAAGATTTGATTTTTTTTTTACTAATCTTTTTTTCTAATATTTGAATTTCTTCATTGCTAATCTTGCTAGATTTCGCAGCTCTAATTAAGGAAGCTATATCTGAATTGCTTTTTATATATTCTTCTATATCAGGAGGAATTGTTTTTTTTGAGTCTCCCGCTAGATCATACAATAAATTTAAATTAGCTTTAAGTATTAACGAAAGTTTTTTAATTAGTTGTTTGTTTGGAGCTGATCGCTTATCTTTTTCAATATCATTTAGATAGGATGGAGCAACGCCAATTTTTTTTGCTAATTCTCTTTGTCCAATATCACTTTTAATTCTAAGGTTACGAATATATGATCCAAAAGATCCCGAGTAATTAGATTTTTTAACCATTAAATAACTCTATTTAATATGTTCTTTAAAATCAAAAGAAATCATTAATTCATTCCATTCTCTTTTCGACAATCCAGAACTTTCAAAATCGTATTTTTGACCTTTGACCATTTTTTGAATTATTTTTTTACCTTTACCAGAAACATGAACTGCTCCAACTCTATAGTCTAAAAAGGCTACATGAGTTATAGGCACCCATTTTTTTACTGTCTCTAGCATAGTTTCAGCATAAGCTCTAATCTCATATTGTGCATGACTATCTGCTCTTAAAAATAAAAAATTCAATAAGTTGAGCAAATCAGTCTTCCAGTACCACTGCGTATATGAATTTAAAGTTAAATTCATTCTAGCAAGTTCTCTGGCTAAACCAGTCTTATTTTTATCAATTACCGTTCCGTCAAATCTTTCATTAAGCATTTGTTCATAATGATCGTATGTTCTTGTAGCATCATCTTTTAAAATCTTTAGGACTTCATCCGCTTGTTCTCCAGTAATTAAATCCCCTCTTCCTTGTCTGTTTGAAGTTGACTGTGCAGATAACTGGTCTTTAGAAGGTATATAAAATTCCTTATCTAAAATTGAATATCTAGCAGAATATTCATTAACATTAGCAGTTCGATGTCTTATCCATTGTCTAGCAATGAATATAGGTAGTTTTACATGGTATTTGATTTCACACATTTCAAAAGGAGTTGAGTGCCAATGTCTCATGAGATACTTTATTAAACCTTCATCAGTTGAAACTTTTTTAGTCCCTTTGCCATAAGAAACTCTAGCTGATTGAACTATAGAAGTATCGTCCCCCATATAATCAACCACTCTAACGAATCCATGATCTAAAACGGGAAGAGCTTCGTAAAGAATTTTTTCTAATTCCGGAGATGTTACTCTTTTAGTTTCGCTCTTTTGAGCCTGTTGATCTGCAATTTCTTGTTTTTGTTCTTTAGTAAGGTTCATTAATGAATTGTTTTCTATTAAAAATAATAAATTATTGCATATTTCCTTATATTTGAATTATTTTAAATCAAAAAAGCTAGAATATTGTGTATAAATAAAAAAAGAATAGATTTTAATAAAAATGACAAAAAAACTCATAAGTATAGTAACTCCCTGTCTCAATGAAGAGGATAATGTAAGACCTATATATGAAAAGATTAAGTTATTTTTTTCTGAAAACAAAGAATATGAGTATGAACACATTTTTATTGATAATAAATCGACTGACAATACTAGAGAAGTTCTAAGAAAATTATCTAGTCAAGATCAAAATGTAAAAGTTATTTTTAATACAAGAAACTACGGGCAATGGGCGTCTCCTTATTACGCATTACAACAATCGAGTGGAGAGGCAGCAGTATTAATTGTAGCAGACCTCCAAGATCCACCAGAATTAATAAAAGAATTTATCAAATACTGGGAAGAGGGCTACAAAACTGTTATAGGAATTAAAAAAGATTCAGACGGTAACAAATTATCTTTTTATTTAAGAAAGATATTTTATAAATTAATTAATAAATTTTCTGATATTGAGTTATTTGAGAATTTCATGGGATTTGGGCTTTACGATAAAGAAGTAATAAATATTTTAAGAAAATTTAATGAACCCGAACCTTATCTGAGAGGTATAATTGCAGATATTAATTTTAAAGTAAAAAAAGTTAAATATACTCATAAAAAAAGATTAGTTGGAAAAACCAAGAATAATATCATTTCTTTGGTAAATTTAGGATTAGTAGCATTTACCTCATATTCAAAATTTCCCCTAAGAATAATCTCTATTTTTGCATTTCTGTTTGCAATCATTTCTCTAACAATTGGTGTTTTTTACACTGTATATAAATTATTATTTTGGGATACTTTTGCCACAGGTACTGCTCCTTTAATTCTAATTATTTCAGTTTTTTTTTCTTTAACTTTTATTTTTTTGGGAATCATAGCAGAATATATAAATTCTATTAATACAAGTTCAAAAACAAAACCATTGGTGATAGAAGAAGAGAGGATAAATTTTGAAAATAGAAAAAAAAATAATCAATCAGATAATTAAATCAAAAATACCTCTTAAAAAATTAAATAATAAAAAAATCTTAATAACAGGATGTAATGGGTTTATTGCATCATCATTTATTAAAATGGTGAATGAAGCAATGTCAAAAAAAGGTTACAAAATATATTTTTATGGTTTAATAAATAAATTAAAAACTAATAAAAACTTAAAACCTTTAATTTCTAAAAAAACTTTAGTTATAAAAAAAGTTGATCTTAATAAAGAGATAAATTTAAACTTTAAACCAGATATTTGCTTCCACCTAGCTTCTATAACTTCTCCCTCCGAATATATTTCAAAACCAATTGAAACTATCACTACAAATATTTTAGGAACGATCAATCTTTTAAACTTTTGTGTTAAAAAAAAGGTAAAAAAATTCATTTTACTAAGTTCAGGAGAAATATATGGAAATTTTAAAAAATTAAATTTTAAAAAAGAAAAATTTGATGAAAATGATTATGGTATAATTGATCCAAAAAATATTTCTTCTAATTATAGTCTATCAAAAAAAATTTCTGAAAATGCTTTATTGTGTTGGTTTAAGAAATACAATCTAGCTAATAATTCAATTAGATTATTTCATACTTACGGTCCTAATATGAAGCTAGGTGATGGAAGAATTCATTCAGACTTAGTTGATAAAATTTCAAAAAATAAAAATATCATTTTAAAAGGTAACCCAAATATAAAAAGATCTTTTTGTTATATTTCAGATGTAATTACTGGGATACTAACCGTCATTTTGAGAGGAAAAAATAATGAGTCATATAATTTAGCTAACCCTAAAGAAATTTACAAAGTAAAGGAGCTAGCTAAAATTATTTTATCACTTCAAGATAATAAAAAATTAAAAATAGTTAAATTGAGTAAAAAAAATAATAGATTAGATTTTTTTTACCCAACTCCATCTATAGAAAAATTAAAAAAATTAGGATGGAAACCTAAAATCAGTGTCAAAGAAGGTTTAAAAGATACTCTAAATTTTTATCGTTGTTGATATTAAAAAAATTTAAATTTAATTAATTCTGTAAAGTTTAAAATGGTCAGAGCAATTTTCACATTCAATTGATAAATCTTTATTACTTATCTCATATTTTGAAATTACAAATTCAGCACCTATTTTTTTTGCAGCTTGAAAATTAATCATTATGTTTTCTGGATCCGAAACAAATGCATAAACTCTGCTCCCCCAATTATCATAATAATTTCTTAATCTCTGGCTGGTATTTAATTCTTTTTCTATTACCCCTCTAAATTCTTGCTTATATTTCAGTGGGTACAAAGTATGATATCCATCGATTGTTTTAATGTCATTAATTATCGCCACCATAGGGTCTAGGCCGATAGACATAACTCTTTTATCTTTAACAATGTTTTTTATTTTTTTATAATCATCATACAAGTAATAACCAGAAAAAGTGTAAAGATTTCTATAATTATTTTCGTATATTTTATTTTTAATTATTGGAACTGCGGAAGAATTTAGTTGAAATATAATTAATGATGATAGACTAGAAAAAATCAAAATTTTTTTTAAATTATTCAATATTTGTAAATTGTATACAAGCAATAAAACTGAAATAACTGGTAAATAAACTCTAATCCATTCAAAATTAAATGCTCTCATTATACCCGAAGAGTTGTTTCTTAAATCATTTATAAATGGAAGATTTAAAAAAACAATAAATGCATGGATCAAGATATAAAAAGAAAGTATTTTTTTTATTGTATTATTGTTTTGAAAAAAACTTATTATTAAAAGAGGAAATAAAAAAATAATTGTAGGTAACTGAGAGAAAAAAACCCAAGATTTTGAAAGATGTAAACCAAATAAGCCTTTAAAAAAATCTAATAAACTTTCAACATATGAGATATTATTTCCTAAAAATTCCTCTCTATGAAAAGGACCATCGAACAATTGTACATAAATAAGATTTGAGCTAGATAAAATCATGGGTATAAAAAAAGAAGTTGCAATCTTAATTATATGAAAAAATTTTTCTCCAATTAAATTTTTATCAATAAAAAAAATAATTGCTGCCATTACTGGAAAAGAAAATATGTCTCTTACTAAATCAGTGTTAAAACCAAAAAAAATAATAATTAAATAATCTTTAACTCTAAGTTTTTCTTTAAATAGTATGAGATAAAGCAAATAAGGAAAGATAGCTGTTCCAAATCCTTCAATAAATCCAGGATGCAAAGCAGCAAACATAGCTCCACTTAAAGAGCTTATAAATAAATTTTTAGATATTTTTTTTGATAAGACAAAAAAGGAAATATAGGCAGTAGTTTTAATTAATATTTCAGTAATCCAATAAGCAAGTTCAGTATTAAAAATTGTATAAATTTGTGTATAAGGTTTTAACCAATGTCGTAAATATTCTATTTTTAAATTTCCGTTTAAAAATAATTCTATACTTTCTTTTTCACCACTAAAATATTTTCCTAATATATGAAAATAAACTACTCCTATGTCTAGCACATCGTGATAAAATAAAGTTATTTCCTTAAAAACTATTAAAGGAAAAAGATAATTTAGAGATAATATAAAAATGAAAAAAAAATGATATTTATTTTTTTCAAAATTATTGTTTGTGATCATCAAAATAAAAAATTATTAGAATTATTTTCAAATAGTTTTAATAAACATATTTCTTTTAAATTCTTCTCTAGGCAGTAATGGGGATAAATCTTCAATTGGCCTACCAAACTGCAACTTGGGTATAATTTTTTGATCTGGTTTAAGTAAAACTTCTATAAATTCAATTTTATTACTTTTTATTGGTTTGGCTAGAGATTGTTTTAAATTGTAATTATTTTGTATTAAAGTGTAGTTAATACCATAGGCTCTAGACACTTTTCTAAAATCAGGATTTACTACACCTGTTTTCGGTGTTGTTGCTTCATATCTTTTATTTAAATATTGCTCTTGAAATTGTTTTATGATTCCATAGCCATTATTATTCATTACAATAATCTTAATTGGTAATTTGTTAAAAACTGCAGTTTGTAACTCTTGAATATTTAATTGAATACTACCATCACCATTAATTGAAATAACTTTACTTTTATTTGATACAATTGAGGCGCTTATTGAAGCTGGTAAAGCATAACCCATTGGTGAATTACCAAAGGCTGAAAATATTTTTTGTCCCTCTTTTGCTTTAAAAGCTTGCATAGCCCAAGTAAGATGCCCTCCGGTATCACCTATTATAATTGATTTTTTATTTAAAATTTTTGAAAGTTCATTAAAAAAGACATAAGGATTTACAAATTTCTTTTGAGAATAATATTCTTTTTGTACAAGAGGATACTGTTTTTTCCACTTGTGGCATTTTTCAATCCAAACAGAATTTGTATATTTAAAATTTTTAATTTCTTTATTGCAAACTCGAAAAAAATCAGAGAGATCCGAATTAATTTTTAAATGTAATTCTAAACCTCTTTTTTTTGATAATTCGTTCTTATCAACATCTACAGAAATTACTTTGGAATTTCTTGCAAAAGAGCTGGGAACTCCTCCTGTTACTCTTGTATCTAATCGACTACCCAAATTTAAAAGCAAGTCAGAATTTTGTACAGCAAAATTAGCTGCTCTTGATCCATAAACTCCTATACAGCCAATATAATTTTTATGCTCGTGATCAATAGTATCTATTCCACTCCAAGTGCTAACTATAGGAACATTCACTTTTTTTAAGAAAACCTTTAAATATTTTTGACTTCTAGATGTTTTAATACCTCCGCCTAACAAAATAACTGGTCTAGTAGATTTTTTTAAAAGAAAAATAATTTTTTTAATATTCTTTCTCAATAAATTTTTTTTAACGTTATTTTTTGGTGGGGTGAATTTTTTCAACTTGTCGATCTTGATTTTAGCTCTTTGAAAATTCATTGGAATATCTACTACAACAGGTCCTGGTCTACCAGACTGAGCTAAATAACAAGCTTTTTCCAAAACATATCTAATTTCATTAGGGTTTTTTAATTGATAAGAGAATTTTGTAATCGATTTAGTTATTGAAACTATATCAGTTTCTTGAAATCCAATTTGCCTTGTTTTTTTTGTTCCCTTTTGAGCGCCTTGTTTTTCATAACTATTAACTTGACCAGTTATATGTAAAGCGGGTGTCGAGTCAAACCAAGAACAAGCTATACCAGTGATAAGATTTGTTGCGCCAGGACCTGAAGTTGTCATTGTACAAGATAAATTCGGGCCCACTCTTGAGTAAGAATCTGCCATCATTCCTGCTGCCTGCTCATGAGCGACACACGTATATTTAATTTTTTTTATTCTTGTAATAGCATCAACCATAAATGAAATGGCTCCACCTGTTAGTAAAAAAATATTTTGAACTTTTTTTTTTTTAAGAAATTCTAAAACGTATTCAGAGAGAGTCATTTTATTTTTTTAAAATTAAGTATAGTTGAATGAATATATAAAATATCTTTATTGGTCAGACCTTGATGACAGCCTATTAGTAAACCATATTTCATAACATAATCTGAATGTTTAAATTTATTAAGTTTATTCTTACTTGATATTAATGATTTAAAACCAGGGTGTCTTAATATATTTCCACTAAAAATTGGCCTAGTTTGTATATTGTTTTTTTCTAAATATATTTGCAATTCTTTCCTTGTAAAATTTAATTTTTCTCTAAGAATTATAGGATATGCTAAAAAATTAGTCTTAACATTTTTATTTACCTTTGGAACTATAAAATATTTATTTAATTTTTTAAAGAATTTATAATGTAGATTGAAGTTTCGATTTCTTAGTCGTGCAAATAAATTAAACTTTTTTAACTGTTCTAAACCAAAAGATGCACCAATTTCTGAGGGTTCAAAATTATAACCAGCTTCCGAAAAAACAAATTTTCTATCATATTCAAATCCATTTAATCTTATGTTGAGTCTTTTATGGATATTTTCAGAGTCTTTAATTAAAGTTGACATACGTCCCCAGCTTCTAAGAACTTTGGCTCTAGTAAAATAATTTTTATTATTTGTTAAAAATATTCCTCCATTACCAGCGCAACTTATAACATGTGATCCATAAAAACTAGCAATTGAAATATCGCTATAAAATCCAGTTGATTTATTATTAATTTTTCCGCCTAAAGTATCTGCGGAGTCCTCTAATACTTTTAATTTATATTTATTAGCAATATTTCTAATTTTTTTCCAATCAGGTAGATTGCCGATTAAATTAGGTACTAAAATTGCTTTTGTTTTTTTTGTAATTTTTTCTTCAATTTTATCTTCGTTGATTTGGAGTGTATCAACTTTACAATCTACTAAAACTGGTGTTAAATTACTTAAAATAATTGAAGAAACTCCTGTTCCAAAATTTAAACAAGGAGTAATAATTTCACTTCCTTTTTTAAAATTCATAACTCTAAAAGCTAACATCAGAGCAGACGAGCCAGAATTAACCATTAAACTGTACTTTTTCGAAAAAAATTTTGAAATTTTACTTTCAAACCTATCCACTGATTCACCCATTTGAGTAGATTTTTTTAAAGTCTTTAAAACGGCCTTTATTTCTTTGCCGTCATAAACGTTTTGACCATAAGGTATTTTGGGTGATCTTTTTTTCATTTAAAATTATATTCTTTATTATATTTCTTTAAAATTTAAGTCGATTCCTTTTTTTCATTGAATATATCTTTATTAGTCTTATATTAAAATTGTTGGTTTACCAACTATGACGATAAACGAATTTCGTAATAAACATTACGGACGTGGGGGCAGTACCCACCACCTCCACCATTTATAACTTACGGGGGTGAATTAGGATCGACGGATGTCTAAAGGCTATTCTTTCGTACGAGATGGTTCCGACGTAACGGGCCAATTTACAAATGCTAACGAAAGTTACGCACTTGCTGCTTAATTAACTTAGTTAATTAAGTTACGGGGTCCGGGGCACCTGGCAACAGAACGCCCCTTCCAAAGACTCAAAACTCCCGTT
>Ga0310344_10001878_pt1 | contig 15872 bp, 22 predicted proteins | sample HC15DNA20200_MG_FD_203801 | JGI IMG/M metagenome (GOLD analysis project Ga0310344, IMG submission 203801) | Marine microbial communities from station ALOHA, North Pacific Subtropical Gyre - HC15-DNA-20-200_MG | ecosystem: Environmental > Aquatic > Marine > Oceanic | place: Pacific Ocean: North... | reverse complement strand
GAGGTAGAGGAAGAACCTGCCGCTGAGGTAGAGGAAGAACCTGCCGCTGAGGTAGAGGAAGAACCTGCCGCTGAGGTAGAGGAAGAACCTGCCGCTGAGGACGAAAAAAAATGATTCAACAATATACTCGACTAAAAGTGGCTGACAATTCAGGCGCAAAGATCATTAGCTGTATAGGAGTTCCGGGTGGTAGTGGAAGAAAGTATGCTGGCTTAGGAGATTTGATAATTGCTTCTGTTAAAGAAGCAGCTCCGGCAGCTGGGGTAAAAAAAGGTGAAGTAGTTCGTGCAGTAGTCGTAAGAACTTCAAAAGGGTACAGAAGGAGAGACGGATCACATATTCGGTTCGATGAAAATGCAGCAGTTTTGATAAATCAAGAAAATCTGCCCCGTGGCACTAGGATATTTGGTCCTGTAGCAAGAGAACTTAGAGATAAAAATTATATGAGAATTATCTCTCTTGCTCCTGAGGTTTTATAAATTAAAGGTATTAATTTTCCAATTATGAAAATACGTAAAGGTGACAACGTTTTAGTTATTAAAGGCCGTGATCGTGGTCGACAAGGTCGCGTAGTCCAATCTTTCCCAAAAGCCAATGAGGTCCAGGTAGAAGGAGTTAATGTAGTTAAACGGCACACTAAAGCTACTTCAACTGTTAGACAAGCTGGGATTATCGAAAAGGAAATGCCATTATCTATCGCCAAAGTGGTCTTAATATGTCCAATTTGTAATAAGCCGACCAAGGTAAGAGGCAAATCAATAGCTGATGGCTCGAATGTTCGCTTATGCGCGAAATGTGAGGAAATAATCGAATAAACGAATTTTATTGATTCGGAATTAGAAAAATGACACAAGAAAACAAAGATAAGAAAAAAACCGCAAAAGCAAAAAGCACACCTACAAAACGTGTCACTAGGAGGACTACACGAGCTAAAACTGAGGCGAAAGTTGTAGCAGAACCAAAAGTTGAGTCCAAAAAAGTTGAAGTCGTCCAAAATAAACCTCGTATTCAAGAGTTTTATCGTGCAGAGGTGAGGCAATTATTGATTAAGGAATTTTCATATAAATCGGATATGCAAGCTCCAACATTAGATAAAATCGTCGTTAATATTGGACTTGGTGAAGCGATGACTAATTCACGCGCAGTTGAATCTGCTTCAAATGATCTTGGATTGATCACAGGCCAAAAGCCAATTGTTAATAGAGCAAAGAAGTCGATTGCAAACTTCAAATTGAGAGAGGGTATGCCAATAGGAGTTAGCGTCACGTTGAGAAAAGCCAGAATGTGGGAATTCTTTGATCGTTTAGTAGCATCAGCTTTGCCGCGTATTAGGGACTTTCGTGGAGTTCCGAGGCAATCCTTTGATGGTAGAGGTAACTATTCTATTGGTCTTAGAGAACAAGTGATATTCCCAGAGATCGAATACAACTCTGTTGAGAAATTTAGGGGACTACAGATTGTTATCTGTACAACGGCAATAAATGATCAAGAAGGACTTAGGCTTTTAGAGCTACTAGGAATGCCGTTTGTACAACTAGATAACGTTACTGCGGCCTAGCGAGAAGGAACACATTATGTCTATTACTGACCCAATATCAGATATGTTAACCAGAATACGAAATGCTGTTATGGCTAGGCACGATTTTGTTTTAGTTCCAGCATCCAAAACAAAATTAGCTATAGCGGAGTTATTTAAAAATGAAGGCTTTATTCAAGGTTATGAATTGATAGATGGTGACACTCCCAAAAAGAGCCTGAAGATACGTCTTTATTATCATGATCGCAATGATCCAGCGATTACCGGTTTGAAAAGAGTAAGCAGCCCTGGACTTCGTGTCTATGTGCGTAAAGGCGAAATACCAAGATATTTTGCTGGTATTGGTGTCTCAATTCTTTCGACATCCAAAGGTATCATGACTGGTAAAGATGCTTGGAAAAATGGTATAGGAGGAGAACTTCTTTGCTATGTTTGGTAAAGAAGTAATTGTTCAATGTCTCGTATAGGAAATAAACCAATAGCAGTCCCGCAGGGAGTAAATATAACCATTGAGGGGTCTGAAGTTACAGTGAAAGGGCCAAAAGGAGAACTTTCTATTACAGTGGATCAGAGCATGAAAGTGAATGCTGATGGTGATGTAATCGTTATTGCCAGACCTTCCGATGACAATAACCATAAAGCTCTTCATGGTCTTACAAGAAGTCTTGTAGCGAACATGGTTACGGGAGTGAGTGACGGATTTGCACGGAATTTGGAGTTAGTAGGTGTAGGATATCGAGCTCAGCAGCAATCTGCTGGAGTTCAATTAAGCGTAATGCTTAGTCATAACGTCACCATATTGCCTCCAGAGGGTGTGACGATTCAAGTTGAGGGTCAGAATTTAATTAAAATCACTGGAATAGATAAGCAAAAAGTTGGTCAAATTGCCGCACAAATTAGGAAAGTTAGACCACCTAACCCTTACACAGGGAAAGGAATTCGCTATCAGGGCGAACAAGTTAAGTTAAAACCGGGCAAAGCCGCTCGTAGGGTTTAATTAAATACAATCAAGTTAGTGGGAGAAAATCAAATTGGCAGGCCGTAAAACAATAAAACAACGTGCAACCCTAAGGCATGTTAGATTGAGAAAAAAAATAAGAGGTACTGCAGCCAGGCCAAGGCTTGCAGTGTACCGGAGCTTGAATCATGTATATGCGCAGCTTATAGATGATGATTTAGGAGTAACGATTGCTTCTGCTTCAAGTTTAGAAGGCGATGTAAAGAAGGGGGTATCTAGTCAGAGTAAAACTGAAATATCTCGGTTAGTTGGAACCCTTGTGGCTAAACGGGCAAAAACCCATGGTATATCAAATGTCGTTTTCGATAGAGGTGGCAACAGATATCACGGAAGAGTAAAAGCATTAGCTGATGCTGTAAGAGAAGGAGGTCTAGTCATTTGACTTCGGAAAAGCCAAGACGTGAAAGAAGAAACAGAGATGGAGATCGCGGACCAGATGACGGGATGGAGGAGAGAGTTGTCAAAATTTCTAGGGTAGCTAAGGTGGTTAAAGGTGGTAGGCATTTAAGTTTTAGCGCTATGGTGGTAGTTGGAGATTCTAAGGGGAAAGTAGGTGTTGGACTTGGCAAAGCTGATGCGGTACCGGATGCGGTAAAAAAAGGCGGGTATTATGCTAGGAAAAACATGGTAAATGTTCCTCTTTCAAAAACCACTATTACGCACGAAATTAAAGTCAAATACTGTGGAGCTGAAGTCATGTTAAGGCCAGCCGCCCCAGGTACTGGTGTAATAGCAGGCGGCTCAGTACGGGCTGTTGTCGAGTTGGCAGGAATAAAAGATATATTAACTAAAGCGACACACAGCACTAACCCCATTAACCTAGTCAAAGCGACTTTTAAGGCTCTATCCATGCTTAAAGACCCTGAGGCCGAAAAAGCAAGAAGGCAGATAGTAATAAATGCAGGAGTTGGAATAGATAGCAATGAAGTTAGTTCAAAAGTTTCTGCGAGTTAAAAATGTCCAAACTTTCGATCACATTAATTAATAGCGTAATAGGTAATAAGCAGGACCAACGAGACACTGTTAGGGTGCTTGGTCTGCGTAAATTGCACCAAACAGTTGTCAAAGATGACAACCCGTCAATTCGGGGAATGGTTCATAAAGTTAGGCATCTGGTTAGTGTTGAAGAGGTAACGGATTAGTTTTTTATAAGGGTTTCAAATTGTCTGATAAATCATCTTTAAAATTAGAAAAATTAAGCGCTCCTAAAGGTTCCAAAAGAGCAAGGAAAAGATTAGGTCGTGGGGATGGCAGTGGCCATGGCAGTTTTTCTGGCAGAGGTATGAAAGGCCAGAAGTCTCGTTCCGGTGGTGGAGTTAGAGTTGGTTTCCAAGGTGGACAGCTGGCTCTAATAAAATCCTTGCCGATGATTAGAGGTTTTACAGCTCGGAGCCATAAGTCGTACCAACTTGTAAACTTGGATCAACTAATGCTGTTCGAGTCAGGATCTGAAATCACTCCGGTTATCTTAGAAGAAGTGGGGCTGATAAGAGACGCATCAAAACTAGTAAAGATTTTGGGACGAGGAAATTGTGATAAACCGATTATTGTTGAAGCTAATCGATTCTCGGATTCTGCCAGAAAAAAAATTGAGGATGCTGGTGGCACAGCTAGAGAGGTAATTTAGTGGTTCAGCGAGGTTCTGCTGCAAGACAGCAAGAAAGCTCTAGGCCGCAATTGATCCAATCAATGATCGATGCGCTACGCGTTCCAGATCTTAGGGCTAAAATCTTATTTACCTTAGCGATGCTGGTAATATTTCGATTTGTTGCTCATGTTCCTGTGCCGGGCGTTGATGTTGGGGCACTTGGTAGAGCATTTGAACAGAATGCGCTATTGGGTTTTCTAGATTTATTTAGCGGTGGTGCTTTAGCCAATTTAAGTGTAGCAGCTCTTGGTGTTTATCCTTACATTACATCTTCCATAGTGATGCAGATATTAACCCCAGTGATTCCTTCATTGAAAGCATTATCCCAAGAAGGTGATTATGGTAGGCAAAGAATCAATCAAATCACTCATTGGTTAACCGTACCAATCGCTGTTTTACAGGCTTGGGGTCAATTAACGTTACTGCGTCAATCTGGAGTATTACCTGGAGTAGATTTCGGACTAAATTTGGGTACTATAGCGATAATAATTTCCATGGTTGCGGGCACAATGTTTCTTGTGTGGCTTGGTGAGTTAATTACCGAAAAAGGTCTTGGCAATGGAATTTCATTGATTATCTTTGGAGGAATAGTAGCCAATTTACCTAACATGATTGGACAAGGATTTTTAGCAAAAGATGATGCCGGTGGAATTTTATTGTTGGCCTTGTTTGGTTTAGCAATAATTTATTTAATTGTCCTTTTCAATGAAGCTCAGAGAAGAGTACCTGTACAGTACGGAAGAAGTGTTTTCAGGGGTGGAAGAATGCAAAGGCAAACGGGATCATCCTTCTTGCCATTACGCGTAAATTCGGCTGGTATGATTCCTCTGATCTTTGCGTTTTCTATCATAATTTTGCCTACGACGATTGCTAGTTATTTCAGAGACCCGTTAAGTGACGGATTCGTAGCAGTCGCTGCCCGTTTTATTTCCGATACATTTAGCCCTGATAATTGGCCTTATTGGCTTGTCGTTTTCTTTTTAGTTGTTATATTTGCTTTTTTCTATACCTTGGTTATTTTTCAACAGCAGCGCCTTGCTGAAAACCTACAGAGAAATAACGGATTTATACCGGGTATAAGACCAGGAAGCCCTACACAGGAGTATTTAAATAGGGTGATAATGAGAATCACTTGGGGTGGGGCAATATTCTTAGGTGCAATAGCAGTTTTGCCATTTTTAATAACACAAATTACAGATATTCGAGCATTAACTATAAGCAGCGTAAGCCTTTTGATAATGGTAGGCGTCGCCTTAGATACTATGAGACAACTTGAATCTCAATTATTGATGCGTAATTATGAAGGATTCATAAAATGATTGTAAATAAAACACAATCAAACAAGATTAGGTTAACCCTATGAAAAAAGTAGTTTTATTGGGCGCACCCGGTGTCGGAAAGGGCACTCAGGCATCTCAAGTTGCTAAATACCTTGATGTTAATTCCATGGCATCTGGAGATCTTTTTAGAGATCATCTTTCTAGAGAAACAGAACTTGGATTACAGGCTAAGTCATACATGTCGATTGGAGAGCTTGTTCCAGATGAAATAACCATCGGCATGGTAACTCAATGGCTGAATAAAGGAGAGCAAAGTAAAGGATTTGTTTTAGATGGTTTTCCTAGAACTATTGCTCAAGCGAAGGCTTTAGATAATGTTTTGAATAACGGAACTAGCGGATTGGACAGAGTTATACACATCGTAGTTCCAGTAAGTGAACTAATTGAGCGTTTAAGTGGAAGGTATATTTGTACAAAATGCCAGAAGCCATATCATTCAGTTTCCTCTCCACCATTAATTGAGAATCAGTGTGATGATTGCGACGCTCCTATTTACCAAAGAGATGATGATAGGTCTGATGCAGTCACAAAAAGATTAGAAGTGTATGAGGAGCAGACAGCTCCTTTGGTCGAGTACTACCTAGGTTCAGGACTATTGACTGAGGTTGATGGCCTGGGAGAAATTGATGAAGTGAGAACATCAATACAAGAGGTTCTTGCATGAATTTCACCTATAATTATGTGTAGGAGGAAAAGTAATCGAACGGAATATAGGCTTGGCTAGCGAAAAACCAATGGGTATCACAATAAAATCTTCAAGTGAACTTGATTTAATGAGAGAGGCAGGAAGAATTGTGGGATTAGCAAAGCTAGGGGTTTCTAATGCGATAAAACCTGGAGTCACTACGAGGACTCTCGACGAAATTGCAGAGGGGATTATAAGGGCCGAGGGAGCAATACCGTCTTTCAAAGGGTATGGAGACCCTCACAACCCGTTTCCAGCTTCTATTTGCGCATCAATTAATGATGAAATCGTTCATGGTATACCAAGTAACAGAGTTATAGATGCCGGGGACATAATTAGCGTGGATGTTGGTGCAATTTGGAAAGGATTACATGCAGATAGTGCCTTCACACTCGGTGTCGGTAGTATTAGTAAAAAAGCAGCTAAGCTAATTGATGTTACTAGATTGTCTCTTGAAAAGGGTATAGAGAAAGCGGTAATAGGGAATCGGATTGGCGATATATGTTTTGCAATACAAACATATGCCGAAAACGAGGGATATTCCCTAGTGCGACACTATGTTGGACATGGAATTGGCTATAGTATGCACGAGGATCCGCAAGTACCGAATTGGGGGATGGAACCAGGCTTGGGACCATTATTAAAAGAAGGCATGGCGATTGCGATAGAACCAATGTTGAATATAGGAACCTATAGGACGAAAGTTTTGAGTGATGGCTGGACAGTGGCAACTGACGATGGTGAGCTGTCTGCTCATTTTGAACACACAGTATTAATAACAACTAACGGCCCAGAAGTGACTACTCGGTTGTGACTTGGTATAACAGATATAGAGGTGTAATTGGCTAATAAAAAAGAGTCTATAGAGGTAGAAGGCTTGGTTAAAGAAGCGCTTCCTAATGCGACGTTCACAGTAGAATTAGCAAATGGACATGCGGTTCATGCGTATATATCAGGCAAGATAAGAAAAAATTATATACGTGTTCTTCCTGGAGACAGGGTGTTAGTTGAGTTATCGCCATATGATCTTACAAGAGGTAGGATCACATACCGGTTTAGATGAGATCGGTAATTAAATAAGTATTTTAAATTGAAGATCAATAGATATAAGAATAACTAAGGTAAAAGATGAAAGTATCAGCTTCAGTAAAAAAACGGTGTGCAAAGTGTCGAGTGATCCGACGCAAAGGGCGCGTGCACATAATTTGCGAAAATCAAAGACATAAACAAAGGCAGGGTTAATATGGCACTTGTAGCAGGCGTAAATATTCCCGATAACAAACGTGTTGAATACTCACTCACTCGTATTTATGGAATCGGACCGAAACAGGCAAAAGAAGTACTGTCTCGGGTCGGAGTTGATGATAACCCACGGGTTAAGGATCTAACGGAAACAGACCTGGTAAAAATAAGAGAAATTATTGAAAAGGAAAAAACAGTCGAAGGTGACCTAAGAAGAGAGGTCAATTTAAATATAAGAAGACTAATAGATATAGGCTCCTACAAAGGGCAAAGACATAGACGTGGATTACCTGCAAGAGGACAGCGTACGCGCACCAATGCAAGAGCAAAACGTGGACCCAGAATGCCTGTGGCAGGTAGGGGTCAAAAAGGAAAGACCAAGTAATATGGCTAAAAGATCAAGAACACGAAGAAAAGACCGACGATCCGTACCTAAAGGTAGGGTTTATATACAATCCACTTTTAATAATACGATAGTGACTATCACAGATTTAGAAGGTGGTGTTATATGTTGGGGTAGTTCTGGAACCGTCGGATTTAAAGGTTCACGTAAATCGACAGCTTTTGCGGCGCAGAGAGCTGCAGAGGATGCTACTCGAAAAGGTAAAGAACAGGGTCTGAGGGAAGTTGATGTATTAGTTTCCGGTTCGGGAGCGGGTAGAGAAGCCGCAATAAGAGCCATGGCTGGACAAGGTATAACGGTAGCATCGATAAGAGATATTACTCCAATCCCACACAATGGCTGTAGACCTAAGAAAAGGCGTAGAGTTTAATAAATTGAGTATTATGCAAACGATTATGGAAGACAGAAAATCTCCTATATTCAGGGATCAAGACTTGCGTGGGTTAACCGGGCAGGTGTGGTCTATATATGGAAATAATATCGGTCCATTTTTGATATTAACAATAACGGGTATGTTACCTGTACTTTTAATTTCTTATTTTATTGGGAATAACGTGCCTGGTTTATTAGCCCTTTCGATTATAGAGATACTGATAGTAACAACTTTAGCGGGAGCTTTTATATATTCGGTTCCATATTACTACGTTAATGGCAGAGTTAATTTACAAACCTCGTTGAAAGCCTCCCAGTCTGTATATTTTAAACTGCTTGTTGTTACGTTAGGTCTGCAAATCATATTGGCAATCTTGTTAACTTTCGGAGTAGTTCTGCCACTTTTGATAATTCCTTTCATTGGTGCTCTACTTTATATGATTTATTTTGTGGTCACTCAACCGGTAGTAGTGATTGAACGGCTCAAGCCAATAGATGCATTTAAGAGAAGCCTTAAGCTAGTGCGAGGTAATTGGTGGCGTGTATTTGGGGCCACAGCCATATTCGTTCTCACTGCTGTTGGCACTTTTGTTTTGTCTTGGCTCCCATTTTATTTAATTTCTTTGGTTTTACCCGAAGAGGCTGGGTTAAGAGGAATAATTCAGCAAATTGGTGTGTATATTGGAGGAACATTGACTATTCCACCGATATATATATTTCTAACAGTTCTTTATTACGATTTAAGATACAGGAAGGAGGATTTCAGCTTTGAGCAATTATCAGATGAAATTAGTTACTGATAATTAAAAAACTTAAACGCTGATTTACTAATGGCAAGGTATACAGATGCAAGTTGTCGGCAATGTCGCCGAATAGGAGAAAAGCTTTTTCTTAAAGGAGAAAGATGTTACACGCCAAGGTGTGCTGTGGAACGTCGGAAAAACCCTCCTGGAGATCGAAGCTTAAAGCGAAGAAGGGCGTCAGATTGGTCACTTCAATTGCGCGAAAAGCAAAAGGCTCGATTTAGTTATGGAGTTCTAGAAAGGCAATTCCGCAAATATTTTGACTTGGCTCGTGAGCGTCCCGGAGTAACTGGAGATATTTTACTGCAATATCTGGAGAGAAGGCTGGATAATGTTGTTTATAGATTAGCGTTTGCTGGTTCACGTAAGCAGGGAAGGCAGTTAGTTAATCATGGCCATTTTACGGTTAATGATAAAAAAATGGATATACCTTCCTATCTAGTTGAGACTGGGGATATTGTTAAGTGGAAGGGCGCAAACGGAACTGTTCCAGAGTTTGCAAAGACTATAATGGAATCTGGAGGCAGGCTATCTACCCCTGGTTGGCTTAAAGTTGAACCTGAAAAAGGTCAGGCTGAAGTTTTAGGAGAACCTACATTGGATGCTATAGAAAATGATATTGATGTTAGGTTAATTGTTGAGTTCTATTCGAAGTAAACATTTTTGAAATCGCGAGATAACGTATAGGAGATAAAGAATCATGGTACTTGAATTCCAAACATTGGTTCCGGAAGAATTACCAATACAGGAAAAAGAAGTTATACCTGATGCTTCCGTAAAGGTTCTAGAAGAAGAAGGAAACTATGGTAAGTTCGTGGCAGAGCCGCTTGAGAGAGGTTATGGCACAACCCTAGGTAACTCTCTTCGTAGAGTTTTATATGAATCACTCACAGGTACAGCTGTTACATGGGTAAAGATAGATGGTGCTTTGCATGAGTACACAACATTGCCGCACGTCAAGGAAGAAATTTCGGAATTTCTTTTAAATATAAAGAACATTAGGCTTAAATCTGAAGTTGATAGACCGGGAAAATTGAGATTAGAAGTTGCTGGACAAGGCAAAGTCTGTGCTGGTGACATAATGGCTTCATCAGATTTTCATGTTGTTAATCCAGAATCTCATATAGCTACATTAGACTCTGACCAAGCAACATTAAACGTTGAATTCAACGTTGAGAGAGGAGTTGGTTTTAGACCCGGGGTTAATGATAACGAAATGCCTATAGGTGTACTACCTGTTGATGCAATTTTCACGCCGGTTCGTAAGGTTAATTACACAGTAGAGCCTACCCGTGTGGGTGGTAGAACCGACTTTGAGAAATTGACAATGGAAGTTTGGACTGACGGTTCTATTGCACCTCTCGACGCTTTAAAGGTTGCCGGAGATATATTGGTAAACAAGTTTTTCATGTTTGCAAATGTGCAAGAAGGCGATGTTGATAGTATTGAGGCATCATCGATAGCTTTAAACATAACGCCAGAGCAATACAATATGACTGTTGAAAGCCTTGATTTGTCATCAAGGACACTTAATTGCTTGAAGCGTGCAGATATCCATAAAGTGGGAGAAGCGCTTCAGTATGAAAAATCCGATTTGCTGAAGATACGTAATTTTGGTGAGAAATCGATGCGCGAGCTTTACGATAAGTTTGCTGAGTTGGGTTTGCCTGTTGAAGATAACAAGGGAGAAGAATCGGAAGACGAAGACGATGCTGATCAAGAAGAACCGAAAGAGGATGAATCGAAATGAGGCATCAAATTGCAGGATCAGGATTAGGTCGTCCCACAGCACATAGAATGTTAATGCTGAGAGGCGCAGTCACTGATCTGTTCCGTAATGGAAGTATAAAAACGACTCAGGCTAAGGCTAAGGAAATTCGGCGTTTGGCTGAGAAAACAATATCGCGTGGTAAAAAAGGTACTCTTCATCAAAGGAGACAGGCATCTTCATTCCTTTTGGATGAAGTTGTGGTAAAAAAGTTGTTTGATGAAATAGCACCTCGATACTCAGACCGTCCTGGAGGATACACGCGTTTAACAAAAATCGGACAGCGTCAAGGTGATGCAGCTGAAATGGCAGTATTGGAATTAGTGGAATAGTGGTGGATGTATGGCCGCCGAAGTAAGGTTGGCCTTAATAATAGAATATGACGGTAGTTGTTACAAAGGGTTTCAATATCAGAAGAACCATCCTTCCATTCAGGAAGAGATTGAAACGGCAATAGAGAAATTAACTAGTCAAAAGATAAAGATTAGAGGTGCCGGAAGAACTGATGCTGGAGTACACGCTTTGGGTCAAGTGATAGCGTTCGATTTGAAGTCTGATTTGACGGCAAATCAGGTTTTAACAGGACTTAATCATTATTTACCCAGAGATATTGTTGTAAAAACTGCCTATGAGGTGGATAAAGATTTCGATCCGAGACGGATGGCTGTAAATCGGGTTTATAGATATTCAATATTAAATCGAAAAGTCAGGTCACCTCTACAGTTGAGATACTCTACTTTAGTAAGAGAGGATCTTAATATCGTGGAAATGCGGTTAGCTGCTGAACTAATGTTAGGAACGCATGATTTTGGCGCTTTTGCTGGAACATTACCTAAAAGCACTGATAGCACGGTACGCAATATTAGTAAATTAGAAATATTAATACTTGGAGACAAAATAGAAATTGAAGTGGAAGGAAATGCTTTTCTCCCACATCAAGTAAGGAGAATGGTTGGAGCAATAATTGATGTTGGTCTAGGGAAAATATCTGTCGATTATATTAAATTGATACTCGATGGTGATAATAAAAAAATGAAAACCAAGACCAAAAGTATGCCATCTCAGGGTTTATGCCTTGTCAAAGTGGCTTACAAAACATTTCCTCCGCCGGGAAAATAAAAATGCCTACACATATAAAAAATTACAATATAACCAAAGCTGATCTAAGACCAAAATGGCATGTGATTGATGCAAAGGGTCAAACACTTGGTCGGCTTTCAAGTGAAATAGCTACATTGCTTCAGGGAAAGCATAAGCCATCTTATGCACATAATTTATTAACTGGAGATTTTGTTGTAGTAATTAATGGTGACAAATTTAAGGTCACAGGTAACAAGCTTCTATCAAAAAAATACTACCGTCACAGTGGCTATATAGGTGGTTTAACTGAACAAACCATGGAAGAAATGTTAGATAAATTTCCAGAGAGGGTAATTACCCAGTCAGTGAAAGGGATGCTTCCAAAAAATAAGTTAGGAAGAAAGATGTTGCTACGACTCAAAGTCTATGCAGGGGATCAACATCCGCATGAAGCGCAAATTAAAGAAAGTAACAATTTAGTACATGAAGTGGCAGAGGCTAAACCTAAGGCAGAGGCCAAACCTAAGGCAGAGGCTAAACCTAAGGCAGAGGCCAAACCTAAGGCAGAGGCTAAACCTAAGGCAGAGGCTAAACCTAAGGCAGAAGCTAAACCTAAGGCAGAGGCTAAACCTAAGGCAGAAGCCAAACCTAAGGCAGAGGCTAAACCTAAGGCAGAAGACATCAATTTGGCAGGCCTGACAATTCCTAAGTTAAAAGAGTTAGCAACTAGTAGAGGGCTTACTATTCCAGGTAAAGCTCGTAAAGCCGACATCATTGAAATGATTAGCAAGGCGGAATAGTGAAATGAAGAACCGAATGAGGAGAACAGGATGGTAGAAAAACAGCAGTATTATTATGGTACAGGTCGACGAAAATCGGCTGTGGCCAGGGTTCGGTTATACAAAGAAAGAGGACCTATAGTGGTTAATGGGAAACCTATACAAGAAATTTATGATGTGGATGAGTTGCAACGAGCTATTAATGAGCCTCTTAAGGTTGCGGGAGTCAGTAACGAATATAGAGTTGTGGCGAAAGTTTCCGGCGGAGGTCTAACTGGGCAGGCTGGGGCATTAAGTCATGGCATATCTAGGGCATTAATTGTAGCAAATCCTGATTTTAGAGCTTCTCTAAAGAAGGCAGGCCTTTTGACCAGAGATTCCAGAGTAAAGGAAAGCAAGAAATACGGTTTGAAAAAGGCACGTAAGGCACCACAATATACAAAACGCTAAATTTCTTAGCTTAGAATAAAAAGGGCCCTTTGAGATAAGGACCCTTTTTATTTTGCTTTTTAGTGTGTTAACCTCCGACTTGTTTGGCCATCATCAAGAATAAGGGTGTGTTAACAATGAATACGATAAATCAATCAGATTTCAGGGCAATCTGCGCCAAAGCAGGTTACGATTTAACTGATTGCGAGCAGCTAAGCCTGAAATCTGAATTTGAAGATGCCCGCAGGGTAATTCAACCGCTTTACGAGATTGATCTTGGAGAGGCAGAAATGGTTCTTAAGTTTTACCCAGCAATTGGGATTGATAAATAAAGTTAATGGATGATAACTCAAACTTTTTATATACCCGTTCAATCGCAGAAGCCTCGAAACTTATAGAAAGACGTGACATTTCTCCTGTTGAACTGACTCAAGCGTTTTTAGATCGTATAAGAGACCTAAACTGTTCTTTAAATGCCTATATTACTGTGACACAAGAGATCGCGATAAGGCAAGCACGTAAGGCTGAAAAAGAGATCCAAGCAGGATTTTATAAAGGTTATTTACATGGAATACCAATTGCTTTAAAAGATTTATTTGATACCGAGGGTATCAAAACGACTGCTGGGTCTATGCTATTTAAAAACAGGATTCCAGTTAAAGACTCAACAGTCACTGCTCGATTAAATGAATCCGGCGCTATTCTTTTAGGCAAGCTAGCCATGAGTGAAAATGCCATTGCTGGAATAGGAATAGGTTTTAAGGACCCAAAGAATCCCTGGGATATTTCACGAACAGCGGGTGGATCAAGCAATGGTTCAGCGGTTGCAGTTGCGTCAGGGATGGCTATGGGCGCTATGGGCTCATGTACAAGAGGTTCAATTCGGGCTCCTGCTTCATATTGTAATGTCGTAGGATTAAAGCCAACATATGGACGTGTTTCTCGGCATGGTGTATTACCTTTAAGTTGGACTTTGGATCATGTTGGGCCAATGACATATAGAGTTGAAGATGCTGCAATTATGTTAGATGCGATTTCAGGATATGATAAGAATGACCCCACAAGTTCTAACCAAAGTTTGAAAAAGTTTGAGATACTGTCCAAGCGTCGTTTAGATGGCATAAAAATTGCTGTAGCGAAACATTACTTTTTTGATAAAACTCGCCCGGAAGTTGATCCTAAAGTTATAAAAATCGCTGAAGAGGCATTAGAAAAATTAGATCAGCTTGGGGCCATTATTGAAGAGATTAACATTCCGGCGTTGGAATACGCAGATGCAGCTGCATTGGTAATACTACTTAGTGAGGGATATGCTGTACATCAGAGAGATATTTTAACAAATCCCGAATTATACGGAGAGCTTAATTTACTTGAATTGAGAGTGGGAGGTTTGTTTTCTAATACCGAATATATCTCTGCACAGAGGATACGCACTATTTTGATTCAACAGTATGCAGAAGCGTTCAAATCATATGATTTTTTTGCATCTCCTACATTTGCTATGGTTGCGCCAACTAATTTAGTTTCGACACCTAGCGCAATAACTCAGATGCCTAGTTTCACTGGCCCATATAATCTTACTGGATTGCCTGCAATATCTGTGCCAGCTGGATTTACAGATGAAGGTTTGCCTGTAGGTTTGCAGTTGGCTGCAAACGCTTTTAAGGAACATGAGTTATTGCAACTGGCATATATTTACGAACGAGAAACTTGTTTTTATAAGACTAGACCAAATCTTTAGACTGTAAACCAAGTGTTTAGAATTGTTGAAGTACAAAATTTTGATACAAAAACCAGATTCTTGCAAAACAATATCTACAATATTTTTGATTACCTGTTTATAATCAAATCTGGAGACGCGTGGTGTCAGGTTATTGTGTATAGGTGGGAGGATGAATTCTCCAGAAAGGAGGTTATGCGAATTGGACATTAACAGTAGTTGGAGGTGTTCCAGTTAGGTGTTCACAGGGACACCTCTCATAATAGGCCTCACTTTAAAGTGGGGCCTATTTTTCTTTTTCGAAACCGTTTTGAATTACATCTCGAATTAAGTTTAATGCTTCAAAGCTGGTTCTAATTCGGTCAGGGTTTCCTCTACCTGAAACATTTAAATTCCTGCTTTTAAAACTTTTACCGTCAGTAACAGTAATAAAAGTTTTGCCTCTCGCTAAGTTTTCAGCATCATCTGATATGTCTGGAGCTCCATGTAACACCACACTTAATTCCGTCCCACAATTTTTTAAAATCTTTAAAGCCAAGTTTTCAATCAACTTTTGTGTAGTATTTGTAAACTTAGTTTTGGGGTCCGCATTCTTTACTTGAGACAAACGGTCTATAGTGTCAATTCCATTACCAACTATGCCTTCTGCAAAATGATCAAGCGAGGCCCTTTGCAGCCGATCGCACAGCATGCCTTGGGTAACATCTTCGTATGAACAGATAGTGATATTGGCTTTCCTTAACAATTCTCCTACAACCGTTTCCATAGTTTGATCATCTGAAGCAAAAATATGTTTGCCTAATAATGATCGAACTTCTTTTTCAACAGGTCCGATCAAAATGTCAGCTTCTTTTACAGATCCTGCTTTTGCTGTGATACGTACATCTACTTGTCCAGGATGGGCTAACACGCCGACGGTTGGGTTAGTTGAGTTTGCAATCAAATCACCAATTAAGTGATCTACGTTACTTTCTCCTAATTCCGCTACTTTGAGTATTTTGTAACTTATTACATCAGAAAGCGTAAATTTTTCTTTTAAATATGGAGT
>Ga0310344_10001877_pt1 | contig 15893 bp, 7 predicted proteins | sample HC15DNA20200_MG_FD_203801 | JGI IMG/M metagenome (GOLD analysis project Ga0310344, IMG submission 203801) | Marine microbial communities from station ALOHA, North Pacific Subtropical Gyre - HC15-DNA-20-200_MG | ecosystem: Environmental > Aquatic > Marine > Oceanic | place: Pacific Ocean: North... | reverse complement strand
TGTTCATGCCAAGATTGTGATACGCGTTTTGTGCAAGAAGGTTATTCTGTTCCACATAGAGGCGAATCCCAATGACATTTTCCGAATGTAAAGCACTCTCGTACAGGTGTTCATAAAGCTTACGGAACACTTGTTTTCTTCGATAATCGGGTGAAACGTAAACGCTTTGAATCCACCAGAAGAGACCATTTCTCCAATCACTCCATTCAGAAGTAATCATAAGTTGGCCTAATATAGTTTCATGTTGGCAGGCAAGAAAATATTGACCTAAATGTGAATGGTTAATAACGCTCAGCACCCCAGCTCGCAGGGTCTCTGAACAAAGCTCTTTGTGTTCCGTTTCTCGTGCCATAGCCATATTAAAGGAAACAATGGTTGCAACGTCGTCTGGTTGCGCATGTCGTACTGTGACATCAGATAGCATCAGGAAAATCTCGTCAGCATGGGGAATGTGAAAATCCAGGGTTATCCGGTACTCGTTATCGATCGGATTTGCGCTGACAGAAAGGACACAAGTCGAAATTGGCGCTCTCTTCTTCCTCCAGTTCGTCGCTGCGAATGGCGGTCGTTTCACGAAAACCACACTCATTACATCGATGCTCCCAAGAGGCAATACGCAAATCGCCGTCCTCAAAATAATTGTGAGAGCATTGGATACTTCCTTGGTGACATTCTGGACAGGAACCGGACTTTTGCTGGTCTTGGGTTCTCATGGAATGATCATGTTCACGGAGAGTGTTGTGGCAGCGGCAAACGAACCCACGAAAAGGAAGGTTAGAGATTATTGTGCTTTTGTGGTCGATACGCCGAGAATGGAGATGCGGGGTTTTTGAAGATCGATCGCCGCTTTTGTGACAACCTGAGTTATGTTTCCTGCTGTGTCCTTGGCCTTCAATCTCAAAAATACCTCATTCGATGCGTGTGGCATGGATCTCCATCGGTAGGACTGGCTGTTTTCTATTTCTTTTGCGATTGGCGACCAAGGTCCATCAACGAACTCTGACCACGCTAAAGAAATGGGGGTAGATGTTAATTTCCAGTCAGATACCTCCCATCGAATCAAAAGATGTTTTCCTTGATCGTCATTGCCAATTTCTACGGGATGGAGTGTGGCTTCGGGCGGGATATTATCAACATTGACTGAAATTTGAGCAGCATCTCCGGAAGATGGATGTGCTTCTGAGATACCGGAGCCACTAACAGGAATTATGATAAATCCGTAATTTCCCGATTGTTTTACATGGATAGGAAGAGCCATGGTCTCACTTTGGGGACTTGTTGGATTCAATTGAAATGGTATAGAGCTATGTTTTTGCCATGTTTTACCATTATTTTCAGAGATAAAAATCAGCAACGACTGGATTCCTGACGAACCGATCGATTCAAAACGGTAATTTAGAACAAAGTCCGTGGTATCTACATTGTGACCATCAACAGAAGGCTTGTTTGCAGTCAATTTGGAAAGGGAGGAATCTCCGGTCGGAGAAGGTCTTTTTACGGATGGGAGCTGCTGACTATTTTGATTTTTCTGGGCAGGATTGGTTAGAGGCTGAGTTTTAGAATGCTCGGCCGTGCCATTCTCATCTTCTTCAAAAGGTATCAATTCTTCAGCTTTGTTGCTGGGATTTGCGCTGGTGCTCGGTTGACTGGAATCCGTGGTTTCTGTCACAGGATTTAATTCGTCACCGGGATCAAATGGAATTATGTCATCAGCCGTGTTGTTAAAGGAATCGGATGAAGGTGTCTTTGCAGGTGTTTTCGGTAGAGAGGCTTTCGGTTTTGCTGTTTTAGATAGAGTGTCGATGTTGGTTCCAGGGAGAGCCATGGGACGATTACTGGTGCTTGAGGTGCGAGTCTGCCTGGTTCTAGGCTGCCGGGCAGGTGTGCTATTACGAGTCAGCTGCACTGGAGCGGACCTTTGGGTTACAGGTTGGTTACGGGTTGGAAAATCAACATGGACTTGTGCATGCCCTTGATTACCGGCTTGATCCTTTACTTGAGCCCTGACCAAGATAAGCCCCTTCAAATTGGTAGGGAGTTTGAACTGACCAGAGATAGGCCCAGTACGCTCATTCAGGTTTTCCAGAACTTTTACTTGGTGCCAGGTTCTTGTGCGTTGTGGGGGGCTAGGCGGTAATGAAAATTCCAATACAAGAGTTGATGGAGCGAGATTGGCATCACTGATGTGCCATCGGATTTTGGATTGTTCCTGAGTTCTTTGGGGAGTCAGGGTTACTCTCGGAACCTGAGTGTCCACGATAACTTGAAGTTCCGGTTTTAGGGGTTGCTTGGTATTGGGATGCAGTTTGCCGCGAGCATCAACTGTCCGGACAGCGAACCAGTATTCACCATCCGATTTCGATTCCCAGGTAAAGGGACCATTGTCAATGGGGATGGATGCATGAAGTTTCCATAATTCCCCCTGATCCGAGGAGACGTAAAGCCGTACTTCTTGTGAGTTTTGTTGCTTGCGGGCGACAGAATCTACTCGAAAAGGAATACCAAATTCGGATTTACCCGTGTAAATCGTCGTCTTTTGTGCATGGAGTGATCCTGAAAAGGTCAAGAAGGCACAACTAAAGAGAACAGTCCATTTTAATGGCCAACGAGTCATAATTGGCTCCATGCCAGAAGATTCCGGTATGTAAATAAAGGGTATAAGCTTTCGCTGAATTCCCCATATAAGGGGTATTGCTCCTATGACATCGTCGGGGAGAGTTACAACACTTGAATCGATATTAATATTACTAATGAATAAAAGGATATGTGTGAATAAGAGCAATAGGTGGAATGAGTGCATCAAGAAGTGTGGGTAAGACAGCTCGGCCTCATATGAGGGCAGCAAAAAAAAACCTGCGAGAACCATTCGGTCCTCGCAGGCCTTAATGTCTTTGACTATTGGCAGCTGGATTAACTTAAAAGTAATTCCATCTCAGCGAACTATCAGGAGTGCGTCCCATGGTTTTTTCCACATCAACAGTTACCTGTCTATGCGGTCTAAGCTATCCTTAGAAAGGAGGTGATCCAGCCGCAGGTTCCCCTACGGCTACCTTGTTACGACTTAGTCCCAATCACGGAGTTCATCTTCGGCGCCTGCCTCCCGAGGGTTAGCTCGGCGACTTCGGACGCCCCCCGCTTTCGTGGCTTGACGGGCGGTGTGTACAAGGCTCAGGAACAAATTCACCGCAGTATGGCTGACCTGCGATTACTAGCGATTCCAACTTCATGTGGGCGAGTTGCAGCCCACAATCCGAACTAAGGCATACTTTTTGGGATTTGCTTGCTCTTGCGAGCTCGCGGCCCTTTGTGCATGCCATTGTAGCACGTGTGCAGCCCTGGGCATAAGGGCCATGATGACTTGACGTCGTCCCCGCCTTCCTCCGGTTTAACACCGGCAGTCTCCCTAGAGTCCCCGGCATGACCCGCTGGCAACTAGGGATAAGGGTTTCGCTCGTTAAGGGACTTAACCCGACATCTCACGACACGAGCTGACGACAGCCATGCAGCACCTGTGCAAGTTTCACCGCAAGGGCAGACTAGATGGGTTTCCCCACCGCCATTCTTGCATGTCAAACCCAGGTGAGGTTCTACGCGTAGCCTCGAATTAAGCCACATGCTCCACCGCTTGTGTGAGCCCCCGTCAATTCCTTTGAGTTTCAGCCTTGCGACCATACTCCCCAGGCGGAGCACTTAACACTTTTGCTTCGGCTGAGAAAGCATAGGAACCTCCTCAACCCAGTGCTCATCGTTTACAGCTAGGACTACCGGGGTATCTAATCCCGTTCGCTACCCTAGCTTTCGTGCCTCAGCGTCAGAGTAGACCCAGCGTGTCGCTTTCGCCATCGGCGTTCCTTCCGATATCAACGCATTTCACCGCTCCACCGGAAGTTCCACACGCCCCTATCTCTCTCAAGCCAAGCAGTATCGAGCGCAATTCCTCGGTTGAGCCGAGGGATTTCACACCCGACTTACTCAGCCGCCTACGCACCCTTTAAGCCCAATGATTCCGAACAACGTTCGCACGGTTCGTCTTACCGCGGCTGCTGGCACGAACTTAGCCCGTGCTTCCTCTGAGGATAGGTCAAACAAGGGGATAGCCCCTTTGCATTTCCTCCCCTCTGACAGCGGTTTACAACCCGAAGGCCTTCATCCCGCACGCGGCGTCGCTTGGTCAGGCTTTCGCCCATTGCCAAAGATTCTCGACTGCAGCCACCCGCAGGTGTCTGGGCAGTGTCTCAGTCCCAGTGGTGGGGGCCATGCTCTCACACCCCCTACCCGTCGTAGCCTTGGTAAGCCGTTACCTTACCAACAAGCTGATAGGACATAGGCCGGTCCCAGGGCGGAATCACACCATTTGGAATATGAAGCTTCCGCTTAAGATTCGTTATCCGGTATTACCCGCAGTTTCCCGCGGCTATTCCGGTCCCCAGGGTTGGTTACCTATGCATTACTACCCCTTTCGCCGCTCGAGTACCCCCGAAGGGGCCTTTCCGCTCGACTTGCATGCCTAATCCACGCCGCCAACGTTCGTTCTGAGCCAGGATCAAACCCTTCAATTGAATTTGCTTCAGTCTGTTCTTGGAGCCTAAGCTTCAGGAACAGCGAAATAGCAAAACAAAACAGAGTAAGTAGTGCAGATAGATTCTCTTAAAAGAGTATCTTCTGCGTCGCATCCTAATAATAGCTGAAAAGTTTAGGAATTACTTCGCTACCAAATTGTCAAAGAACATACCCACTACGACGATAAGCTCGCCACAGTCGGTAAAAGGAAATTATAGGATTGTATTCATATCTGTCAAGGATAGCAGTGAAGTTTAATGGAAATTAATAAAGTCTCTGTGAATGACTCAAATGGGGATGAAGTTAGAGGTCCCATGCACAAGGCAGGTTATGAGTGTCCATGGAAAGGGGTGCAAAGCGGGAAGTGTCTTGGCATTTCGGTGCACGGATACGTCAAACCTGCTGCGTAACAGGATAAGACGCTGGGGCTATCACGGGCTTATTCAGATAACGTTTCCGAAGCCACCACCACCGGGCGTCATAAGGGTAATAACATCTCCCTGCGCCACTTCGAATTGCCCGCACCATCCAAGGTCTTCTTCATCTGGTTGGCTCTGGCGGCGGAGCAGGTTACGGCCGGGTTTACCTGGTTGGCCTCCATTAATCCCGTATGGTGGCCGTGTGCGTCTTTGAGTTAGTAAGGAAATTGTTAAAGGTTCAAGAAATTCAATCTGCCGAATAATGCCGTCTCCACCGGGATGCTGTCCGTTGCCACCGGATCCGACTCGAATCTGAAATTTTCGAAGTCTTATCGGATAACGGTCTTCCAGAACCTCTGGGTCGGTGAGTCGTGTGTTTGTCATATTGGTATGCACCGCATGCGCACCATTAAAATTCGGACCTGCACCTGCGCCACCACAAATGGTTTCGTAATAACCAAAGGGTTGTTCGCCTCCACGGCCAAACAGGAAATTGTTCATGGTTCCCTGGCTGGCGGCAACAACTCCGAGTGCTCCAAAAATGGTATCTACGATGCGCTGGGAGGTTTCCACATTCCCACCAACAACGGCGGCACAGTGAGCGGGGTTTTCATGGGCAGGAGGATTAAGCATGCAGTTTTCGGGAACTAACAATTTAATCGGAGTCAGAACACCGGCATTAAGAGGAATGTCTTCATTAATAAGGCATCGAAAGCAGTACAGGACAGCACTAGATGTTATAGCGCGATTCGCATTTAAATTGCCAGGTAGAACAGGACTTGTCCCCGAGAAGTCGACGACTGCTTCAGCGGAGGGTTCCCTTTTTTCGGTTTCGAAGTGACGGATGGTAATCGTAACCTGTACAGGAGCACCATCATCTAGATAATCGGTAAAGCGGTGTTGTCCAGGATCAAGGGTTAATAACGCAGATCGCATCTTTTGCTCAGCTGCTTTTTGAATGTGGTTCATGTAGGCATGGACAACCGGCAAGGTATAGCGTTCGGTCATCTGCAACAGCTGTGTGATGCCGGTCTGATTTGCTGCAACCTGAGCGTTGATGTCGGCAATATTCTCCCGCACACTGCGAGAAGGGTATCGGCCACTCGACAGAAGAGAAGAGAGTCTGTCTTCGCTTGATTGTTCGTGATGGATCAAGTGGAAATGTCTTATGAGGACCCCTTCTTCTTCAAGTGTTTTCGAGAATGGCGGCATGGAGCCAGGAGTAATGCCACCGATTTCTGAGTGGTGCGCTCGGCTGGCAGTGAAGAAAATGATTTGGTTGGAAGGGGGATCATCTTGTGGGCGTTTTGTTTCTGACGACGCACCGCAGTTGATGGTGGCCAATTCAGTCAAGAAGACAGGGCTGACAACGGTTACGTCCGGTAAATGACTACCTCCACGGAAAGGATCATTTGTCACAAAGACGTCACCAGGTTGCATGTCTGGGACATCTTCGATGAGTTGTTTGACGCACTCGCTCATGGCACCCAGATGTACTGGAATATGCGGTGCATTGACAACAAGATCACCTTGCGGGTCAAAGATAGCGCAACTGAAATCGAGCCGCTCCTTCACATTGGTCGATAGAGAAGTCTTTTCTAGAGTGGCGCCCATTTGTTCAGCCATCGTTGCAAATCGATTGTTGAACAACTCCAGTGTAATAGCATCAACTTCGGTTCCAATGTCTATCTTGTTGGGTGCTCCTACTAAATCAGTTAGGAGTAAATCGTCGCGTTCGGTTACTTCGCAGTCCCATCCAGGTTCGATTACCACGGTGCTGATGTCTTCCACAATGATGGCCGGTCCTGTGATGTGGTGACCGGGTTTCAGATTTTTTCTGAAGAAAACGGCGGTATCATGCCAGATTTTATCGAAATAGGCCTGCGTTATAGTGGATGGTTCAGGGACTCCTTGCTGACTGGCAGGGGTTGTCGGCCACGGTGTCTTTTCTGTTTCACCGGTGAGTTCTACTCTTAAAGCATAGATTTCAACAGGACGTTGGTGAATGAAACCATAGAGTTGCCGGTGAAGGATCTCGAATTCTCGAAGATAATTACCGTCATCCGGGCAGGGAACGGGAATTCGTGCCTCTTGACCACGATAACGCATCTCCAAAATTCTTTCCGGTTTTTGAATGCGGTGCTCCGGTATGCGTTCCTTCCGAACCTGTTCCCTCAGACCCGATTCAATCTCCTGAAAGAGGGATTCCAGATCATTCAAATGACTCGCGTTATAAGTTTTACTGACGTCACGGGCAGCAAATTTTTTGACGTCAGACATCCCAATTCCAAAGGCGCTGAGTATTCCCGCATAGGGATGCTGAAGTACCTTTTTGATACCCAGTTCTCGTGCAATAGCACAGGCATGTTGTGCTCCAGCACCTCCAAAGCTGACCAGGACATAGTCTCTTACATCGTACCCACGGGCAATGGATATTTTCTTGATGGGAGCAGCCATGTTTGCGTTAGCAATGGCTGTAAAACCGGATGCCAGTTCATCAGGACTGTAACGCTGCCCGGTTGCTTCGTGAATCGATTCAAGGAGGTCCTGTAACCGTTTTTCAACCACTTCGCGGTCAAGTGGAAAGGCAAAATGATCGGGAATTATTTTGCCAAGATACAGGTTAATGTCGGTAACCGTCAGAGGCCCTCCACGTCCGTAGCAGGCTGGTCCAGGAGAGGCTCCTGCACTACGTGGTCCGACGACGGGTTTCTGGCCATCGAACCAGCAGATGGATCCTCCACCTGCCGCGACCGTTTCGATTGCCAGCATCGGTGCCACAACACGTACCCCGGTATCTGATTCCGGATCATTAACTTCCATCTCGTATCGGCGTTCATAACGACCGTCAAAGCGACTCACATCGGTGCTCGTTCCGCCCATGTCAAAGCCGATGGACTTTTTGAAACAGGCTGCTTGTGCTACATGCGCCTGCCCCACTACTCCGCCCGCGGGACCGGAAAGAATGCTGTCTTTTCCGACAAAAAATTCAGCATCGACCAGCCCTCCGGCGCTGGTCATGAGTTTAATGGATGCCTGTGGAATTTTGGTTCGTATTCCCGCTATGTACGCTCGGATGATAGGAGTTAAATAGGCATCGACGACAGTGGTGTCTCCCCGAGAGACCATCCGCTGGAGCTGATTAACCTGACATGATACATGATCAAAATCGAGTTCTTCAGCGACCTTCTTTACGGTAAGTTCGTGGGTCCCATTACGGTAGGAGTTAAGGAAGCACACGGCTAACGAAGTGATTCCGTGTTTTTTCAGAGCCATCAGTTGTTCGCGGACAACGGTTTTATCGACGGGACAAATAATGTTGCCGTCTTTGTCCATCCGTTCATCAATTTCGACGACCGTTTCATAGAGGTCTTCCGGTTTTCTGATGTGAAGCTGAAATAATCGGGGCCTGTTCTGATACGCGATTCTCAGAACATCACGAAATCCCTTGGTGGTAACCAGAGCCGTGCGAGCGCCTTGACGTTCCAATAATGCATTGGTACCTCTGGTGGTACCCAACCGGACACTGACTTTACCAATAGACTCATGGAGACGCTTTTCCATAAGCCATCTTATTCCAGTAATAGGAGCTTCCTCATTACTGAATATTTCATAAATGGTCCCGGGTGCGGGAAGCTGTTCTAAAGGGTGTTTGAGTGAAAACTGTCCGATCGATGCATCAAACGATTGGATTTCAACACAATCGTCTCCAATTCTCAGAGTATAATGATCAAAAAAGTGATCTGGATCGGAAGTGCGCTGTGCGTCTATTAGAATGTCGCGTGTGGATCCCTCTCCAGTCATTCCTTTGTAGACACCAGAACTCAAGAGTTTGTGTGCCCGTACTTTACCTGATGGGTTGCGTCCCAGGCAGTCTGTAAAGGTTCCACCAACATCAATCCAAAATTCCCAGTGATTCATTGCAGTCATTCTGTGTTGGATAAAAGGCAGGGTTTGGTTCGCCATGGTTTCGTGCACATTCTCAGGCAGCGTCTCCAGCATAAGGAAAAGAACTGCGTTTGCGCATGCTGAGAGAGAGTATAACGGCCAGATGGCACCTAGACGAGTGGTCCGTAAACCTTTCGTACATCACCAGTGTGTACTGAAAGAAGAACCGAGGATTACGATAATGAGCCGACAAGTATGTTGAAAGTCTACAAAGAGAGTTCGCGTGATGGATATGAACTCTCTTTGGAATTTCCCGCGTTCTTGGTAGCAGGAACCCTTTGGGTATGTATCGAGGTGTCGGCTTTGAGAGAATCCAAGTGGTCCATCGATTCAGAATCGTATGGTATATGGTATGCCGCGAGTTAAAGTTCGCCTTTTCTAATGGCCCATAAGGCTTCGAAGGATCGGAGGTAGAGCGTCCCGTCTGAGACGATGGGAGATGCAGTAATGGGTTCTTCAAGAGGGTTTTGGGAAACCCTTTCGAAATGCCTCCCGGCTTTGACTACTGTGACCAGACCATCACGTCCGGTGAGATAGATATTACCGTTCCCATAGATAGGGGATGCGCGGTGACGCTGCGTATGAAAACGTTCTTTGTACAGTGTTTGTCCAGTTTTGGCATCAATGCAACTGAGGACGCCGTTTTCCGAACAGAGGTAGACTAATCCGTCATGGATAAGTGGGGAGGGGACATCAGGAGTTCCGCGTGGCATTTTCCATATTTCAGAAGGATGGACCGTTGTGGAATTTTGGGAGAGCTGAGGGTGCAGGGCCAGCACAGGACCGTTTTTTGCAGAAGGTACTATAATCAGCCCTGGTATTGTGACCGGGGATGCCACGAATCTTAAAGTACGGTGATATCCTTCTGGCAGAGACGGCTGTGCGGAGCGCTCAGAACGTCGTGAAGATCGAAAAGCCTCGTTCAGTTCAGATACGGTGTAGGCCGAGTCAGGATTGATGCCATAGAGCTTTGCCAATCGGTCGAACTGTTTGAGTTTTGGGCCTTCGGGAATCTCTTTACGGGATATGGTTCCATCGTTATTGATGTCGAATCGTTTGGCGATTGCAACTTTGGGTTGATTGCTGGTTGATCCTGAAGGGTTAAGTCCTCCATGTCTCCACAGTTCTTTGCCATCGATCAGACGGTGTGCAATCACAAAATCGGATCCATGCGTAAGGAGGTATTTGCGGTCCGAATCTTGATAGAGGATTGGAGATGCATAGGAGTGCTTGCATTCGAAATGAGCGTTAGTAGTTCGAGCTGTCTTCCAGATTTCTTTTCCAGTTAAGGCGTTGAGTGCCACAACAAAGCCAGGTTCACCCGGGCTGCGCATGGGCCCATGAATGATTTGCAGAAAAAGTTGGTTTTCATGTAATAAGGGACTTGATGCCAGGCCAAATTGAATATCAAAATCGCCGTAATGTTCCTGTAGATTCATGTGCCACAGGTTTTTTCCATGGATGTCATAACAGGCAAGGTCACCGGTAGCGAAAAACACCCATACATGTTGTCCGTCCGTAACGGGAGACGGTGATGCAGAGTTTCCTTCGTAGGTTCGGACCACTACATCCCGATTACCGGAGCTAACCACCCGTTTCCAGAGTTCTTTCCCAGTGTGATCGAAAGACATAACGACTAGTTTGTCATCTTCTGCGGAAGTAAGAAAAATTTGTCCGTTCCATACGACGGGTGTAGATCCAGCACGTCCAGGCAACGCGACACGCCACGCGACGTTATGTGTGCGATTCCAACGAACTGGCAGTTTGCATTCCAGAGAGATACCATTGTTTGTTGGCCCTCTCCACTGTGGCCAGTTCTCTGCATGAATCGGCAGAACAGGCTGTGTCATTGCCACGGCCAATGCGATTAGAAAACCGTAGGGGACCAACATCAGCATTCGGGAAGTACGACCTGGGAACGAGGTACAGGAATACATCGATGGGCTCCGGAAAAGGTGGAAGGATAAATGACAAAAAACCACACCTGTCTATAGGTTTAAAGGAATTTTAAGGGATCAGGTGATGATTAAATTAAGAGGAGAAGATTACGGGAAGACGGGTTGTGTCCACGCACGCTCCTGATCTCCTTCTTCGAAGGGGTTCGGCTGGCTTTTGGTGGACCGAATGCGCGCGCGGATGTAAAGCTCATTGCCCTGTAGATCGTAGGAGGGTAAGAGCCCCTTTGTTTTTTTCAGTACCATGCCGATCTCGTTGCTGTAGCGTCTTGTCGCATGGAGATCCTTGCCGTCTGCATCGACAACAGCGGAGCTGGCATTATCAAAGCCTCGCCGGGTTCCGATGAATTCGGTTTGATACGAAACACCATTTTCAGGTTGTATTTGAATTTGAAGTGTTTTCCCATCAAATCGAATGTCTTCAAGAGTGACTCCGGTTGAACAATAGAAGTCCCCTTCTTCCATGGCATGAATGATGGATTCTGCAGTAAGCTGTGATGCTCGAACAACAATCCACCCTCTTCCGGGGTTAGATTTTAGATGGGAAAATTCATGGTAGTTGTGAGAATCGTCAGTCGCGACTCCAAATAACGGGCTTCCGTTCTGTTCGGCGATGCGTTGAGTAAGCACAATATCCCAGATTCGTTCTGTACTTGCGTGGGATGGATCGCCGTAGTTTCGGACACTTGGATGACCGTTGTATACTTCAAAGAACATTCCGTTTTCATCGGGTAGAAGATCTTCGGCGGTAACGCCCCATCCGAAGTTCGGGTGATTTAAATGTACAATCATGGGGCGTTCGGTTACTGCGCGTTGCTCCTTTACAGCCCGTACATTGTTTTGGATTGTCTGGGAAACACTGTTTCCGCCTTGTGGAAGAATAAGATCTCGAAGGTTCGTGGCATTCAGGTGTACCGGGTAGCTGGTTCCGTTGCTATCCAGGAATTGGTCTGTTATTTCTTCACCCTGAATAAGAAGAAACTTATCCGGTTCATCAAAGAGTGAACGAAGCTCCCGAAGTGGTTTCAGGCGAACCTGCTGTTCACCTCTGATTGTCCGAGTTTCGACCCAGGAGGACCCAAACTCGGTTTTGTACTTCGCCAGTGCGCCCGGTTCCAGTGTTTGAGTCGCAATGTAACGTTGTTTTTCAGATAGGATGTTGTGATCAGTAAGTGTAAGGAAATGGTATCCCATACGTTTGTATCTTGCGACGATTGAATCCGGGAAGTCATCACCATCGCTCCATAAAGAGTGTGTGTGAAGATTTCCTTTATACCAGCGTGTTTTCGGGGGCTCGTTTTCCTGAAGGGGCGTTCGTTCGAAGCTTAAGGCAATCGCGGTACCAAGCGTGATGACAGTCAATAAGGAGGCGACCCGGGATGAGTGGTTGTGCATGGGTAAACTCCTCTAAATATAGAATAATCGAAAAGCTGCGGGGCATCTGCCGATCGTCCAGACGTGCCGGTTCCCAATTTCAATGGCTTCGCTATTATAAAGACCGAAGTAGTGATTGGACATCATGGATTCAACGAAACACTACTTCCCACTAGTAAGAGTATCATTGTCATTTCCTATTGGATCAGGAGACCCTCGTTCACAGCGAGTAATCGTCATGAATATATTGCTGTTTTTTCAACAAAAGTTGTCCAGTGCACTCAAAGAGCTGACGGAAGATCCCGAGAGGTTTCGAGATCTTGTACGAGCCACTCAGGACCGAAAATTTGGCGATTATCAAATTAATGCCGCCATGTCCCTGGGAAAACAACTGCATCGAAACCCTCGTGATGTTGCAGGTGAGATCATTCAGCATTTGGATGTATTCGAGGTTTGTATCAATCCAGAAGTAGCAGGTCCAGGTTTTATAAATCTGCGATTGAAGCCCGATTGGATCGCTCGTCAGCTAGAAGAAATGGCAGGGAATGAAAACCTAGGAATTGTTCCCCATTCAAGTCCACGGACTTATGTCATTGATTATTCATCACCTAATGTTGCTAAGCCTATGCACGTAGGGCATTTGCGAAGTACGGTAATAGGGGATTGTTTGGCTAGTGTTCTTTCCGCTCTAGGACATAACGTTGTTCGAGACAACCATGTTGGAGATTGGGGAACTCAGTTTGGAATGATTTTAGCGGGTTACAAACGGTTTCTCGAAGAGACATCGTTCGAAAAGGATCCAGTAGAAGAGCTGGCAAGGCTGTATCGTTTGGTAAATCGGATGGCGACGTACTCCGCAAGTAAACGTGAGTTTCAAGAACTCGACACGCGGTTAAGTCAATCGGTTGCATCGTCGCAAAACAAAGATGAAAATGGCTTTCAGCGGAGGGAACAGTTACGTCAGTCCATAGAAGCCTTTGAATCGGACCCGCTTGAGCTGGCTCGGGCCAAAGAACATCCCGATCTTGATCGCGTGGCACGTGAAGAGACGGTAAAACTCCATCAGGGAGATGAGACCAATCGTGCCTTGTGGCGATCTTTTGTACCTCCTTGTCTGACGGCCATTGATCGTGTTTACCAAAGGTTGGAAGTCACGTTTGATCATGTACTTGGCGAGAGTTTCTATGATGGAATGCTGGAAAATGTGGTAGCCGAGCTTGTCGATCGAGATCTTGCGCAGGAAAGTCAAGGTGCGTTGTGTGTCACCGTACATGACCGGATCCCCCCTTGTATGGTTCGAAAATCCGATGGAGCTTTCACATATGCGACGACTGACCTGGCGACGATCCAGTACCGAATCAATGAATTTTCACCGGATGCTGTTTTGTATGTTGTAGGGCATCCTCAGTCTCTTCATTTTGAACAGATTTTTGGAGTTGCCCATGCATGGGGGTATCGAGATGTGGAGTTTGCTCATGTGTCCTTTGGGTCTGTACTGGGCGATGATGGCCGCCCCTTTCGGACACGGGCAGGCGACACGGTTGGGCTGACGAGCCTACTCGACGAAGCAGTCCAAAGAGCTGCTGACCAGTATGAGTTGAGTGTCGTGAGTCGGCGAGATCGAGGAGATGATGTTCCAGATCTATCCGATATTCAGCGAAACCATATTGCAGAAGTGGTTGGTATTGGTGCGATCAAGTATGCAGATCTATCTCATAATCGAACGGGTGATTATGTGTTCAATTGGGAGAAGATGCTGGCAATGGAAGGAAATACCGCAGCGTATATGCAGTATGCTTATGCACGCATTCAAAGTATTTTTCGTCGAGGGCAGGTAGACCTGGAATCACTGAGAATGACCGGAGTTCGGGTACAGCTTGACCATGAAACCGAACAAACTCTGGGATTGGAATTGTTGCGTTTTCCGGAAATTTTAAATGCGGTAGCCAGTGAATACCGTCCCGATATTCTTACCACATGGCTATTCGATCTTTCTGGAAAATTTACCCGATTTTATAGCCATTGTTCGGTACTGAAAGCGGAAGATCCCGAATTGAAACAAAGTCGATTGGTTCTTTGTTACATCACCGGAAGGATCCTGCGCCGTGGTTTGGAGCTTTTAGGGATTTCCGTAGTGGATCAAATGTGATCACCGCGTAAAGCGGTATTAATCTTCTGGAATCAACGATCGCTGATGACCGTAGCTTCCCTCAAGTCGTCGTTCCGTTGATACTCCGGATGAGACAAAACAATGGCTGGACGGCAAGGTTGCGGTTGGTTACATGCTTTCTGGTGCTCAGCGAGTTTCGTGGATTCGAGGTGTCTGTTCGGTGCGATAGATGCTTAAAAGGGGTTCCCCGGACACACTTCCTTCGGAAAAAACTGGGGTGCCGTAGCGCTGTGCATACTGGGTGATTTCATTCTCCCAGCTTTTTCTTGGGGTGAACATTACGAAGACAGGACCTTGACGCAGCGCAGATTCGAATCCACGAGTCATGGCCTGACCTGCTTCCAGAGTAAAGGGCCCCGTAACATGCAGAAGTGTAATATCTGCCCTTAACCCCCATTGACTGCCTCGTGTCAGCGTTACCAAGTGTTCGGCAAATGGAACGGCGAGTACGCTATGCGAGGGCAAGTTCTGATTAATCCAGCGAAGCCCGATTCGGTAAGAAGCAGCCCAGTAGTCACCCGCATCGGGATGCCCCTTTTTCCGAGCCTCTGAAATTCCACCAGATAAACGATTGAAGTACGCTAGTGGATAAGGATGCCATGCCAGAGGTGTCCAGATTGTTGTCAGAATCAGCAGCCCGGTCAGGGTGTAACGTACCATGGGCACTTTACCAGGTGCGATAGATCTCGTGGTCAGTATCCAGTCAAACAGGCTTGACCAGCCGCAGCCAGCTAGGATAGCGGCAGGAATGGTTATCTCAATGAAGTGCCGGATCCCATCATAGTGCCGCATTCCTGGTACATTCGCACGTACCAAGGGAATCAGATACCAAAGAACAGCCATCCATAACAGCGCTCGACCAGCATGTTCTTTTTTGGTGACTGCGACGGCGATACCGAAGACAGTTCCAATAAGTACGATTTCCGGTGTGCCTTGGATCCATTCAAGCAGAGGGAGAAATGAAAAAGTCCAGTTTCCCGTATGTCCGCGGCCTAGGATAAATGTGAAATAGCGAAATAGTTCTTCCGGGGCAATCCACAGGTATGGCCAGGTAATAATAAAGCCAATCCATCCAGTCAACAACCAAGGGAACCCCCATCCTGTGGTGTATATCAGTTTCATTGAAAAAGAATGGAAGAGGCCTTTGGAAGGTAGGGACAGTAGGCACCAGGAGAGGAGGATAAAAGGGATGAAAAGAGCATTTACTTTTACAGAGCAGGCGAAACCGAAAAGAAAGGCCGACAGAAAGAAAGAAGGCATACTGGTAATGAGAGATCGGTGTTTGTTGAGAAAGAAAACCGTTTCGGGAGGGGAACTAGAAAAGTCCCTTTGTTGGTGCAGGTACGGATCATCGGTTGTCCCACGGTGCCTGTTAAATGCGCCAATGAAGAACAGGAGACTTAGCCCAAAAAGGCAGGCTTCCGGGAAATCTTTGATGTTGAAGAAGAAGTGAGCAGTGAGTCGCGG
>Ga0310344_10001876_pt1 | contig 15895 bp, 14 predicted proteins | sample HC15DNA20200_MG_FD_203801 | JGI IMG/M metagenome (GOLD analysis project Ga0310344, IMG submission 203801) | Marine microbial communities from station ALOHA, North Pacific Subtropical Gyre - HC15-DNA-20-200_MG | ecosystem: Environmental > Aquatic > Marine > Oceanic | place: Pacific Ocean: North... | reverse complement strand
GCTCACGGAAGTAGCTACGGTCGATATTAATTCACTCAGTAAGTCGCGTTTTCGAGATGACAACTTCTTTGAATCCTGTACCTCACCAAGACGTCTACGAAGCCAGCGAGGCCGGCGATGCGGGAGCACCACAGCAGCAGCCGCAACAGGCCCAGCCCATGCTCCCCGTCCAACTTCATCGACACCAGCGATAAACTGTATTCCTTCCTTCCAAATACCAGTCTCAAGCTTCAAGTGCGGACGCTTGGGAATTCTCATATGATTAGCGCGTCCTGGTATATTTGCCATCTAGCCAATTTCTCCGCAGAGCAAGGATGTCCAACAACATACCCAAAGAATCCTGCATCATTCGCACTCGCGTCTCTCGATGAAAATGCCAATCTACCGGCACCTCCACAATACGATATTCTCGTTTCCGGGCAATATAAAGGACTTCCACATCAAAACTCATCCCATCCAACTTTTGGACAGAAAACAAGTCCAAAGCAGCTTGTGCCGTAAAGCATTTGAACCCACATTGTGTGTCCTCAAAATCCGGTAGCGCAAATAGCTTGACCAAATTGCTGAACACACGCCCACGTATATGCGTAAAGACAGGTTCATGGAACCTAACAGCACCTGACACCTCACGGGAGCCAATGGCAACATCGAAATCAGTCGATTGTGGTGGTAGGAAGCGCACGAGCTGTTCAATAGACATCGAAAGATCGGCGTCACACATGAAGCGAAATTCCCCTTTTGCAGCCAACATACCACGACGCACCGCTCGCCCCTTGCCGCGAATCTTCTCCTGCAATAGACTCACATGTTGATGCCCTTTCCCGTAGGATCGTACAACCTGCGCAGTCTCATCTACGCTGGCATTTTCTACCACTAGTACCTCCACAGAATAACTTTGTGAGCTAATAAAGGCGTCAATAGCTCGCAGCGTGTCAGGCAACCGTTGTGCTTCGTTGTGCGCCGGAATAATTATAGACAGATATGTCACTTTTCTAGATTCATCAAATTGATGTGAGGATACTGTCAAGGTATTCAGCGGATACACTGCGCGTTGCCTGCACTATGCGCCGCTGCCTCAGTAAACGGGGCAGCGCCCACAAGCCTGCAATCTGGCCGCGCAACCGAGCCCGAGCAGCCCTACCACGCCAAGAACAGAGCGCCTTCCAAGCAAGGCGTAGCTGCCGCCACAATATTCTGTGCCAGTGGCACCTCCACACGCTGGCAGGAACATCTTTGACTAACACATATATTGTATTGCGCCCGTCGTGGAAGCTGGCGGTCTCACCTCCGCCCGTAGCTGAAAGGTGATGGTACACCACAGCACTTGGAGCATAAAGGGCTCTCCAGCCCTGTAGCTGAGCGCGCCAGGCCAAATCAACGTCCTCACATGAGAAAAAGAAGTCTTCGTCAAGCATTCCGACCTGCTGCAACATCCCCCGCCGATAGGCAGCAGCTCCACCACACGCAGAGAAAACATATCCCTCATCATACTGCCCGGAATCTTTTTGCCATACTCCCCGGTTGGCAGGCACACCATCAGTACAAAAAAGATCCCCGGCTGTGTGAAATGTGTCTCGCTGGTCAAAAAGCAGTAATTTTGAAGCAATCATACCGACATCAGGATATCGATTGAAAGCAGCTACAATCTCTACTAGCCAATCTGGTGCAGCTTCCGTATCGTTATTCAATAAGACAACAATCGCTCCCTGCGCAACACGAATGCCAGCGTTGCATGCACCCGTAAATCCTCGGTTGCTCTCAAGAGCCAACACCCTCACCTCAGGATAATCACTTTGGAGCATCTCAGACGATCCATCAGTGCTGAAGTTGTCCGCCACAATGACCTCAAAGTACCGAAAACTCTGCCTTCGGAGTGCATCCAAGCAAGTAGGCAAATGACCTATGCCATTCCAATTAGGTATTACAACAGATAGCACAACTTGTTCCACGGTTTCTTACGCTCGTCAGCCTTAGCTGAGAAATTCCTCTAGCGCCTCCTCCCAAGATCTAAGGCAGATTCCCAACGCAAGGGCGGCCTGGTTTTGCAAAACTCCATTTCGTGGTGGTGCAGATGCACGCTCATAATCCTCCAGCAAAATCGGACTGATGGGCACAGAGCTGTGTCCAGTGAAGTCTAGAACTTTGCGCGCTAAACCATAGCGCGACGTATGTCCATGGTTAACCAGATGATATATTCCATAGGGCGCAATTTCAATGAGCTCCAGAATCGCGCACGCCAAGTCAACAGCATATGTAGGAACTCCGAGCTCATCTGTCACCACTGAGAGAGAATCACCACTTTCCGCAATACTCCGAACAATATGCACAAAATTGGAACCACCCGCGGCGTACATCCACGAGGTACGCACAATGTAGTATCGGTCTAGCAACTCCATAGTATGTCTCTCTGCAGCCAATTTTGTATGCCCATAAACATTTATTGGGGATGGATTGTCCGTCTCCACGTATGGTGCAGGGCTGCAACCATCAAAAACCTCATTCGTGCTCACCAAAACCATGATTACTCCATGCGCCGCGCAAACCTCCGCAACATTGCGCGTACCGATTTCATTTACCAGTCGCGCCTTGTCAGGATCGCGCGCGCACCCATCTACATTGGTAAAAGCAGCACAGTGTATAACTACTTCTGGTTCTGCGTGCTTGATAGAACTACTTACTTGTTCAAGGCGAGTAATATCAAAGTCAGGTAAATCTTTCCCTGTGACATTAACATCGGGGAGCATGCTACTAATCGTAGATCCTAACTGTCCCAGTATGCCAGTGATAAAAAATCGCATGTACCGTTTTTAGTTACACTTTATTAAGCATGATTGTGCACGGGTAAGTTCACTCTGATTATACTCTTTCAAAATCCCCCGAGAGGTAATCATTTAGTGTCGCGATGCTGCGGACAATTGCACTCTTACGAAATCTTTCTAGAGTTCCTGGTTCCATCCTAGAGATAATTTGATTTTGAATCGAATCTTCAGAACACAATAAATTTTCGAACTCTTCAGGTTTACGTCCCATCCGCTCAGCGAAGACATCAACAGTCCGAACTACCGCTCCAGGAGAGCACTGGTCCGCTAGAAGGTCACGCCAAAGAATTAGATGTTTGCTTTCCACGAACGGCAACCAGTACACAGACCGATTAGCCAATAGTAAGCCCTCCATATCAACTGAGAGTCGCACATAATCACGCTGATCCAAATACGCACGCAAAACATTGTGTAAAAACAAACGTTCTGAAAAATCTTTCCAAGACGCCCTGCTCCCGAAAATAGGATGGAAAATCTCACGTATCCACATCTGGTCAAGCATCAAATGGATAGAATAACCAGCGATGAAGGATGACCGCCGAGCGGGCAGCATTGCACCATTGGCAAGTTCCGGGTATTTTGCAAACATCACTTGCTGCGCCGAGAAGAGATTTGGGCCGTCAATCGAGAAGAAATGAGTTTCTTCACGTGCCTGTCCAGAAACTGTCTGCACATCTGGCGCTGTGTTACCAAAAAGAAAAGCGGATCGCTCAGTCAACAGAAAATCACGTATATCAGCATGCAACCTTTTGTCGCAAAGTATGTCTTGTGCCAGAACCAAATGATAGAAAGGCGTTGGCATAGATAATGCTACAAACTCAGTTGATTACTATTATTCTTCGGAAGAACAGTATGTTTTCGATGCCTGAACTACCAATTGATAGGTTAGAATAAAGCTGATGTCAACAAAACAACTCGGTTTCTCATGGGCAGTATAGCACAATGCATTTGACTTACTCGCGCCCTGATTGCAAGAATATCGTGCCCGCCATCGGTATCGGGATGAAAGCACTAATGCTAGCAGCTGTTTTCTGTATTTCAGCATGTGCGAATCTGAGCAATAGTGACGAAAGTGGCATTAAGGTACCCCAGAGCCCACTGCTGGGAGCAGTGGAACGCAAATCCGGATTGATTGCATTCATTAGCAGCGACGGCAACATCTATACTATGAATCAAGCGGGGCAAGACCTAACGCAAATCACCACAGATGCAACCTTCGGTGACGGCCAACTGCATTATTACAGCCACGTCACCTGGTCGCCTGATGGAAGCCAAATTGCCTATGTAAGTTACAGTGGATCCAACCCGCAGGACGTAGAGGCCCAGCTTTATGTAAGCCAAAGCAACGGTGCAAATGCACGCGAGATTTTTGCAAGTGACCGAATGATTCCACGTTTTCTCTACTGGGCACCGAACAGTAATTCGCTCGCGTTCCTATCAGCCCAAAAAGGCTCCAATAGTCAAATTCTACGACTATCCAAACTAGATGGAACAGAATCGCAGGTATTGGATTCCGGTCAACCACTGTTCTGGTCCTGGACACCGTCGAGTAAACGCATGTTAATCCATGGAAACGGGTCCGGACCTGGTTCGCGGTTGGCATATCTATGGCTAGGAGATACCATCATAGAAGACGGTCTTCAGGTACATCCGGCCTCTTTTCAAGCACCAGATTTCTCGCCGGATGGCAACCACATAATTTTCGCTGGAATCACAGATGATGGAAATAGTGCTCTGATTACGCTTGAACGTACCACTGGACTCCAGAACATCATAGCAGAATATCAAGGCACAGTCTCATTCCAGTGGTCTCCCATAGACGACCACATAGCTTTCACTTCCAGCCAAGATGACACTCTCACAACACAAAATCAGAGACCATTGACAGTAATGAGAAACCAAACGTCTCCAATACAGCTGCTCAGCACTGGTGAGAACGTCATTGGTTTCTTCTGGTCACCAGACGGAACCAAAATTGCCTACTTTCAGGGAGCTGTGAGCCAAGGGGGAGAAATACGAACGATGGGACAGTTCACACACCTAGAGTTACACGTCATCAAAATTCCCCAAGGCGAAAGTAAATTACTCTTTTCTTTCGTCCCCTCTGAGCAATTTGCGACATTGCTGCCGTACATCGACCAGTACCAACGCACACTGACTATCTGGTCGCCTGATAGTCAGTACCTAGCAATATCAGGTTACACACAGCAAGGGCCCGCAATCGTAGTGGCACAGGCAGAAGGTGACTTCGAGCCTCGCGTACTAGAGCCGGGTATTCTAGCCGTCTGGTCATGGAAATAGCAATTTCCACTAACCATAGGCCAATTACTATCAAATTATAGCTTGGGCAGGACGATGGATTGCTGACGCTGATACTTCCCTTGCTTATCAGCATAGGATATTTCACACTCATCGGCAGCCTCGAAGAACAAAACCTGCGCAATACCCTCATTGGCATAAATTTTAGCCGGTAAAGGTGTGGTGTTGGAAATCTCCAACGTCACGTAACCCTCCCATTCAGGCTCAAATGGGGTGACATTTACAATAATTCCACATCGTGCGTATGTGCTTTTTCCCACGCAGATAGTCAAGACATTGCGAGGAATGCGAAAATATTCCACAGTACGCGCCAAAGCAAAGGAATTAGGCGGTATGACGCAGACATCCCCCTTAAAATCCACCATTGAGCGAGGGTCAAAATCTTTCGGGTCCACCACCGCGGAATGAACGTTGGTAAAGATCTTGAACTCCTCGGCAACGCGGATATCGTACCCATAAGATGAGACGCCATACGAAATTGCTCCGCTGCGCACTTGGGTAGCTTGGAATGGCTCTATCATTCCATAGTCACGCGCCATTTGTATTATCCAGTGGTCGGGTTTGATACTCATCAGAGATTACTCCTGTTTAAGTTTTATATCGTTGCAGCTCGACAAAATTACATCACCTGCTTCACATTGCCTTGGGGGCATCAACACCTAGCAATTCCAGAGTGCGGGCTAATCCGAAGCGTGCTGCTCGCACAAGCTTAAGGCGCGCAAGGCTAAGAGCTTTATTATCCACATCCACAACTCGGCAATCCCTGTAAAACCCGTGAAAGCTACCGGCAAGATCACGCGCGTAGGCCGTCAAATGATGTGGTTCCAGTTCACGCACCGCTCGATCAATAGTATCAGACAATTCGAGCAACCGTCGGATTAGCAAATGCTCAGCCGGGTGACACAACAGATCTACATCTCCCGAATCACCAAGGAATCCTTCCGATTGCGCTTTTTCAATAACCCTACAAATGCGTGCATGAGCATATTGAACATAATAGACGGGGTTCTTCTCCGACTGCTCCCGTGCCAGATCAAGATCGAAGTCCAGGTGACTTCCGGCAGCACGCATTAGCATGAAAAAACGCACAACATCTGGACCTACATCTTCAAGAAGTTCGTCAAGGGTCACAAAATTTCCAGAACGTTTGCTCATACGGTTCCCCTTAATGGTCACAAACTGGTTCATGAGCATTTTAATACCGGAACCATCATAGCCCATAGCCTCCACTCCACGGATAACATCTGGAAATGCATCCTTATGGTCAGCACCTAGTACATCCACCACAAGATCAAATCCACGCTGTAGCTTGTTACAATGATAGGCGATATCCGGCAAACGGTATGTTGGCTCGCCCCCAGATTTGACTATGACGCGGTCATCTCTACCTCCCAGAGAAGTAGCAGCAAACCATAAAGCACCATCACGCTCATAAGCAAAACCTTTATCACGTAGTACCTCCACCACTTTATCCACTGAGCCGTCGTCGTAGAGAGAGTACTCATTAAAAAACACATCCATCTGTATGCCCAAAATTTTCATGGTATCGCGTTGATTTCCGGCAATAGCATCTTCAGCCTTGGTCTTGAAAAACTCCCAATCCGCATCAACGATACTCTCTCCATGTTCCACGTACAACCCACGCCCCAATTCCACCAAGTATGCACCATGATAGTGGTCTTCTGCCAATTCCACTGACTGGCCAAGCGCCTGCAAATAGCGCAGCCGGAGCGATTCCCCCAATCTACGCATCTGCTGGCCAGCATTGTTGTAATAAAATTCACGCGTTACCTGATATCCGACTGCCGCCAGTAAATTTGAGACAGAGTCGCCAACTACCCCTCCACGTCCATGACCCACAGTCAGAGGTCCCGTAGGATTGGCGCTGATAAATTCAACCTGCGCACTTTTTCCATCCCCGTACTGCAAATCCGCGTACGCAGAGCCCAATCCCAAAATCACCTCTATTTGAGATGCCAACCAGTCTCCATTCAAACGAATGTTCAAGAAACCTGGTGCCGATACCGAAGTATCCCCAAGCAACACACTGTCAGGCAAGTACTTTTCTATTTGACCAGCGATTTCCAAAGGATTTTGTTGCATTGGTTTCGCTAGCTGAAGGGGCAGCGCACAGGAGTAGTCTCCCCACTCAGACCTTGTAGGATGACTAAGATGTGCATGCTCAGGTAGAGTACATCCAGAGAGCACGCCCGCCCGCTGGGCAGCTTGCGCACCCTCCAAAATCAACTGCCCAAGACTTGCAGAAAGAACTCGCATAGAGTTTACCGCGGCGGCAATTCTAACATATGCCCCTAGAATCTAAGCACATACGACTCCGGAAACATAAGAATACGTAAGAACCAACCATGTCAAAACCATGACCACTCAGTTATCATCTTTCACTAGTACTCAAGAATTAAGAGCGATTGTCCGGAAAACTAACCGGACTTCACAACTTGCCATTCTCCTTCATCTGTCTGCTGACATGCGTAACTTGGTGAGCGCTTCGAGTCACGAGAATACAGTTCATAAATTTGTACCGGTTGACTCAAGCCTGTGGCTTGTCGACTGTATACATTAGAGACTTGCATCCACACTGGAACATCGGTCAAATCCAGTGGGATCCCAGCATTCTCAATATAGCGAAAACCGCGATCATACCATTCATCCCAGCTTAGTCCCTGCTCATACTCTGTGGCAAGACACTGAATAAGATCAGACCGGAGCCAGTACTTATAATCATTCCAAGTGATATTTATACGTTCGCCTCGATCTGCCAATTTGTTCAGCGCTAACATATCATGGCATTCCGGCAATGGGAAGCCCTCCAGATCGCATATTCCACTGTGGTGGATTTTATACCGCACCGTCCGTTTGAAATCTTGTTCGAGAGTAGAGTATCCGATTAGAGCGATACACATACACGCGATCATTACACCCCGGAACCACATATGTGAATTACTTGTTTGAAATACATATTCAGACGCAAAGGCAATTGCAGGAATCAGGGCCAAAAGAGCCGGAAGTAGGAACCTGGGTGCAAAATAAGATACTTGAGCGAGAGCCGAGACTGTCACTGCAATAATAATAACAAAGGTGAAGCTCATAAGGTTTTTATTTTGTCTCCACTCCCTGACCGGCACAAGCAATACTAGGGGACCAAGGGCAATGAACAAGCCAGAAATGTTTCCGTATTGAAATGCGTAATCACCATATGCCAGAGCCAATGGATAACTCATCAATATAAGCCACACACTCTTGGGCGCGTGCCAGGATCCTTGCGAGCGATAAACAGCACCTATATCAGACTCGAGAAACAAAAACGGTGCAAACGGCTCGCCGAAGAACACAAAATTCTTAATAGCTTGTGGCACCACCGGCAACAAAGCAGATACAAAAAAAACCAGACACAAGAAAAATAATGATCTTGAGTAACGAACGTTGAAGTAGAGAATCGCCACTACAGGCAGGCCAACCGCTAACACGTAGGTTGCTTTTGCGACCACAGAGAATCCAGTGAGCAGCCCCACAAGAATTACCACTGGAACTAGCGCCTTACTTCTCTGCACTTGCACAGCCCAATACAGAGCAGCAATACCCATAGCCACCGCAAATAAATCAACCTTACCATCAATCAGATAGAAGGTCACCGAAGTAGATGACAACACCATGACCACAGCCACCCACTTTCCCATACGCCCCACACCCAGAAGACCACACATGGATACTAAGATAGCGATCATACTTATAGTAGTCACCCAGACAAAAAGTAGGGCAGCCTGCTCACCAGCCAGCTTGAGTAATGCTGCGTGGTGCATTTCGCCTATAAACCCAGAAACACCGTGTGTGTACTCGTGTCCACCAATAAGTGCCAGTCTCCCGGATTCAGCCATAACTTTGGGCAATGCCATATAGAAAAATATGCCATCACCGGCTCCAAATCTAACCGGAAGGATAGCATTGAAAACCCCTAGCAGGACCAAAACAAATAGCGTCAGCACAGCTAAAAAACCGACAGATATTTGAAGACCAGAAAGATGATTCCACACTTGAATCCATAGCCGACGAAATGTATCTACTATTTCTCTGCGCACAACGGCTGCGCCCAGAAGCAGAAACAATACTATCAATCCAACGACGAGGGGCAAAGAGAATTCTCCTGCCAGACCTAGCACCAACCATATACTTGCTAGCAATCCCTCCCCAACTAGCAACGTAGTGGCTAGGAACGCAGCAGCCGAAAAATTGCGCCATTGCTCTCTCCCAACACCAATTACAGTCAGAAGAGATGCTCCTGCAGCCGAACAGGCAGCTATGTAAACCAGACAAACACCCACTGATGTAATCATCTAAGAATTACTAGTATGGGATCAGAAACCGATCCGCCATTGAAGCAGCTTGAGTAATTCAGCCGGCGGCCAAAAACCCCAAGATGTCAACACATTGGTAAACGGCGCATATATGTTAACCCGCATCCGGAATGAGACGGCTGCAAACATCCAAGCGATTAGGAATATTCGGAATATCCGCCAAGAGAACATTTAGAACAATGTGTAAATGAACGGGCCGACTCCAGAGGCCGAAGCGAAAACCAACAAAAGTCCGAAAACTAGGAGAACAGCCACCATAGGTATCATCCACCACAGTTTTCGCTGCCAAAGAAAAGACAGCACTTCACCGAAAACCCCCAAATTTACAGCCATTGTCCGTAAAAAAGTTTTCATTGACAGCCTCCAATCATATTATCCGCATGAAACAGTAAATTGAACACGGCAATTTCATTTGCCGCTAGGACGCCTTAGCAATGCGCTCGGCCAAAGCAATCGCGCGCTCCATACACTGGTCGCTATCGATGTAGCGATACTCGCCTGTCCGACCGAGAACATCCAAATTAGGTTGCTCTCGAATGAACTGTAGTACATTATCCAAATGCTCGCGGAAGCCATAATAGCGGATTGGGTACGCATGCGCAGCTCGCACAACAAACGACTTTGTAATATCTTCCCCTGATATGATTCCATCTTGATCCAGATGCGGCAATGACAATTCTAAGAGCTCTTGCTCGCTCATCTTCCACAGTTTGTCTCCACTATGGCAAGAAAACTCAACAGCCAACATGTTTTCTCCAGGCGGGGAAAGAGTATCACAAAATTTGTCCATCTCCGCAAGACGATGGTAAGGACGACCCAAGTAGTAAATATACGAAGTATCCAGTAAATCCCTCTTTGACGTAACCACATAAAGCACTATCAAGCCAAGGTATCCTAGTCGATCTGCGCTTGCTTGAACATTGGATGAAACACCAGGGGATATCATTTTGACTAGGTTCGGTATAGGTATTGTGGAAATAACATGATCAGCTTCCATTTTAACTACTTGGCCGTTTTGAAGTACCGTAACAACGTAACCACCAGCGACAGATCTAAGCTGCGTTACCCTAGAATTGAGGTGGATAATCCCCCCCTGGTTCAGCACACGCTCAGCTATTGCCTCAGCAATCAAACCATATCCCCGAGTTGGATAACGCAATGGTAGTACAAGCTCTCGCTCTGTAAGAGACCGTGCCTTTCCACTCACTCTCCGCACGAGCATCATCTTCAAACTTTTCATGAAATTTAGCCTAGTACTGGTGGGTAGAATCTCTGGAGAGAGACGCTCACAGGCTAGTTTCCAAAACCCTTCAGTATATGGACGAAAGAAAATTTTAGCCAGATGGCTACCAAAATTAGCCGCCGCCCATTCCCCAAAGTGAGGACTTTGTTCGTGCATTCCTAGTATTTTCTGTGCTATCCGCTTTAGCTGTGCCCATACAAAAGTAAACACGGAAGCGATAGAATCACCCGGCGAGAAATTCAGCAACACATTTTTCGCGCTTAGGGGATAGTCTAAGAAGCGCCCCTGAATGTGTAGCTGTGCACTACGCTCAAAACTGACCACATCGTCAGCCAAGAGGTCTGTGATGCGTTCAACAATCTCTTGTTTCTGAGTGATAAAGAAATGTGGCCCAAAATCAAGGCAGTACTTACCTTCATCAGCGCGAATAGTACCGGCCAGACCACCAATGTGACCCTGAGATTCACAAATTATCGTCTGGAATCCAAGTTCATGTAGTCGCCAAGCAACCGACAATCCGGAGATACCAGCACCCAATACTATAATCCGTTTTTTGTTATCCAATCTGGAGATTCACCTAGAAACTAATTTAGTAGTATTAGAAAACCATCAATACATTCTTATAATTTGCGTTTACCGTGAATTGCGTTGGCAACGTGGTCACCTTAATTCCTAACTCCACACCCAGAGATTCCCAGAATCCGTCGGGTATTTGTAAGTAGCTGTGGCCACGCTGCTTAACCTTTCGATAACGAGCGTCAGCAATCCATATTTTACAAAGTAAACCAATTACGTCAACAACCATACCTTCCCGTAGCACGAAAGCTAGTGACTTGAGTATATCTTGAATCGTTCTGCCTTTGTGACCGATGTCTCCTATAATCATCTTTGATCCCGAGACGGATATTTGCTGCATGCCACGGACAAACGCAGTTACATGGTCCAGGTCGGCAAAGTAATGCACCACGCTAAAGCAGATAATTTTAGTGAAACCCGAACCTAAGGTGGAGATGTCACTCATGTCCGGTTTTACCTGCCTAACAATTACATTTGATTTTGAAGCGAACTTGAGGTTACACACACTGACATAATAATCGGACATGTCAGCACACACTACCGAGCCCACATTGTTGGCCACGTTTTCTGCAAAGTGGCCAACACCACAACCAAAATCAAGTACTTTGTCATCCTGACAGTAACCCATTAAATCAGAACTGAGGCGCACAAACGTGTCCATCTGTTTCCTCCAGAGGCTGGAGTGAGACCACGTGTTGTCGCTATTCCAGTACTCAACCCAGACGTTTTTATGCCCAGTAGAACCTGCAGTATCACTCATAGTTTCTTCGCTTTCAGTCCACTTAACCACTCAACTGTTTCTCGGATACCTGAATTAAGATTGCCACGATAAGAGAAACCTAGGGCTCGAATCTTGCTGTCATCAACATGATATGACACCTGATTGAGAAGCCGTGTCCTAGTGTATTCTATCTCCGCGGCCGGAAAGTTGCTGCGTACCTCGTTTATTATCTGATCGATTGTGGAATTCAGGGTAACCACATTATAAATCTGCCCAGTCGTTTCTGGACGACTCAGAACAAATTCAATAGCCGCCACGCCATCCTCCAATGCAAGATAAGGGCGCACTAGGTCAACTGCTTCTGACCACACCGTGAACGATCTCCCGGTAGCGGCATAGAAGATAAATTTGTTTACTGCAGTGTGAAAACGCATGCCAATACTTGGACCAAAAATAGTTCCCAGACGCAGGATCACGCCCCGGATATCGCCTCTCTCAGTTGCAGAAATAACTTCTTCCTCGGCAGCCAATTTACTGGTAGCGTATGGGCTTTGTGGCTTAAGGTCGCTTCGATCGCAATCCTCTCGCGCAATACCACTCACAGGGCCATACACGCTGGTAGTGGAAGGGAAAACCAGAGACTTTACACCATGCTGAATACATGATTGAAGCACATTCTTAGTCCCTCCAAGATTCACGGATTGCACCTGCTCTGAGATATCGAAGCTCCCTTCTGCATTGGTGATTGCCGCTAAATGCACCACAGAATCCACATCGCTCATAGCCCGGGAGAGATCATTAGAATCCAAGATATCGCCCTTTACGAACGTGTATTCTAGGTTTTTCGGTAGGTCAAATAAGGATGCATAACGCTGTGTGCTTAGATTATCTAGAATAGTGATTGCTCGGATCCTAGAATTGTCCGACAAATAACGTATGAGCTGAGAACCAATATGTCCAAGGCCACCAGTAACTAGAACGTGCATAAAAACTTATTCATTATTATGATAATAGCGTACTGTCTCCTGCATCCCCTCATCCAAACTGACTAACGCTTGCCAACCTAAATCAGATTGAATCTGCGAACTATCGATAATGACGTCGCCAACATCGATCCGTTTGCGATCATCGGGCCAAACAACTTGCGTAACACTTCCAGTACCACTAGCAGCCACTATTCTCTGAGCAAGATCCCTAACACTAACAGACCGTTCATTGCCTGCAAACCAAACACGCCCTCGTAAATCTGTCTGAGCCGCTAGCGCAAGAGCTGTGATCGCATCTTGCACATAAAGCACGCTGCGCAACTGGTCCCCATCACCAAATATAGTAAGACACTGGTCATCCAGAGCAAGGCCAAAAAAGAAATTAATAAAACCGAAATCCGGGCTGTTTATATTCGCACGAGGACCATATACATTAGGAAGACGTACTGAATTTACTGCCATGTCATATGCCCTAGCATAAATAAGGCAATAATACTCTGCTGCAGCCTTGTTAGCTGAGTAGATGTCCACAGGAGCAACCGGATGACCCTCAGTGATGGGTTCCATGATCATAGGACCAATTTGCGTGCTGGTACCTACATAAACCATCTGCGCTGCGGGCTGAAACCTACGCAGTGCCTCTAGAACATTAAGGGTGCCTATACAATTCACAGAAACATCCCGTTGCGGGTCACGCATTGAATACGGGTGGGAAGTATGCGCAGCACAGTGGAAGAGATATGAGGCATTTTGCACTACTGAGGCCATTACGTCGAATTCGCAAATGTCTGCAGAAACCAATTCTACACAATCATCAATGCCATTCAAATTGGCAATGTCACCCCCAGAGCGAGGGTCAAGCGAATCGACAATGGTAACATCAGCACCGCCCCCAACAAGGGAGTGTGCCAGATTACTGCCAATGAAACCTAATCCTCCTGTTACAACGACACGTTTTCCCGCGAATACCTCAAAGATCTTGCTGCTCACCAATACTCTCCTTAAGACCCTCATGATAGAACTGAATGGTCTTCCGCAAACCATCTGCAAAACTTACTCGGGGAAACCAGCCCGTTTCCATACGCAATTTTCTATTGTCAGCTATGAAATCACCAACATCCATCTTCTCCTCATCACTTGGAAATGGTACTCTTTGGATTTCAGACTTTACTCCAACCACATCATGTACTGCATCCACAATCTGGGCTACCATCTCTTGAAACTGCAGCCCAATACCTGACCCGAACACATAGGCTCTCCCAACCGCGCGCGGTGATGACGCAACTAGCAACAGTGCATCCACTACATTCTGCACATATGAGTAGTCTCGCACAAAATCTCCTGGCTCGTAAATGGTCAACGGGCTACCGGTCATCGCACGCCACAGCATAAAATTAAGTATGCCCCTTCGCGGATTGTTCACCTGTTGGCGTTCTCCAAACACATTCGCAAGACGCAGCATACTAGTTTTCAGACCATAGTTCTGATGATATACGTATAGGTACTTCTCGCAGGTAAGCTTATGGGCGTCGTACAGAGTAAGTGGCCAATCCGGATGATTCTCCGCTACCGGCACTGCGGCGACACGACCCGCTTGCGTAACTGTGCCAGGAACGACTATGGAAGCGCTAGGACACAACAAACGACAAGCTTCCAACAGCGCCAACGTAACACCACAATTATCCTGCAAATCCTGCAGCGGAGATTCCATAGAGTGCAGGTGACTGGTCTGAGCAGCAAGATGAAAGACGTAATCATGCCCCGGAAGGATATTTCTCAAGGAGGCAACGGAAGAAGTCGAAGTGCTCAAATCAACTCTTTTCACACTGAGGAGCTTCTTCACAGATAAAATATTCTCCTCTTTTTTCATTGAGCGCGTCAACACAGTAACGTTACAACCCATAGAGAGACAGCGCAATGCCAAATTACTCCCGATGAAACCTAGTCCACCAGTAATGAGTACACGGCTCCCCTTAATTGCCGAAAAATCCATAAACTTCAGATCTCACCTGCTCCGTTTCATATAATACGCGCCATGGGAATATGAGTAATAAAGCGACCACCATGTTCTCGGAAAACATGCTCCTTAATAGATATTTCATTCAAATGATTCCATGCGAGCAGGAAAGCATAATCTGGGTAATCTGCAGCAAAACGATCAATCGATACTACCGGTATATGGGTACCAGGGGTAAAAAGACCTTCTTTCGAAGGTGTATTGTCGCAGACAAATTCCAACAAATCGGGTCCAATACCACAGTAGTTAAGAATAACCGTACCCTTTGAAGAAGCAGCGTAACCAACCAGTCGAGCGCCTTCTCCCTGTAAGCTCCCCAATAAATCTCTTAGCGAGTCTCGCGATTGCTCGACGCGTGCTGCAAAGGCTGAATAGGTATCCAGGGAATCCAGACCATGTTCATTTTCCAGAGTAAGTTGAGATCTCACCGATGGCTCTTCACGACGACTGCATGCCACCTTGCAACCATACACGCGCATTGACCCCCCGTGCACTGCAATCGGATCAACACGGAAGATACGTAAACCATGCTTTTCAAATAAACGCTTTAATGACGAGACAGAAAAGTAATATACGTGCTCGTCATAAATCTGATCATAGGCCAGCTGCGCCATGATTTCTAGCCAGTAGGGATCCTCAAAAATAAATACGCCTTCCTCATCCAGCAGTGCCTCTAGGGCACGAGCTACGCCGTTCAGGTCCGGAATATGACAGAGAACATTCGCGCCAACCACCAGCTGCGCCGGTCCATGCTCAGCACGCAGAGTACCCGCTAATTCCACGTTGAAGAACTCTGAAATCACATTTAGTCCTTTATCTCGGGCAGCAGCAGCCACGTTGGCGG
>Ga0310344_10001875_pt1 | contig 15905 bp, 15 predicted proteins | sample HC15DNA20200_MG_FD_203801 | JGI IMG/M metagenome (GOLD analysis project Ga0310344, IMG submission 203801) | Marine microbial communities from station ALOHA, North Pacific Subtropical Gyre - HC15-DNA-20-200_MG | ecosystem: Environmental > Aquatic > Marine > Oceanic | place: Pacific Ocean: North... | reverse complement strand
CCCTGGAGGCTGGCACCACGTGTCACAACAAGTTCGACTTGATGGGCGCTGTTGTGTAATGCCACCAATGATGGCACAGCAAAACATGGTGTTCCTATAAAAACCACTCTCATACAGACTGCTCGTGATCGGCATCATCTGTTCCTACATAACGCAGATCCGACCCCTCCACCAAACGCTCAGTGAAAAGCACCCCATTAGTATGGTCTATTTCATGTTGTATAGCCCTAGCGAGGATACCCTCTGCCTTGTGCTTTACTATTTTCCCGTTTTCCGCCATTGCTTTAACTGTAACTTTACTAGCTCTTTCAACTTGCCCATAGTAAAGAGGCAGACTCAAGCATCCTTCCTCATCGATGTCAGAACCATTTTCACGGACTATTTCCGCATTCACTAAAGTCATCAGTACGTCATTCACACGAACAACTAGAACTTTCAATGGTCTTCCAATTTGCGGAGCGGCTAGCCCAATACCACCATGAGCGTCCATGGTCTCTATGAGATCTTCGATTAATTGATGTATAGATCTATCGTACTTGCGAATCCGACTACATTTTTTTCGCAACATAGAGTGTTGGAATGGAAGAATTTGCTGCCTAGTCATAACTATTTCTTATAGTAAATCCACTGGGTCAACATCGATCACCCAGCCACGGTGCGGAATTTGCAGCAAAGAGCATACTTCGTCCGCATCACCACTGACTACCAAATGCCATCTGTAAAGTCGGCGCTCACGCGAAATAAAGCACGGAGCTGGACCGAGTATCCGAAATCCTTTATTAGACATCCTTGAGGCTGATCTTAAATTTTCAGCGAGTCTATAGGCCTCTTTCCGAGCTTTCTCTCCGTCTTTGTTGCTATACAAAAATCTCACCATACGACTCGCAGGTGGAAAGTCATGAGCTATCCGACTCTGAATTTCAGACCGGAAATATTTCAGGTAACTACCACTGCTCGTAGCCAGCATAACCGGATGGTCAGGAAACAACGTCTGTATGACCATACGGCCATCAATTTGTCCTCCCAATACGATCCTCCTCAATCTCATCAATGACTGAAAAACGCGTTCAGGAGCGGTATAGTCTGGAAATCCTATACCTACATCAGCCTGAACTATGCCCAATAGATCGGACGACAGCTTAGACGCAAATCTAAACATATAGGAAGTTCCAACAAGGAGTTGGATAGCACCTATTTTGAATGATTCAGCAACCGTAGATGCAACTTCTGGAGCCACGTCGCTATCCAAACGGCCAATCCGAACGTTAGGAAATAGAACCTTCAGTGAATTTGCAACCGCCTCTGTTCCATACCCCCAAAACCTCAATCTAGTGCTATGGCATTCGGGACAGTTCTTTGGTAGAGACTTCCGGTGATTGCAAGTATGACAAACTAAACTTGAAGATCGACTGTGATGCACTAAATAAGTGCTGCAATCCGGACACTCAAAAGAAAACCCACAGTCTCTACAGACAGTTAATGAGGCAGCCCCTCGTCTGTTTACAAACAGTACAGCACTCCCCTTCTGCTGCATACTCACTTGCAAAGCGTGAAAAAGCTCCTCTGACAATACACCTCCATGCCCCATCAAAGGCGCAACTCTCATATCGACCAAATCCACGACACCAGCAGGGCCATGTGCACCCCATCCACGTCCCACCCTCATACGTGCCCGTCGGAGCTGCCCTGCACTACTCATCAGGATAAGTCGATATCGTTCTTTCTCTACATTGTCGAATGTCTCAATAGACGGAGTTTCCGATCCTAATATGACTGGGGCTCGTCTGACCCGAGCTGCATGGATACCAACTTGACGTAGGTGAGCCCTGGCTCCTCGCCTCTCTTTATACGATCTATCTTCTTCCCGGTCGATGATAACTAATGCTAGACGAGTCATAGGTGCATACACAGCATACGCAGGGCCTACCACTACATCTACTTCACCACTGCGTATAGATCTCCAAACCCCTAGCTTAGTAGATACCGTACTAGAATTACTCATCAATACAACATACCCCGAAACATTGCCTGCTATGGACTTAAACAATGACTCTGATTCATGTTCTGTAGGGGCGATTACCAGAACTTTTCCTCCGCCGGCTAATACTTTTTCAATAGCAGATACATACACTGATAATCGATCATCATCAGCTCCCAGCAACAGAGATACAGCATGTCCATCACGATCAAGAAAGGTTTCGACGGAGTTCCAAGCATCCGGATCCGGGTCCTGTAGAGGATGATCTTCCTTTGTTATCCCATGTGGCAATTTGAATTGTCTAGTTACAGTCACCAGACCTCTGTCGACAAGAGCCGTCAATGACGACCGAGACGCCCGACATTCTGCCAGTAGCTCTTTGACCGGAACATCAACAGCATATCTAGAGAGAGCACGTAACAGCTCCACTTGTTTCGGAGCTCTTTTCAACTGACGAAGATCATCTTCTAGTTCACCCGGCGACGACACAAGTCGCACAAATTGCGATCCAATTTCTGGGGTTTCTAATTCAGTCCATCGTCTAACCACACCCGTACTGACCAAACGGGATAGTGACTTAGCACAGTCCCTACCCATTTCCTTTTCTATCGTTTCATATGCAGTGGGCCCAAAAACGGTCAGTTTTTCCAGTACTCCCTGCTCTACAATCGATAAGCTCTCCTTGTGAGCTGAAGAAGGATCGACTGCATAGTAATGCTTTATATACTTAGCGAGCCTGGGCGGTAACATAGTCTCGATGAGGAGACCCAAAGGAGCTCCGTAGTTACGAGCTACCCATCGGGCCAATTCTAGTCTTCCTGCATCGATAAGGATTGCATCAGATATTATGTCAAGCACTGGCTTTGTGGACTCAACCGGGCTAGATGTTGCGATATTGAGCACAATTCCGTACATAAGGCGATTACCAAACTCAACCGTAACAAGTTGGCCAGGATGTACCCGATCTGTGAGCTCATTAGGCACTGAATAGTGGAAGCTTCGATCCCCTCGCACATTTGAAGCAGCGACCGCTATTTCGGCGTAAAGGACTACACTGAGGGAACGATCAGTACGGCGATTGGAGTCCAACGTTCACCTCCCTGATCAAATTCCAATACTTCCCTAGTAAGTAAGGCAAAAACTATCCAAATAGCAACACACTTTCCCAGTATTTCTGACTCTAAATCATGAAGGTGCGACGCTACACCACATCATACAACCTTCGAACCCCTCTTTTACATACGCAACACTTCAGGAAGATCCAATTTGGTTCACCAATCAATCTGAGTCTATAAGCTCTTTTTTCGCTCAGAATGGATTATTCCAATCACTTGTGCCACGGCATTATTTACGCAGCCTGTCTTGTTTTCTATCACATAGTCTGCTTGCTTACAGAACTTCAGCTCTTCTTTCGCTGTAGCTATTCGCAATTTCACTGCCATTTCCCCATCAGTGTCTCTGTCAGTGAGTCGTTCCAGTCCTGCAGCTATCGACTCCGGTCGTACAAATATCACAACCGCACTGTCGAAAACCCCCATTATTGATCGAGCCCCTTGCACATCAACTCTCAGAATGACGTCTGTTCCATTCAACAAGTGATCTTTGATCTCACTTTTTGGAGTACCATACCTTCGCCCGTATACATTGGCCCATTCCACAAAACGACCCTCCCGAAGCCAGTCATCAAATTCTGTTGCCGACAAAAAATAATGATCCTGCCCATGAATCTCACCAGATCGACTCTCGCGTGTCACAGCGGTAACTGCTTTACGAACGCCTGGCAGCGCCCGGATTACAGAAGCCATAATAGTATCTTTACCGCTACCGGAAGTACCTGTAATAACGAACAAAACACCGGAGCTCTCAGACATTACTGTCACCCCATCCACTTATCATGGCCACCCTGTCCACACCATCAAAATCTTTCCTCGCTTCCACACGCAAACACGGTAATTCGTTTTGGATAAATAACTTCAATACTTCAAATTGGTTGTTTCCTAATTCCAGGAAAAGAACTCCCTGTTTAGCTATACGAATCTCTAGAATCAGGCGCCGAATGAGATCTAGCCCATCTGCTCCGCCATCAAGGGCAATAGAGGGCTCATAGAGCCTTACTTCGGGGTCTAACATGCTTATATCATTCGTCGCAATATAAGGTAGGTTAGCTACAACCAAATCCGGTTCAAGAGACCCCAGTGGCTGTAAATCCGCCAGACAAATATCAACCAATTCATCAAGATTGTGCAGACTAACATTCTCGCTTGCAGTAGCTACAGCTGCTGGAGACACATCAAACCCGTATATTCTCGCGCCGGGCATCTCCCTTCCTAAGGCAACTGCAATGGCCCCAGACCCCGTTCCTATGTCATGTATCACCAGACCTTGGCCACAACGTCCCGCAATTCGCCGTGCGACAGCCAACACAGATTCCACTAGTGATTCTGTGGACGGTCTTGGAGTCAAGACTAAGTCATTGACTAAGATTTCGTAGCCATAAAACTCCCATTTCCCAAGAATATGCGGTACCGGCTCCCTTCTCTTCCTCCGGCACAGGAATCCTTTGAATTCCTTCTCAGATTCCCTGCAAACTTCAAGCGAAGAGTCAAGGTGTAAATCTGATACGGTAGTACCAATTGCCTCAGCAAGCAGAAGCTCTACATCACGATGTGGAGCTTCGATACCAAGGCTCGAAAGTTCGAGCACAGCAGATCGTAATAATTCTCTAGCCGTGCGTGGTGCGTTAAGTGCGACCGACATTTCAGTCGCCCCCATCACTTGACAACATCAATTCTTCCTGGCGTGAAGTGATCAGCGCGTCCAACAAATCGTCTATCTCTCCATCTAAGAACGCACTCATGCCATGGAGGGTGTGGCTTATACGGTGGTCAGTTATTCGATCTTGCGGAAAATTATACGTGCGCATCTTGGCGCTCCGGTCACCAGATCCTATTTGGCCTCTTCTATCGGCACCCCGTTCCTCCTGCTGCCTTACTCTCTCCAAATCAAGGAGACGCGCTCGGAGCACTGACATGGCTTTGGCACGGTTCTTGTGCTGGGATTTCTCGTCTTGTATTGAGACGACTATCCCCGTGGTTAAGTGCGTTATACGGACCGCTGAATCGGTAGTATTAACAGACTGACCCCCATGCCCAGAAGACCGAAAAACATCTATACGGATCTCTTCTTCAGAAATCGCAACATCTATCTCTTCAGCCTCAGGTAAAACGGCCACAGAGGCCGCCGACGTATGAAGACGGCCAGATGATTCAGTTACCGGTACTCTCTGAACACGATGTACACCACTTTCATATTTTAGCCGCCCAAAGGCTCCATCACCGCGCACAGCAATTATTGCCTCTTTAACTCCTCCAACCCCAGAGCTAGTGGTACTAATGACCTCAAATTTCCAGCCCTGCCTGTCAGCATATCGTGAATACATACGGACCAACTCGCCAGCGAACAACGACGCTTCTTCCCCACCGGTACCCGCGCGCACTTCGACAATAACGTCTCGGTCATCATGAGGATCACGAGGCAGCAGTAAATTCTTAAGCTTGGCTTCGATCTCATTCTTCTGTGATTCCAAATATTGGAGTTCTTCACGGGCTAATTCCTGCACTTCTTCGTCAGGATCTTGACAAGCAAGCTCCGTTGATTGAAGACCATCGGAAATCTCACGTAATTGTTTTATGAGAATGACTTGATCGTCGAGCCGACTGTATTCGCGACCTAGTTTCGCTAGCCTACTTGGGTCAGATGCGATTGTCGGCTCTGCCAACTGTGCCTCTAGGTTAGCGTGTTGCTGCTCGATAGCTTTGAGCCGATCACCCGTCAACATGCTTTAATATTTACCCCTTCAATCATCAACGGTGTCTTGTTTTTTGCGTCCGGTAAAACTGCATCCATGGCAATAATTGCCACCTCACACTGTTCGTGAGAAGGAGGATGGGTCGTTAGAGTTTGAAGCCACATACCTGGTTGCATTAATAACTTGGCCCAATACCTATCTGTATTCCTTGCCGTATATCGAATTAATTCGAAAGCTACACCTGCAATTACGGGAACCAACATTATTCTTGATGCTATTCGAAACGGTAAGTCTGGACGACCAAGAAAGCAAAACACTACTATCGAAATCAGCACGATTACAAGTAGAAAGCTAGTGCCACAGCGGGGATGAGTAATGCTCTGTTTAATTACCTCATCAGGAGTTAGAGACACACCATTTTCAAGGGCATTCACAGTTTTGTGTTCAGCTCCGTGATATTCAAATGTCTTTCTTACATCACCTAATCTTCCTATCAATATCATGTAGGAAACCAAAACAAATATCCGTATAAATCCTTCGATCAAATTACTCAGGATGTCGGATTGAACGAATGAATCCATGAACTGAACTATCAGCAGGGGCAGAACAAAAAATAGTATTATGCCTCCACCTATTCCCATCATTAGCGAAGTCCAAACGAATACTGAGTCATCGTTCGGTGTTAACGATTGCCCGTTTTCTTTACCATCAGCAAGGCCACTCTCTTCCTCGTCCAAAGCTATCTCAGCCGAAAAGGCCAACGACTTCATCCCTAAATTAAGTAAATCCCAAAGGCTAGCTATGCCGCGCAGCACGGGAACATTCCTAACAGACTCAGCCACTCGACCTCGTGTAATCTGTCTTACCTGTACGAACACATCCCCATCTGGATGCCTAACTGCAGTGGCTACACGATCACGGCTCCTCATCATCACCCCCTCTATAACTGCCTGGCCACCATAAGCAATATCATCTTCAACACTCTGGCTCTTGCTAGAAGAGTGGATGGTCATCATTATTGAATCAACCTACGCCAATATGGCCTATCAACCACCACAGGTACTTCTACTCGTCTACAGACTGAGCAGCCCCATCTAACTCAATAGCCACAGCCTTCTGTTCGTCAACTGGGCCCCGCTCTCTTTTTTTAGGAGGGGCTTCTTCGGATGTGGATTTCATTTCCCCATGACGATCCAATCGCTTCTTAAACCGATCTACCTGACCCTGTGTATCCACCAGTTTTTGGGTTCCAGTAAAGAATGGGTGACAGTTCGAACATATATCTACGTGTAATTCAGCTTCGGAGGACATGGTTGTAAACGTATATCCACAGCCACAGGTCACCCGGGTTTCCACAAATTCAGGGTGTATACCAGGCTTCATAGTCCCTCATGCTTTCATTCCGATTTAAATAGTAAAAAAAGAAACGGCCACCACTGGCCAGAAGACTCAGTTTAACAGGCAAACGTGTAAACGTGAGACTATCTTTTACGTTAATTTGGAACTAGCGTAAGATCAGCAATCCTACGAGGACTTGTGTCTGTCAGTCCGTGCTAAACACAATGCCACAATTATGATCACTGCAAACAGGATTCCAAACGCAAACAATTTCTGATAACGAGTCAGTATTAGAGCGCTAAGCCCAAAAGTCGCACATACTCCGCAGTAGACAGCAACAACCTCTAGTTGAGACATTCCTGTCCTTAGAAGTCGATGATGGAAATGATTGGTGTCACGGGACGTTATATCGACTCCAGAACGCCACCTCCGGATCACAGACCATGCAACATCCAGTATAGGTACACCCAGAACCAGTAGCGCTGTTGCTAGCTTGGCTCCGCCCACTATGGCAAGGGTAGCCAACATATAGCCCAATAGATGCGCACCAGAATCACCTAGGAATATGCTTGCACGAAAAATATTAAATGGCAAAAATCCTATTATTGCCCCTACAAGAGCCAGTCCAAGAGTAGCTACTTCTGGCTGACCTAGTCGAGCTGAAAGAATAACGAGAATCGTAACAGCTACCAACGCTATTCCAGCGGCTAGACCATCCAATCCATCCGCCAAATTGACTGCATTCATCAACGCAACTATCCACATGACAGTGAATGGTATCGCTAGCAGAAGCGGTATAATTAAAATTCCTCCGAAGGGGTTGCTGACCCCTTCAATCCTCACACCAAATGCCAATGGGATTACAGCTGCCACGCATTGCCCTGCCAGTTTATTCCGGGGACTTAGTCCTTGAATGTCATCTATCAAAGTTAAACCGGTGATCACAAAAGCGCCTAGCAGAAGACCCAATACTGGTCCTTCAATCCTCAAACTCATCACGGCGCTAAAGACCAGTGCGACGAGAAGAGGAGGCCCTCCCAGACGTGGAACGGATCGAGTATGTATCCGGCCAGGCCCAGGCTCGTGCAACCAATTGAATTTGTGCCCGACACTTCTAGCGAACCATGTCCCAGCAAGCCCTATCAGACAGGCCACTGGCAAGGCCTCCCAGCTTATCTCTGTCAGAATCGCACCCTCACAAACAAGGTAAACAAGCACAGTATAGGAAGTACATTAGCAAAGGGTGAAGCCAGATCATATATATCAGAGTGCTAGACGAGAGTCGGCCCTATTGGTATTCTCCTGCCCTGGGGTTGGTGCTGGCGGTAGTCGAAACAGTATGTTTAATGACCCATTAGTGACCTAGTCACAGCGCAATCGCACCATGTTCTCATTAGATGGCACCATTAGTGTTGTGCTGTATTACAAGCGGTAATGCCGCAGGAGTTATGCGTGACCCAAGTAACGCTGGGATCAAATGAATCTTTTGAAGCAGGTTTGCGACGATTCAATAAACGGGTTCAACAAAGTGGAATACTGACTGAAGCACGTAGAAGAAAACACTATGAAAAACCGAGTGCTAGACGTAAGAAGAAGCAAGCTGCAAGGGCTCGAAAAGCTCGTCGTGCTTCTATGAAAGCCAATCGATCGCAAAACTCCGAGTATGCGTTCTGAATAGATCACTGTTACGACGTTTTTAGGTCGCAATAGTTGAAAGTAAGACAAGGGCATACCTAATGCCAGAGCTCGATATCTTGAATAACCTGCTGAATGAAGAGCGCAAGTCCATGAAGTTGCGCGATTCTCAGCGTGTTCAATCCCTCCGAAGCATTCGCAACGAACTCCAATTAGCTGAGAAGGAAAAACAGGATTCGCTCACACATGATGAAGTAATAGCTAATCTGACCAAACAGGCCAAAAGCAGACGAGACTCTATCGAAGGGTTTCAGCACGCCAATAGGGAAGATTTAGTTACCCGAGAGCTAATGGAGCTTGAACTAATTACCGCTTACTTACCTGAAACCATGGATCGAGCAAGCATAAAAAAGGAAGCCCAAGACGTGATCGCCAATGTAGCTTCACTTGACCCGTCACATACTGGAAAGATCATTGGTCAGTTGATGGGCACCCTAAAGGGAAAAGCGGATGGTAGGTTGGTGAGTGAGGTCGTGCAGGAACTGATACAAGAAATTTTAGAACCTGAGGATTAAGAAGGGTAAAATCCCGTCGTTAACCAACGTGTAAATATCGATGTTGTTTGGCAAGATCGTTCCGATCCACGTCTCTGTGGAATTGTGCGGACAGCATGTGCCACCGCGATAGAACTCTCTGGACAAAGATTGACTGATATACGAGTCCTCTTAACAAACGCCAGTCATCTCACCGAGCTTAACCATAAATTCCGCTCCAAAAACCACCCAACTAATGTCCTATCCTTCCCTGATGAAGAAGAAGGTGGCGACATAGCTGTAGCGCTTGATGTCGTCTCGTCTGAAGCAGATCAACAAGGGGTCACGTTTCACCAAATGGTGGCTATGTTGATCACTCACGCAACACTCCACTTGGCAAATTTCCATCACAAGCACGACTCAGATCATCAGACCATGCTCAGACTCGAACGCCGAGTCTTGTCCAAAATGTCATTAGAACACCCATTCGATTAATGAGCCGTCCAGAGATCACTTTACGATCATTCGCAAAAATAAATCTTGGCCTCGAAATATGCTCTCTTCGTGATGATGGATTTCATGAGGTGGTTTCCATAATGCAAGCAATAGACCTCTACGATTCTATCTATCTATCTCCAGCGGATAACATAGATGTGATTTCAGGCGTAGAAGGCTTAGAAGCCAGTGATGACTTAATGCTTCAGGCAGCTAATGCCCTGCGCCTGGCAACCGGAACCAAAATGGGTGCCAAAATACGTACAACTAAACACATACCGTCTTCTGCTGGGCTGGGTGGAGGAAGCTCCAACGGAGCCACAGTATTGCTAGGATTAAATCAACTTTGGAAAACTGAACTTGCTTACCCTGAACTGGCGGCTATTTCCGCTGAACTAGGGTCAGATGTAACATTTTTCTTAACCGGAGGGACTGCTTTAACCACAGGAAGAGGTGAACAAGTAGGCCCTCAGTTACCGACCCCAAATTCTTGGGTACTGCTGGCAAAACCCACTCATGGACTTAGTACTAAAAAGGTATACAACTGTTTAAGAACAACTGAGTATTCCAAAGGTTCTAAGACAAGGTCTTTGATGAGGTCAATTATCAACAAGGAACCCGATTATTCACTCATGGTCAATAGTCTATCGTCGCCAGCCACTAGACTTCTGCCAGAATTAAACAAAACATTATCTATTCTTGCTAATACAAGCCAAAACACACTTGTGTCAGGCAGTGGGAGTACATGTTTCGCATTATTTCAATCAATGAAGGAAGCCCAACTTGCCGAAAATCACCTGAGCAACACTGGACTTTGGACACATATCTGTCCGTTCGTGGGAGAATGGTCAAACACATACAATAGAGGTCGCTCATAGTAACCATGGCTACAGCGATAAATTGCAATTACAGCACATCAAATAATAGCTCAGTGGGGCGTCGCCAAGCGGTAAGGCATCGGACTTTGATTCCGACATTCGCAGGTTCGAATCCTGCCGCCCCAGCCAATATGGATACACACCGTCTATGACTAGTGCTATCGGCGGCATAATCCTAGCTGCAGGAAAAGGGACACGACTCAAATCCAGTGTGCCCAAACCGTTGCAAATGCTAGCGGGCCTTCCACTAATTGAATATTCACTGCGACTATGCAAGGCCTCGTCATTGTCTCCTGTGTGTGTAGTGGTAGATCCAGAAACCAATTTTCTAAGAGACGCTATAGGAAACCGTGCCATGATTGTTCCACAGGATTCCAACGGATATGGCACCGGCCATGCGCTAAAGTCTGCTTTTCGGTGTTATGAGAATATCAATGGAACCTTGGTCGTTTTGTACTCTGACACACCACTCATTCGACCAGAAACGATAGAATCCCTGGTGAAAGCTAGAGAGTCCAACAAGGCTGTCATAAGTTGTTTAACAGCTAAAGCCGAAAACCCAGGTGGCTACGGTCGCATAATTCGGGATAGTAGCGGCGCCATCACTTCAATTAAGGAAGCTTCTTCCTGTACAGATGATGAATTGGAAATTTCGGAATTCAACACCGGAGTGATGGCGTTTGATTCATGCTGGCTCCGAAAGTCCATCTCTCAGCTAGCGGTAGATAGGGAACATAATGAAACATTGCTAACAGACATCGTATCGATCGCCATATCGTCCGGAGAAATAGTTGCTTCAAGCTCGCTTGTTGAGTCAATGGAAGGATTAGGCTGCAATACTAGGGCCGAGCTTGCTGTTGCTGAAAAATATTTGTGGCAACGAAAGTCATTAGAATTAATGGCAGCAGGGGTGAGAATCAAACATCCAGACACAACCTACATTGATCAAGATGTTGTTGTAGGGGAAGATACGGAAATATTGGCCGGAAGTCATTTGGAAGGCAAAACGATTATAGGACGCGGAGGTCTGATAGGGCCTCGGACTACACTAGCAGATTCGACAGTTGACGACGGATGTGAAATTCGTGAGTCAATAGTTGAAAATTCAGTAGTCAAGTCAGGATGCACAATCGGCCCATACTCTCATTTGAGGCCTAGCAGTGTGTTGGCAGACGATGTCCATGTAGGAAATTATGCAGAAGTGAAAAATTCATATGTAGGGAAAGGCACACAAATTGGTCATTTTAGCTATATCGGCGATGCCAAACTAGGCAACCATGTAAACATAGGGGCCGGAGTTGTGACCTGCAATTTCGACGGTAAAGACAAAAATCAAACTAGAATCGGGGACGATTCGTTTGTTGGGAGCGGCTCAATGCTTGTCGCCCCGGTTACAATTGGAACAAAATGCATAGTTGGAGCTGGATCAGTAGTTACGAGAAACATCCCAGACGGCATCACAGCGTATGGGAATCCTGCAAAAGCTCAACCAAAGCCTGGATAGATAACGGGTAACGAATAAGTCAATACTAGGAGAGAGCAAGGGAAATTGGACGCTGACCTGCAAGTTTTTACGGGAACTTCAAATCCACTTTTGGCAAATCAAATTTGCGATGGGTTGGGGGTACCTTTAGGTAGTTCGACGGTAACCACATTCCCTAATGGAGAAACCCGCGTCAGGATTGAAGAAAACGTCAGAGGATTAGACGTGTTTGTAGTGCAATCGCTTTGTACTCCGGTTAATGACCATTTAATGCAATTACTAATTCTGATAGACGCACTAAAAAGAGCCTCTGCCGACCGAATCACGGCAGTGATCCCATACTTCGGTTATGCCCGTCAAGAGAAAAAAACTGCCGGTCGTGAGCCCATCACAGCAAAACTTGTTGCAAATCTGATTCAAACTTCTGGCGCTGACAGAATAGTAACTATGGATTTGCATGCTCCAGCCATTGAAGGTTTTTTCGACATCCCTGTAGACCACCTTCGATCAGCCGGATTATTAGCGCAACAGGCTCGAGAATACACAAATCAGGATGGATTAGTTGTTGGATCAGCAGATGCCGGCGGGGTCGCTAGGGCTGAGGACTTCGGGAGAAGAGTTGGAGCCGACGATATATTCGTTACTTTCAAACAACGTGTAACACCCGAAGAAGTCCGCCCACTTTCATTAGTTGGAGAAGTAGAGGGCCGATTAGCAATACTAGTAGATGACATAGTTTCCACAGGTAGCTCCCTCATTTCAGCCAGCCAGCTACTTTTAGAACGTGGGGCTCGTGAGATACACGCATGTGCTGTTCACGCCGACTTTAATACTGAGGTTACAACGCTTATAGAAAAATCAACTTTAGCTAGCCTATTAATTACGGATACAATACCGGTATCCTTACCTGAACACGGGTCTGGTAGTAAAATTAAGCTGTGTACGACGTCAACGTTGTTCTCAGAAACTATAAGACGCATACACATGCACGAATCGGTTAGCGCATTGTTTTCGTAGTCGCATGCTTGATTAATTTCAAGCATCGCAGTGTACTAGTAGGCATTAGGGCTACTAGTTAAGAAGGAGGTCGGTTCCGCTTCTTGGAGCCTTCCAGTTGGATCGCCCTCGGGGCGTTTTTCTGTTTGACCGGTGCCAGCGCATTTTTCACTGGCACACAGACCGCTGTGTTGTCAGCAGACGCAAATCGAATCGCCAGTTTGGTAGAAGACGGGAGTCGTAGCGCACAGCGCCTTCAGAAATTTCTCGATGATCCTGGCATGAGTATTGCAGTGGGTAGGATAGGGTCGATAATTTCCCTCGTAATAGCAGCTGCAATAGCCGGAGGACCTGTCACAACACAGATCTCTTCAGGATTAGGAAACAGTACACTAGCCTCCTTTCTCGTAATTATTACCGCAGGAACACTGCTAATATTGTTTGGCACCACCGTGCCTAGGGCTATCGCGGCTCGACACTGGGAGTCCTGGTCTCTCATGATGGTCGTTCCTTACGCAATAGCAGGCTGGATACTCCGGCCAGTAATTTACTTGTTTGCATTATCCTCCGACTGGGTCCTGAAACCATTTGACGCACACTCTCACGCAAAAGCTGGCACTGACGTTACAGCGGGCATTCGCGAACTCATCGAAGAAGGGGAGAAGCAAGGCCCGATCGACCCTGAAGGGGTGGCTATGATTCATGGAGTACTAGATATTTCGCATGAGCCGGTCCGATCAATCATGGTTCCTAGGCCCGACATGGTGATGGTTCCTGCCGGAACCACAGCAAGGGAGGCTTTGGATGTAGCCATAGAAAAGGGCTTTTCACGACTACCCATTTACGTAGACAGCGTCGATACAGTATTGGGAGTAGTGTCAGTTAGAGAAATCGCTGGAATTCTCAGGGAAGAAGGCAACGGATCCACACTGGTCGAAAATGTAGCTTGGAAGCCTCATTTTGTGCCAGAAACCAAACTAATCGACGATCTTCTATCAGAGCTACGGTCGCTACAGATTCACCTGGCAATAGTCGTAGACGAATACGGCGACACTGCAGGAATAGTTACTATGGAAGACATAATTGAGGAGATTGTTGGCGAAATACGGGATGAGACCGATGTTGAAGATCCAGCTATGGTGCCCATCAATAAAGACGTAGTCGTTGTTGATGGCAGAACAAGAGTCAGCGAGCTAAATCAGCACCTAAATATAAACCTAGAGGTAGCTGACGCCGATACCGTGGGAGGGGCAGTGTTTGTAACCTTGGGACATGTTCCTGCAGTAGGGGAAAACTTAGAAATAGATAATATTCACATAGAGGTGTTGCGGATCGAGAACACAAGGATTAGAAGATTAAAAATAAGCAGGAACCTATCAGAAACTGTACGTCATGAATCCGATGATTAAGATGCTTACGAGCAAGCACTACTTACCACCTACAGTAGATCTACGGATAATCCGAAGTTCCATGTTTCACTTTGTTACCGGGTGCCTGTTAAACACAAACAATAAGATGACACTAGCAGGAACGGTCTGAGCAATTCGCGCAAAATGAATTTAAGTAAATCGACCGCATATCGGACGAAATCCGTGGTACTGAGACGGCGAAACTTGGGTGAAGCTGATCGGATCATCACCCTTTTCACCAGAGAGCATGGAAAACGCTCTGCAGTGGCGCGAGGCGTTAGAAAACCCGGCAGTAGACTTGCCGGACATGTAGAGTTGTTCACAGTCATCGACGCTTACTTGATTGTAGGCTCAAACTTGGACGTTCTAACACAGGCTTCCTCTATAAGCGTTTTTCCTAAACTAGCTGAAGATTTAAGATATTTTGCCCAAGCCTCATGGGCATCTGAAATCATAGATAAACTGACTCCAGATTTACATCCCGACTCATTCTTATTTGATCTGCTAGTCGGATTCCTAGAACTTGTCACCGATTCGGGAGAAAAGATTCATCTACATCATTTTGAATTACTGGCATTGCAAAAATCAGGATACCGACCACAGCTTGATGTATGTGTGGTGTGCGGAGAACACCTTAATCCGTCGAGCATCAGATTTTCAGTACATAACGGCGGCACTATGTGTCCAAGCTGCCCAAGTAATTTACAGACCCATAAATTGTCGGCAACTAGTGTCAAAACTATGCGCTGGCTTCTGGATAATCCATTGGGACAAGCTTCTATTTTGAAAATTAACAACCGACTCTTGGAAGAATTGGCATACACTACTAGAGTTTGTCTGGAGAACGCGATCGAGGGCCCGTTACGCTCCGGAGAGTTATTAAGTCCATCTCCCGATTACCTCGTGGCGCATTAGTTGCGACATAATAGGGTGGCACAAAATTCGCACAGAGGTTGAATGTCCATAAATCTTGACTCGCTAGACAAGTTAGTATCGCTCGCTAAACGGCGAGGGTACGTGTTTCCCAGTTCAGAAATTTACGGGGGCTTTGCGAGCACTTGGGATTATGGCCCACTAGGAGCGGAGTTAATTCGAAACATAAAAGAAGCCTGGTGGCGAGATATAGTGGTAGCTAGAGACGATGTTGTTGGCCTAAATGCATCGATATTAATGGCACCTCAAGTATGGGAAGCATCAGGCCATGTAGAGCATTTTTCCGATCCGCTAGTCGAGTGCAAAGAATGCAGAAGAAGATTCCGCGAGGACGATTTTGCAGGCAACATATGCCCAAAATGCGGTGGCGAATTGGGAGATATTCGTCAATTTAACACTATGTTTAAAACATTTGTTGG
>Ga0310344_10001873_pt1 | contig 15914 bp, 15 predicted proteins | sample HC15DNA20200_MG_FD_203801 | JGI IMG/M metagenome (GOLD analysis project Ga0310344, IMG submission 203801) | Marine microbial communities from station ALOHA, North Pacific Subtropical Gyre - HC15-DNA-20-200_MG | ecosystem: Environmental > Aquatic > Marine > Oceanic | place: Pacific Ocean: North... | reverse complement strand
AGGGGAGTCTGCAGGACAGCGAAGATTCCGTGCCATCCACCTTCGGGTTCGTTCGATTCAACGGGCAAGGTAGGATTCCGTTCTTTTCGTTGTGGAGTCGATTCGTTTTCGGGCGATCAATCCGGCAGCCCCGCAATCACCTGGGGCGCGCCTCGCATCGGCGAGCAGATGCCTTTGCCGATTCCGCGTCGGGCGCGAGGCAGGTCCGCAATCGCGGTCTGGATGCCGGCAATCAGAACATCTCTGAATCGATCTTCTCCGGTGAACTCGTAGGCGGCAGAGACACCCTTGAGAATCCGGATGTCAGCCCCCGCAAGGACCCGGGATTCGGGGCAGCAGGTATAGTGGAAGGCGCCCGCCTCGGGCACCCACATCCTTTCGATGCAGTAGCCGGCCGCTCTCACGATGGCGTCGGCGACCCTTTGGTCCTGCGTAACGTCGTGAAATCTCTTCAGTCCGACCATCAGGATGCCGACCATAAATCCCGCGTTGCCTGTGTGACGCGGCGGATCGCAGTGGCAGTGTCCGGGCACGAGGAGGCGGTCCCAGCCTCCCGAACTCCGCTGACGCTCCAAGACACGATCGACGATGATACGGGCGGCGTTGAGGAAGACTCGCCGCCCGGTTGCTCTGTACGCGGCGGAGAGGTGAATGAGGTGCCAGCCGGAATTCCGACAGTTGGTAAAGTCGTAGTTGTTGACGAGGTCGCCGACGAGGTTGTCACACGTTTTTGAGGCGGCATGCTGAGAACGGGGGTCTCCGGTCAGAAGGTGGTGGAGAAAGAGGCCCTCGACCCAGGTGTGGGAAACGCTCGTGCGGCCGGAGAAGATGGCCGTTTCGCGGTAGCCGTCGGGGTAATAGTTCCCGACGTGCCCTACGCTGTGCGTGTACTGATTCTGAAGCAGGTCGGGTGGGCCCGCGTGGCAGGTGTCGACGTCGACGAGGTGTCGTGCCGCCTGGTCGGCCCATACGAAGAAGTCTTCGTGGCCTCCTCGAAGATACTCCTGCAGGAAACACCAGGGCGTATCGTACTCCATATTGCCCCAGTTGTAGGACCGCTCCCCGTACCAGTCCCCGAAGTTGAGCATCCCATACGCTCGTGACTCGATGCGATCCTTGCCGTAGGCGGTGCGTGCCGCGTTCACCCACGTTTCGTAAGGTGGGAACGGCGAAGGATCTTTGGCCGGCAGCCGCGACCAGGCGCCGCTGTTGTTGAGGATCGAGAGGGGAAACCGATACAGGGGCGGACGGTTGATGGCGCTGACGAAGGAAGCGAGGGGAACCTTGCCGAAGTCGAGCCAGAACTCGTGGGTGCGAGAAACTCCGCGCTTCAAGGTGTACCGACCATCGAGAAGGTAGTAGTAGAGCCGGTCTTCGAGATCGTCGCCCCGTCGATCGTCATCCGCGTCGAGAGGCGGGCAGATGTCGATCCACACTCCGCCGGGGTCGACGCGCAATCCTTTTGGATAATTCTCCCAGAAGTCCTTACACCCCAGGCTGAGAGAGAGGCCCTTGCTTGTTGCAGAAAGCGCCCCCTTCGATCGGTTGGCCGATTTGATCTCGCTGGTCTGTGACAGGCTGAAGGCGTTGTCGTAACGTTGCACGATCGAGACGGGGCCGTCGGAGAGACGCAGTCGCTGTCCTTCGGTTCTGACCGTGCCCTCCTTCCCGAGGGGGGCGTTTACGCGAAGAGCTAGGCTGCGAACCCGCGTGAAATCGTCTTCGGCATCGTTGAGGAAGGTGTGGACAACCCTGATTCGCGAACAGTTCCGGTAGAGGTGGATTCTGAACGTCGACGAGAAGAGCGCGTCACCCTTCGACGAGCGATGGGGAACGTCAAGACGAATGCAGACGCGCTCGGGACCGGCTTCCTCGATCCGCACCGAATCGGGATCAAGGCTGCGAAAGACTCTGCCCCGGTGGTCTTTTAGCGAGACGGCGGGTTCGGGGACGGCGGGTGTGAGAGGGATGTAAGTGTCGGTCCTGCGATCGTGCTGCTCGACGAGGCCGGGCAGCACGGTCCGATCCCTGGGAAAGCGGACCCGAATCGGGCCGGTCGTCACCACGATCTCTTTCCGTTTCTGGTCGACGGAGAGCTCACTCGACTCGATCGACCCCGGGCCCTGGCCGTACTCGACCGCGATGCCGGACTTCCCGTCCGACGTAAAATCGGTGAGCATCCACCGCACACTGCCATCCGGCCAGAGCGCGAGTGTACGTGACTGAGACGGGATGGTGTCGTTGTTTCGATCGAGCAGCCGGACGCCGCGCGGGTCGGTGACAGCACCCTGAGGAAAGGGAAGGCCCATACTGACCGGCCAGGGCAAACGGGTTCCACGCACGTCCTGGAGGGTGAATTGACCCTCTTGATGAGTCCGCCGTCGGGCCGGCTTTCGAGGTTTGAAGCTGCCGGCGTGCGTGGTCTGAAGACCACCTGATTTGAGGTCGATTTCGAAGCGATACGTCGCTCCGGCGATCAGGTCCGACAGGCTCGCCTCGTGGGCGGATCGATTCCGGATGCGAACCGTTTTGAAACGATCGCCAACCTTTCCCCACCGGAATGTTCCTGAGGCTGGACGACTGGTGTTCCAGGTGATGTAGGCGGAGAGACGATCCTCGCCGTGGCGGACGTCGACATCGGGCGTCGTCATCGTGAGACTGGGCTTTGTCGTTCTGGGGCGTCTGGGAAGCAGAACGACGGTTTCGATGCGGCAGGGCCCTACGGTTTCGCCGGTGACGAATCGAACGCGCTCCCCACCCTTGAAGTCGAACTTTTCGGGTGCGAAGAAAAGATGTCTGCGATTGTCGGGATCCGGATGCCGGGCGACAGCGACCTTGCGGTGGCCGATCCAGATATCGATCGGTTCACTGACGCCGGCGGTGACATACGCCACGATTCCGAGGTGATAGCTGCCGGATTGGTGGATGACATCGTGGATCCGGCTCTCCAGTCGCGCCTCGCAGACCGTGGGAGGCCTGTAGACCGAGGCATTGGCGTACTCGGTATTCGTGTCGTTGACGAAACCATCGAGACGGAACGCGAAGGCGTTCATCGTGGGGGTGTCGTCGCGGGCCAGCAGCTCATCGATTCGAGCGTCGCCGCTGACGATTTCGGCTGGGTGGGTGGCGTCACGGGCCATCGAATTTCTCCAGTGGAAATCGTTCGGGGGAAAGCGCGCATATGATACGCACCCCCTTCTCGCCGCGCAAAGGAGGGCAGGGCGAGGGGTTGGTCGGGCTGGGTGTATTGCTTACCATTGAACTCGGAGATGTTATTCAAAAACGAATCGAAGTGGGCGTACACGGTGTGTAACGCCTGTCCGCGTGAACTCTCAGGATCGTCGGTCGACGGAGGACCTATGCGCGTGGTAAACCGAATAGGGATTACCCTTGTTCTGCTGCTGGGGTGCGGCGGAACGAGGGACCCGATGGTGGAAATGCAACGCACGCTTTCTTCTGCACCCGATTACACGATCGTGCTGGAGGATATGCAGGCCGAGGAAGGCCTGTTTCCGAAATACTACCACCGGTATCGCGTGGTTCAGGGGGAGAAACAGGTCGAGACCAACTGGGTGGAGGTCCAGGAGGAGATCTATCGCAAGTACGAGCCCTTCCTGGGAATGGCGCTGGCCTCGAAGGCGGGTGGAGAGGTAACGGACAGTCCGCATCCGGCCGGTCTCAACTATGTGGGAAATCCGACCTACGGCCACTGGGGCGGCGGTGGGTTCTGGATGTGGTACGGCCAGTACGCGATGATGCAGAATCTGATGGGATGGGGAATGGGACGTCGCGTCTATCGAGACGAGTATGACGACTACCGCAGCCATCGTCAGAACCGCCAGCCCTACTACGGGAAGAACAAGGATTTCGGAACGAACGGATCGCTCACAAAACAGAGTAAACCATCATTCTATCAGCGCCGACAGCGTTCGCTGTCAAGACAGCGGAGCGGTTTCGGACAACGGGTCAACAGTCGTATCGGGCGCAGTCGCACTGGCTTCGGCAGCCGTGGAAGGGGATTCGGAAAATGACGACGGACGATTTGATTCTGACGGGAGTCTACCTGGTATGCTCGTTCGCCCTGTTCTGGATCGGAAAGCTCGTCTACGACCTGACGACGCCTTCCTACTCGCTTCGGGAACAGCTCGTGGAACACGACAATCCAGCCCTGGCGGTCGCGCTCGTGGGCTACTACCTGGGACTGGTGATCGCCATCGGCGGCGTGATGAGCGGTCCGTCGAAGGGTCTGGAGGAGGATCTTGCGGATATCGGGGTCTATGGAGCCTTGGCGATCCTGTTGCTGAATCTGGCCAGGATTCTGAACGACCGCCTGGTACTGAGAAAATTCAAGGTCAGGGACGAGCTGATCGAGGATCACAATGTGGGCACAGGGGCGGTCGTGTTCTCCGCTTACGTGGCGACAGGGCTGATCGTATACGGCGCCGTGTCTGGTGTGGCCGTGCTGGATACGACGGGAACGGTCCTGAGCGTCGTCGTGTTCTGGCTGATGGGACAGGTGGCGCTGGCGATCGCAGGGATCGTCTACGACACGATGACGGCCTACGATGTGCACGCAGAAATCGAAAGAGACAACGTGGCCGCGGGGATCGCCTTTGGAGGCGCGCTGGTGGGGCTCGGGAACATCCTGAGACACGCGGCGGCGGGTGACCTGATTTCGTGGTCGATGACCTTTCAGGAATTCGGGTTCGAGCTCCTGGTCGGACTGATTCTGCTGCCGATCGTGAGGACGGTAACAGATATGGTTCTGCTGCCGGGCGCGAGGCTGCACGACGAGATCGCGAATCAGGAGCATCCGAATGTGGGGGCGGGATTCATTGAAGCCTTCGCGTACGTCGGGGCTTCATTCCTGATTGTCTGGAGCCTTTAGGAAAGGCAGTGGGCAGAAGGCAGTGCAAAGTGAAAAGTGAAAAAGGGAAAGTGTGAAGCTCGGTAGTTCCAATCAGAGTGTGCTTCTCAAGGCGTGTATCTTCGCGACGGGGCTGAGCGGGATCGTGGCGGAGTTTACGCTATCGACGCTGGCGAGTTATCTGCTGGGGAATACGACGCTGCAGTGGACGCTGGTGATGTCGATGATGCTGTTCGCGATGGGGGTGGGGAGTCGTCTGAGTCGGCACGTGGAGGATCGATTGCTGGATCGGTTCATCGCGGTCGAATTCGCCCTCTCCGTGTTATGCGCGACGTCGGCAGCTGTGGCCTACCTGGGGGGGCTGGCGACGGGGGGCGCGGGGACGTTCATCTATCTCTACGCACTCGCAATCGGTGGACTGATCGGGATGGAGATTCCGCTGGTCGCCCGAATGAACGAGGTCTACGAGGGGCTGCAAACGAACATCGCGGGGGTGATGGAGAAGGACTACTACGGTGCGCTGGCCGGGGGGCTGATCTTTGCGTTCTTCGCCCTGCCCTATCTGGGTCTGACCTACACACCGATCGCACTGGGAGCCGTCAACTTCGCCGTTGCCGGTTTGCTGTTCTGGCGCTACCGGTCACTGGTTGCACGCCCGATCCCCGCCCAGATCGGTTTCTGGAGCGTCGGGTTGGCGCTGGTCGCGCTGGCGTGCCTGATCCGGCCGATCATCACGTTCGGAGAACAAAGCCAGTACCGAGATCGGGTCGTGTATGCGGAACAGACTCGATTTCAGAAGATCGTGATGACAAGGTGGAAGAACGACCACTGGCTGTTTCTGGATGGGAACGTCCAGTTTAGCACGTACGACGAAGAACGCTATCACGAACCGCTTGTCCACCCGGCGATGCGGCTGGCCGGGGACCGTGCGAAGGTTCTGATCCTGGGTGGGGGCGATGGGCTGGCGCTGCGCGAGGTGCTGAAGTACGAGGAGGTCGAGCAGGCGACCCTCGTCGATCTCGATCCGGCGATGACGAAACTGGGGTCCACGCATCCCGAACTGGTGGAGGCGAACGAGGGCGCGTTCGAGGATCCAAGGGTTCGTGTCGTGAACGAAGATGCGGTCACGTTTCTGGACGCGTCGTCGGCGCTCTACGATGTGATCATCGTCGATCTTCCAGATCCGAAAGGTCCCAATCTGGCGAGACTGTATACGAGGGAATTCTACACGAGCTGTGCGCACATACTGTCCCAAGAGGGGACCCTCGTGACGCAGAGCTCGAGTCCACTTCACGCCAGTAAGGTTTTCCTGTGCGTGATGAAGACGGTCGAAGCAGCGGGGTTTTCGGCTCTGCCTTACCACGTAGCGGTGCCTACGATGGGTACGTGGGGCTGGGTGGTGGCGAGGAAGGCGACGTCGATGTCGCCGTCAGAACTGCGCAGGCAAGCGGAGAGGGAAGACTACGACGCCGTAGAGACGGTTTTTCTGGATTCTGAATCCGGGAATGGAATGCTGAAATTCTGGCGAGGGATGTTCGAAGGACAGGAAGCCCTTGCCGTCAACACGTTGTTCGATCCCGTCGTGGATCGGTACTACCACGAAGCGGAATGGGGGTTCTGATCAGGAGGCGCCGGGCAGGATATTGCTGAACTGGTAGGGTTGGACGACGTCGCCGAGGGAGGCTTCGAAGTCAGATTCCCCCCATTGCTCGATGAGAAGGACCTGGGTGTCCGTCTGGCCGACATACGTCCAGTTGACGAAGGGCTTTCCGTCTTCGGATTGATTCCGGTGAAAATGACCGGCATCGCTTGATTCGGCCTCGTAGCGGACACCATCGCAGGTGACGGCGTCGGGTGGATCTTCGTGATCGAGAATGTGCGTGGCGACGTTTTCCTCGATCGTGTCGAGCGGAATCTTTCGATACAGAACCCAGGAGACCTCATCATCCTCCTCGCGTTCCAGGTATCGGGTTTCGCCCGCACACTTGATTTCCCACTCGTCGGTCCAATCCCCGTCGTAATCGTAGCGATTGTGAGCGGTGACCTGCCAGCTTTCAAGGTCGTAGTCGAGGATATAGCCGACCTTGAGGCGATCGAGCGAGAGATCGGAGAGGGGGTCGAGTTCCGGCTCCTGTTCTTTCTTCTTACTGAACGGGTTCCACTTCAAGCCGAAGACCTTTCGCCGCCTGAATCGAGGAAATCGAGGGTCACGAGATGCCCATCTTGGTTTTGAGCGCGGCGAGTCGCTCATCGTTCGAACTTCCGCCACCGGCCAGCGCCTGATCGATTTCGTCGTCGGTCGAGGTGGCCTGGCCGGCAATGTCGCCGTAAGCCTGGGCGAGGGATTCGTCCTGGTCGACACGTTCCTTCATTCGTTCGAGCATCGCGAGGGTGCCGGATGAGTCGACCTTGGCGAGCTGCTTGTTGATTTTCTTGGTGGCGGCGGCCGTTCGGGCGCGCGCTCGGAGCGTGATCAGGTCGTTCTCGTGGCTGGCGATCGTGGACTTGAGGCGATCGACCTGTGTCTGCAGATTGTTGGCCATCGTCTCCTGTTGCTGCGCGTCGTTGGCAAGCTGGGCGGCCCTCGTAGCCGTGTCGTCCTTGCGGGTGAGGGCTTCGGTGGCGAGTCGGTCGGCCTCTGCGGCGTCAAGGTCGCCCGATTGAGCACGCTGAAGGAGCAGCATCGCCTTCTTTTCGTAGTCGGCGGCCGCGTTCTGATTGTCTTCGGCCTGCTTCTTCAGCCGAATGGCCTGACCCTTCACCTCGGCCAAGCTGGTCATTGCGGTGTTGAGGTCCTTCTTGAGGTCCCGGATTCCCTGCTCGGTCATCTTGATGGGATCCTCGATCTTGTCGATGGCCGAATTGACTTCGGCTTTACCCATTCTGAAGACGCGCTGGAAGATGCTCATTGGATTCTCCTGTTCTGGTCGGTTCAGTGGTGGCTGAAAGAGATGAGTTCCTCGGCGTTCTCGGCCATCGCGAGACTCAGCGCGTTGACAGAACTTTCGAGCTCAGATCGGTCCAGCGTGTCGAGCCGGAGGGTATCCCGAAACAGGACCGTCCCGGTTTCGAGATCGATGGCGAACGCGCCGTGGATCAACGTGCGATTGATCTCGAGGAGTCGCTTGTAGAGATCCCCGGGATTGGCCGGAATCGGCAGAATGGCCTGTTCCAGGATGAGGATGGGGTCTTCACAGTCGACGATGAGGTTGTGGATCCCCCGTTCATCGTCGTTGACGACGACGAGTTCCTCGGCTTCGTCTTCCGTCTCTGTCGGTAGCTCCAGCTCCTGGAGATAGGCTTTCACTTTTTGGAAATTTTCTGACATCGGTCACCTCGTCCCTTCTTGCCGTTCTTTGGAGGCACATTCAAGTTTTACACGGGGGTTTGATGCCTGAAGATGGCATGGAGTTTCAAAAAGTAAAGGGTCGACCTCCGGTGTCAAGGCAGGAGGTCACTTGTCTTCGTTGAAGATTGCGGTTGTGGGGCTGGGGCTCGGCCGGCATTTCGTCAGAACCCTGGCTGGTCACTCCGACGTCGACTGTCTGATTCTGTGCGACGCATATGCGGATCGATCTGAAGAGCTACGTCAGGCGCATCCTGAGGTGAGTGCCATCTACGAACAGCTGGAAGTGATGCTGGAAAAGGAGCGGCCCGACGCGGTTTGTGTGGTGACGCCCGACCATCTACATCGCCCGCATTCGACGCTCTGTATGGAATCGGGTTCCCACGTACTTCAGACAAAGCCCCTGGCTACGAATCTGGACGATGCCCGGGCGATTGTCGCGTCGGCGGAGGCGACGGGTAAGAAACTGATGGTGGCTCACGAACGACGATTTCGGCCCCAGTGCCAGCGTGTGAAGGCGTTGATCGAGGAGGGCGAGATCGGGGATCTGATTCATCTTCGTGTGGATGCCATTGCGGACAAGCGGGGTCAGTTCAAGCGCGCCCCGTGGTATGCATCGCCTGAAGCGGGGCGCAGTGCGCTCAACGGGACAGGGATTCACGAGGTCGATCTGATTCGCTACTACACGGGGCGGCCGATCGAGGCGGTCAGCGCGTTCGGGAACCGGTTGGGCGGACTGGACTTCCCGAAGGACAAGACGACGGCAGCCGTTTTTCGATTCGAGGGGGACGTGATCGGCCAGGTGACGGTGACCTATGAAGCCCAGCAGCCTCGGGGCAAGCACATCGACGACCACTTACGCATCGTGGGAACAGAAGGGACGATCATAGGAGATCGGCTCTACCGCGTGGGTGAAGAGGATTGGGAGGATCTCAGCGGACACAGCCACGACATTCGTGCAGGACTGCAGGGAGCCGTGCTGGCCTTTGTGGATTCGCTGGTGAACGACACCCCAATCGCGGTGACGGGCGAGGATGCGTTCGACTCGCTGGCCGCCGCCGATGCGGCCGATCAATCGGCGGCACGGGGCGAAATCCTTCGGCCCGAATCCCTGAAATGACGAAAGCCCGGTCGAATTTCCGACCGGGCCTTCTGTTTAGCGACGTAGCGCGCTTCAGGCGCGTTGTTTGTAGGACTGGACCGGCTTTGGGGCTTCCGCATTCAGGTGGTTGGCGCGATGATTGGCGCCCGGCGTCTGCACCTGATTGGCGACTTCGCTGTCCTGTTGTTCTTCCTTCTCTCTCGAGCCGGCAAGGGCTTCGCGCAGGATGCGGCCGGGCTTGAAGGCTACCTTTCTCCTGGCAGGGACGAACACGCGTTCGCCCGTCTTGGGGTTGCGTGCTCCGGCCTTCGCGTTGGTTTGCTTAACGGTAAACGCTCCGAAGCCGCGTGCTTCGATTCGTTGTCCGCCGACGATCGATTCAGTCAGTGACTCGAAAAAAGCATCGACGTACTGTCCAGCTTCGGTCTTTGAGTAACCAAATTCTGCGGCGACGATTTTAACCAGGTCGGCCTTGGTTACGGTACTCACATTTTCCCCCGATCCAACGTGCTGCAGTCGTGCGCGGTGTGACGAAAGGAATAGACGTAGATCGGAACGCTCGGTCGACCCGAAGGATCGAGCTCAGGAACTCTCTGTTGGAAGCGTGTGTGCGAAGGGTGTGAAACGTGATGCGCTTTACCGCTCGATGGGCAAGCGCCGGGGGCGAGGTGGGTATGTCGTTCGGTAGGGGATGTCAAATCAAGATGCCTGTCTTAGGGGAGTGAGGCTCCTGTTCTTCCGAAGAAGTGTCCCGAATTGGAGAAGGATAATAAGGCGCGTGATCGACTCGCGCAAGAGATGATTGTGCTTCGCTTGTCGAGAAAGTGAAATTTTTCCTGAGGATGACCAACAGGTCCAATTCATGTCTATTATAGTGACCGGATGCGCCGGCTTCATCGGCTACCATTTATGTGAACGTCTCCTTACCACCGGACATCCTGTGGTCGGGATCGACAGCCTGAACGACTACTATAGCGTGGGGCTCAAACGCGATCGTCTGAAGCGATTGATTGACCGTGAGGGTTTCGAATTTTTCGAGGGCCTTGTTGAAGACGATGCATTCGTCGACCGGGTGTTCGAAGAACGAACTTTCCGGACCGTCGTTCACCTCGCTGCCCAGGCAGGAGTCACCTACAGCCTCGAAGTGCCTCGTGAGTATATCCAGGCCAACGTGGTAGGGTTCATCAACGTACTCGAGTCGTGTCGCGTGCGTTCGGTGCGTCACTTTGTCTACGCTTCTTCGTCATCCGTCTATGGCCTGAACGAATCTCTTCCCTCCGAGGCTTCGCAGGTCACTGCCCACCCGATGAGCCTGTATGCGGCGACGAAAAAATCGAACGAATTGATGGCGCACGCCTACAGTCATCTGTTCAATCTACCGACGACGGGACTTCGCTTTTTCACGGTATATGGACCGTGGGGGCGACCCGATATGGCAGCGTTCCTGTTTACAGAAGCGATCCTGAACGATCAACCCATCGATCTTTATAACAACGGACGCTCGAAACGTTCTTTTACGTATGTGGATGATGTGGTCGAAGGCATCGTGAGGGTCTCGGAACGGATTCCGGAGCCCGATCCCTCCTGGTCCGCGAACGATCCGGACCCCAGCCGGTCGAGCGCGCCTTTTCGCGTCTATAACATCGGAAGCGACGAGACGGTCGACCTGGAGCAGTTTGTGAACGTTATTGAAAAGGCCGTCGGGAAGGAGGCCAGGCGCAATCTCCTGCCTGCCCGGCCAGGTGATGTGGAGGCGACAGCGGCCGATATTGCGGATCTGGAGAGGGATGTGGGATATCGCCCTTCAACGTCGATCGAGGACGGCATCCAGCGGTTCGTGGACTGGTACCGGGATTACTACGGAAAATAGCAGGATCTGGAGCAGGGCCGTCGTCTCAGGGAATCTGCCTGTCATCGAGGATCTATGTCCGAAATCGACATCCGGCACGTAGAGGAAGCCACCGCCCATATGCTGCCGGCCCAGGAGACGGTGTTCGAGGACGGGTGGATGTTCCGTTTCAACACAGGCGTGAGCCGGAATACGAACGCGGTATGGCCTCTGACGGCGGCCCCGGATGGCCTCGAGTCCCGGATCGAGTCGTGTGAGCGAGCCTACGCGGAGCGGGGATTGCCCTGTAACTTTCGGTTGACTCCCCTGGATGAGGGAAAGGTCATCGAATCGTTCCTGCTTGCGCGCGGATACACGCCTCTCCGCCCGATGATCGTGATGACCTGTCCGATGACGGAACCGGCGGATGGGCTGGTGGGAGACGATCTGACCGAGATCGATCTGGACGCGTGGCTGGACCTGGTTCGCCGCATCAATGACGACCCGAAAGCCCACGGGCTGCAGGCCAAACGAGAAGCTCTGACCGGTCTGAGCCTTCCAGTCTGGTACACGGTTCTCGTGCGTGACGGGCGGGAGTGTTCCTATGGACGATCGGTGCAGTACGAAGACCTTTACCAACTCGCCGAACTGTTTACCGTGGCCGAGCTTCGCGGTCAGGGGTTGGGGGCGCAGCTGATCCACGGTCTGACAAAGATCGGACGCGAGGCGGGTGCACGGACCGCTTACGTTCAGGGTGTCACCGAGTCGAACACGGGTGCTCGGCGTCTGTATGAACGCCTCGGGTACCGGGATGCCTATCGATTTCACTATATGACACCTCCCTGATTCACTAAACGCCGGGGTTTAACGATCGCGGGGGCCACCTGACCCTGTTGCGACCGGAGAGCCGACGCAGGAACGAGGGTTTGCATGAGCAAGACCGATTGGGTCATCCAGGGCGGACACGTTATCGATCCCGCGAACGATGTGGATACGCGGTGCGACGTGGCGATTGCGAATGGGAAGATTGCGGCGGTAGGTGAGAACCTCCCCGTAGAAGGCGCCGCCCAGGTGTTCGACGCGCGCGGGAAGCTGGTGACACCCGGGCTGGTCGATCTTCACACACATACCTATGACCGCGTCACCCCACTCGGTATCGATGCCGACTCCTTCTGTCTCGGTCGCGGGGTGACGACGGCGGTCGATACGGGGAGTGCGGGATTCGACATCTTCCCGGGTTATCGCCGGTTCGCGGTCGAGCCTTCGAAGACGCGTCTTCTCGCGTTTCTGAACATATCGCGCATCGGTCTGGCGGTGGGGCGTTCGACGGACGGGGACGAGCCAGGCGAACTGGAAGCGATGAAACTGATCAGCAGTGAAAAGTGTGTGGAGTGCGCTCGAGAGAACGAGGACATCGTCATTGGGGTGAAGGTGAGGTTGTCGGCGTCGATTGCGGACAACGGGAAGAACGAGGCGGGCGCCTACCGTCACTCACAGGAAGCCGCGGAGACGTTGAGCCTGCCGCTGATGACGCACCACAGTTTTTCTACGATCCCCCTCGAAGCGTGCCCGGGTCATCTCAGGAAGGGGGACATCTACACGCACTGCTACCACGGATTCGACAGCACGGTGGTCGATTCCTCGAGTCGTCAGGTCCACGATGCGGTCCTTGAGGCGAAGAGCCGGGGTGTGATCTTCGATCTGGGACACGGGATGGGGGGGTTCAACTACAGGGTGGCGGAGATCTGCATCGAGGCGGGTCTCTGGCCAGACGCAATCAGCACGGATATGCATACGCTGACCTGTGACGGACCGGCTTACGATATGCCGACGGTGATGTCGAAAATGATTGCTCTCGGGATGCCTTTGAAGGATGTCATCCGGGCATCGACCATCGGGCCGGCAGAGGCGATCGCCTGGGGAGATCGAATCGGGACGCTGGGCGTTGGGCGGGAGGCGGATGTGACGGTCCTGTCTTTCGATGAGAAGGAAATGGAGCTCGAAGACACGATCGGGCAGATGCGAAAAATCGATCGTCTGTTCGTGGCGGAGGCGGTCTGGAGGGCGGGGGAACGAGGCGAGATGACCCGGCCGGATATCTTTCCGAATCAGGCTCAGATCGACAAGGGACGTGCTGCTGCGGAGAAGGCAGTCGTGCGGGACGATTGATCTCGAGCAGATTTGGAAAAAGACCTTGCGAGGTGAGCGGGAGGCCTGCCTTCGCGGGTAGGGTGCAGGAGGTACGGTAAGACAGGGAAGAGCCCATCTACGCCAGGGATTTGGTGCGGCAGGAGGAGAGCAGGTGTGGTCAGGCGAGACTTGTAAGTCGGTCAATTCCCAAGCTTGAGCCAGATGGAGGCCATTGAGGCCATCATCGTGAGCCAACTGGTGAAAACGAGGCCAACCAGCCAACGGGTTGTTGTACCGAGTTGGGTACCCATTCTGTCGAATCGAGCGTCCATCTTGGCGTCTAGCGAACGGAAGTCCTGCTCGAGAGTCCCCAATCTGGAGTTCACTTGCTCCAGTACGTCCTTCGTTCCTATTTCTTCTGCCATATCCGTCCCCCTTGCCGCATAAAGTGTATCTCAGTCCGCTCGACGCTTCAAGCCATCCGGTCCAGGAGGTTGTGAGGCAAAGAACTTACCGCAAAAACCGGAGGAGGTAAGTCGCGGGAAATCAGCCTTGTGACTCTCGTTGTCCGGCCCCACGACCTGAAAAAAACGTTCACGCCTTTCACATTCAGTGAAAGATTGCGTCAGTCTCCCAGCCCCAGGTCATCAATCGTAAACTCGATCCATTCCAGGAACCTATCCGGCTCCACGGGGTTCGCCAGGATGTGACGTCTTCGAACGCCGAGGTTGGCGAGTTCGGACAGACGATCGGGTTCGATCGAGTCGGACAGCACGAGGATGGGGAGACGGTCGTGGAGTTGGCGGATGACGGTAATGCAATCCGGACCCGGCACGGTTGCGAGGTCGTGGCTCAGAACAACCAGATGGTAGAACGTCGGGGCTTCGTTCAGTCGGTCCAGGAGCGTCCTGCCGTCGCTGACGACGTGAGTGGTGACTTCGGGAAGGTCGAGGAGGGCCCCCGACAGACGCATTGCCCGGGGTCCGTCCGTGGCGAGCAGCAGTTGAATCACAAGGCAACCTCACGTGGATCGGAAAAAGACGACGGGTTCCTCGTAAAGTTATTGTGAAATCTGCCGATGTGTGCAACAGGTGGACGAAGCCGTCTCGGTCAACGGGAAATAGTTTGCCCCTCTCCCTTTGAAGTGAGTAACTTCTCCGGAAGAGGGGCCTGACCAAAGCGGTGTCACATTGCTCCACGGGCCTTGACACCTGCGCCTTATCCCCTCCGATTCCAAGGATAAAGCGTTGGAAGCCTGTTGCTCGACTTCTCCACCTCTTTGATTCAACAGTCCTCTCCCTTCTTCCCCATTCCCATCGCTGTATCGAGTGTGTGTGTCGGCTCCCGAGACGTCGCGGTCCTGGTTCTGAAGTTCGGGAGTGATTGGGGTGGATAACTCCCTGTCCTCTATATCGGGATTTACTTGAGCACTCTTTAGTGCGCCCGACGTTTTTTTCTGGCTGGAGAGTTTTTTTGCAGCGATTTCCTGTCTGGAGCATTCGCCACGAAGGTCCCTACGATTCGCTGACGGATGTTTTTCTCACCAATCGGTCCCTGGCCGAGTCCGACGTGACCAACTCACCGGACCATCTTCACGACCCTCATCTGATGGCGGATATGCCGCGGGCTGTCGATCGCATCGAGAAGGCGATTCGGTCGAATGAACCCGTGGTGGTGTTCGGTGACTACGATGTTGACGGCGTAACGAGTGCGGCGTTGATGCTCGACTTCCTGGATCACGTTGGCGCGGATGCGAAGAGTGTGCTGCCCGATCGCTACAAGGACGGCTACGGAATGAAGGTGGACGGCGTCCGTCGTGCGATCGACCAGGGGGCTAGGCTGATCGTGACGACAGACAACGGGATCTCGGCCTTCGAAGCGATTTCGGAGGCCCAGAGCAGCGGAGTCGACGTGGTGGTGATCGATCATCACCAGCCTCAGGAAAAGCTCCCGGAAGCCCCCGCAATCGTGAATCCCAGCCGACGCGATTGTCCTTATCCCTTCAAGGGCCTGGCGGCGGTGGGTGTCGTGTTCAAGGTCGTCCAGGCGCTGTCCGAGCGATTCCTGACCGGGGCCGAGCGGAGACGATATCTGAACGAGTTGCTGGGGTACTTTGCCCTGGGGACGGTTGCGGATATGATGCCAATGATCGGGGAGAACCGGCTACTTACGCGCCGAGGCATCCAGGTGTTGGACCAGACGAAGCACGCAGGGCTGCGCGCGCTCAGGGCAGTGGCGGGGGGGAAGGGGAAACCGGTCGACGCGACGACGATCGCGTTTTTTCTGGGGCCTCGAATTAACAGCGCGGGCAGGCTCGCGTCCGCCCAGCTTGCGCTCGATCTGTTGCGATGCAAACAGCCGGTGGAAGCAGCCCGTCTTGCCGAGGAACTGAACGAGCTGAACAGCCGCCGCCAGGATCTCCAGAACGAGGGGGTGACGGAGGCCGAACGCCGGGTCGAGGACGAGGGGCTCGACAAGGGCCGGATCCTCGTGGTGCACGGCGAACAATGGCATTTGGGGGTGATCGGGCTGATCGCAGGACGTTTGAAGGAACGATTTCACCGCCCCGCCATCGTGACATCGGGTGCGAGAGGTGACGCGTATGTTGGGTCTGCCCGGTCGGCGGGTGGGTATAACATCG
>Ga0310344_10001872_pt1 | contig 15918 bp, 14 predicted proteins | sample HC15DNA20200_MG_FD_203801 | JGI IMG/M metagenome (GOLD analysis project Ga0310344, IMG submission 203801) | Marine microbial communities from station ALOHA, North Pacific Subtropical Gyre - HC15-DNA-20-200_MG | ecosystem: Environmental > Aquatic > Marine > Oceanic | place: Pacific Ocean: North... | reverse complement strand
CCGGGTCCCATATTGTTTCCCTGTTGCCGTGGATCGATGCGCTTGAGGTCAGGAACGGTTCTCGGTTATCCAGTCAGAACCGAACTGCAGAGTGCTTGGCTTGTGCCTACAACAAAGTGGCATTGGGTGGCAGTGATGCCCACACCCAAGGTGCGATTGGTCGAACCTGGGTAGAAGCTCCTAAGGCGACGAATCGAGAGGAATTCCTGCTTGAGATGAAAGCTGGCCGAGTCCGAGTGGGGGGGGAACATGGAGGCTATCTTCGGATGGCTAGCGATATCGTTAGAGCCGCTTCTGGCTTCTATGAAGATCGTTTTCGATTACTGCTTGAGCGTCCCTTGGACTGGAAGCGACAGGCTTTCTGGTGGTGCGGACTAACGGCGATGCCCGTTGTCCTGATTCCACTAGTTGCTGTTGTTGGACATTTTGTGACCGAGAAACGGTTCAATCAGTCACTTCTTTTTGACCTTGTTGCAGAGCGAACTTCTCGTTTGCGAGAAGCCGCATAGTGTGTTCTGCGTAAGACAAGTTTGTTTGTCGCTTCGCTAGTCAGGCAAATATTGTGACTGTCAATTGTGGCAGGGTTCTATCGGTAGCAGGTGGAGTTCTGTCTGATGTTGTACCTGGTTGATGGAGGCTTCGGAAAGCCTAAACCCTCTTGTTTAGTGAAGCTGTTCAATTGAAAGGCCTAGTGCCCTCAAAGCTTGTGATGCAGGCTCAGTTTGCTTCACGCCTTCTGGTTTAACTGAGGTGACGGCTGGACCGCTCGAAAGAGCTGAATTAATTATTGCTCGTCGTTTGATGTGAACACATTGGGTGTGGGACCGGATTGGTAGTGGTCTGCGAGTACGAAATAGCCTTCTTGAGTTTGGTCCAGTAGGCCTGTGGTTATCGAGGCTTGAAGTAGCTCACGTGTGGCTGGCTCGTCGAGTTCCAAAAGCGAACCTACTTGAAGAGTTGAAAGCGAGAGCTCTGGGCTGTCAAGATACTCCACGAGAAGTAATTGCAAGCCGTTTTCAATATATTCAGGCAGTTCCTAATTCTCCGTTGAATAATGTTCCGCTCAAAATGGTATGGCTGTGGTGCCCGTGAAGGCCAGTCGAATGTGCCTACAGCTTCGGCTGCTAAGCGATTGATCATGTCATTCTAAGGATCAACCGTATTGTCAAAGTCCTGTTCTGTTGCATCGCCCGTGCTATGACCTCTGGATAGTCGAAAATGCGTACAGCATTTCTCGGCTGATGGTCTGGCAGCACGTGTCATAGATGTCAGATTCCTGAGAGGTGCCGTTTGAAGTCTTCGGATCGTCGTAGCAAAGAGAGATCCGGTTCGACACACCATCCATAGTCGGACACGCCAGGTCGGCCCTGCTACATGTCATCAATGCGATACAGTCTTCAGTATCTTTGATTGAGTCCAACAAGGTTTTTGAAAAGAGGGAGATGGTTTGACCGGTGGAATTAATTCGGAGTGTGTAGGTAGGATTGGGGTTGTCCGAACATTTCCAGGTGAAGCCGGCACGGCCTAGTGCATCGATGGTGCGTCGGTCAACCTCGGTTGCTTGAGTGCCAGCCGAAATGATAGCGAGTTTAGAGATCGCGAAATAGAATGCTGCCGTCGTTGCCCATGCCTGTGCCAGTTGGCTCCGTCTTGAGTTGTGGGTGCAAACAAACACGATCTTCGCATGTTCTTGTGCGGGTATTTGATGGGTGATCAATTTTCCCAATTGCTCAAGTGTGTGACGGCGGTGGTAACTAATCTGGTCAAATTCTGTCAGGCGTGCATGGATGTAGTTTACGAGTGTCTTCATGGGTAGCAATTGGTCAAAGAAGTCTGAAACGCTCAATTTGGTCTAGGGTTGCGACTTAGAGGTTCCAAGATTTATCAAGTCACATTCGGCCTGACCTTATTAAGATTAATTTCTGGATGTGTCGTTACGGTCACGTAGAAGTTAAAAGAATGCCATTTGCTGAGATCTCGATCTAGATAGATACTGCCGAAGAGGGATGGGTAGGCTTTAAGTGTTTGGATTCCCGGGTCGGGTTCTGCGTCAGGGGCTTTGACACAATCGCCCTATCAATGACTAAAAAGACTCTATTCGTAGTTTGCGTTTAAGCAATGCTAGATGTTTCTCTGGGTTTAGGGCTGTTCGAAAAGAACTTGTTCCCGCCTGCATTCCTTTATCCATTCTGTGGTCCCAGCGCTTGGTGCGTTTGGGCTCACGAGGATTTTCGAGAGCCTCCGAGTCAGTTGATTCAGAAGGGTGTTTGTGGAGCTACAGGATGGGGCTTTGCCAGCGTGAGAGTCTGAATTTGGTAGACCGAGAGTCAATCCATTGGTTTGGCTTGTCGGTCCTTGAAAGTCCGTATAAAGCCTCAGCGTTTTGGCGTTTCTACCTGAAGTCGTCGCTGAAACAATTGATAAATGTGATGGGCCTCGTGATGCACCATGTACTCGACCTGAAAGTGGACATCGAATCGCGAATACTCAGGATGTTGCCCTGTGCGGTGCCATTGGGAAGAGCTCAACTGCTCAAGCCGAGACGTGAAGTTAATCCGATCGCCTAGAAAGGCCTCCCGCGTTTCCGTTGCATCGTGGGAGACCAGTTTGTCGAAATCAGTGTCAGTGTCTGGGGTGTAGGGCAAGAGCACTGGGTCCTTTTTGGTTAACATCGCTTCAATTCGGTCATCGAACAGATGTTGTACCCTCCAGAGATGGCAGACCAATTCCTTCAACGACCACTTGTCCGTCAGAACACGTCGGGAAAGGGCGTCGTTATCCAGGCCCTTGGTTAAGTGTCCGATTTCAACTCCTTGATTACGAAGACGAGCCACCAAGCTCTGACGCACAGCGGGGTGATTGTTCCCGGGCAGAGGGTCGATTTCAGGCATGCAACTAGTATAGGACCTTCGTAGCTGTGTTATCGAAGGCTGTCGTTACATGTGCCGAAATTTTGGCATGGAAGCCGAGTCCATTGAATATTGAGATGGAATTCAACTTGGTCAGGGTGCATAGGATTCTGTCGAAGGGTCTGCCAACTCGATCGTAAACACTGTGCCACCGCCCTCTCGATTTTCGGCTCGTACCGATCCACGATGAAGCCCCACGAGGTGTTTGACAATAGCGAGTCCCAATCCGGTACCCCCATGTTCGCGAGTTCTCGCACCATCAACTCTATAGAATCTCTCGAAAATTCGGGTTAGGTCCGTATCGGGCACTCCCGGTCCTCTGTCGGCAACGCACAGGGTGGTTCGCCCATGCTGCTGGGTTGCGGCCAACTGGATCGCAGAGCTGGCCGGTGTGTAGTGGACAGCATTTTCCACAAGATTCCGGAGAGCGTCGTGCAGCTTGTTGGGATCGGCGGTAATCGCCTGAGCCTCTGAAGCGATGGTTGTCTCAATCCGCTGTTGCTTTGCATCAATTAGCGGTGACAAATCTGATACAACCGCACTGAACACCGATTCGACTGAGCACACTGTCAAATTAAGTTCTTCTTGGCCCGCATCGAGACGAGCCAAGCGAAGTAAATCGTTGACCAATCGTTCCATGCGATTGCTGTTCCTGGCAATAATGTCCAAGAACCGACGGTTGTCTCCGGAGTCCACATCTTCAAGCAAGGTTTCAACACTACCTATGATCGCCGTAAGTGGTGTACGCAATTCATGTGAAACATTTGCCACGAAGTCTTGCCGAACTTGGTCTGCCCGTCGAAATTCAGTCACATCATTAAGCACGAGGGCCACACCAGACTGCGAATTTGCTGTGAATGATCTAGCGCTTGCCAGCAAAACTTTTACCGGGTCGGTGTTTAATCTCAACTCGGTCTGAGGTGCTGCTGCACCGGTTGCGGCAGCCTCGATTAGGCGAGTGACCTCTGGGTGGCGGATCAACTCCATATACGATCGCCCAGTTGGTTCGCCATCATGTCCAAGCATCTGCTTGACTGATTCATTTGCAAGTTGGACTTGCCCCATCTCATCGACAACGAGTACTCCCTCGACCATGCCTCCGAGAATGGCCTGGGTTCGGTTGTGCTCAGCTGATAGTTCCTGCACCCGGCGTCCCAACTCCTTCGCGGTGTGGTCTAATGCTTTGGCTACAACACCGAGTTCATCATCTGGTGCATCACTTTTATCCCCGGGGAGGTCGCCAAGCGCATAACGCTTTGCAGTTTCACCAATTGCGGTAACCCGGCGTCCCAAAGCTGCAGATACGATCCAGGCGACGAGCAATGCCGCGCCGAATGCCACGAGTAGTCCGAAGAAAGTTGATCTAGTTAACACATTGAGTTGTTCTTCGACTGTAGTCAATGGCATTGCTAATCGAACGGTTGCGACCATGGGGTGCTCAATTGATACAGCGGCATAGAGAAGGGCTTCATCGACTGTTGTGCTGTAACGTTGCACGACCCCTAACCCATGCAGACGAGCCATCTCAACTTCGGGTCGCGTGGCATGGTTGTCCATTGTTCCGAGTGCTACGCCATCTTCGGCGGAATCCCCAACCACAGCTCCAGAACGATCAATTAAGGTGACCCTGGCTCGGAGATGTCTCCCCAGAGCATCAGCTTCTTCGTCGAGGTTTACGCCTCGGACTGACAGCCTGCGCTGAGTGAGTAGTTCAGCCACCAGGCGAGTCTCAGCGACGAGGTCTGATTCGATGCGATCAAGTTGGACTCGGCGTAGCGTCGATGAGGCTAGCCATGCCGCTACGGCAAGGCTTACGGTAGCTACCGCAACTGCCATGAGAAAAAAACGTGTACGAAGTCTCACTGATCTTTGCCCTTCAACGAGCAACGTGTCCGAGGGATAGCCTCTTGAGGCCTATAGGGTCTTAGGTTGCCTCAACAAACTTGTAGCCAAACTGCTTGATAGTCACGATGTGCTTAACGAGACTGGGTAGCTTTTCCCGCAGTCGTCTGATATGCACGTCCACTGTCCTGGTGCCACCCGTGTACTGGTAACCCCAAACATCAGAAAGGAGGAGGTCTCGAGACAGCACTCGACCGCGATGCTCGATCAAATATTGGAGCAACAGGAATTCTTTTGCAGTCAACCGAACCTCACGTTTGTCCTCAGAGACTTCATGGCGGTCAAGATCGACTACGAGGGAACCAAACCGCAAGACCTTGTTCGGCCCAAAAGGTTGACTTCGCCGTAACACGGCTCGAATGCGAGCAACCAATTCCCTTGGACTGAAAGGCTTTGTCAGGTAATCGTCTGCTCCGAGCTCCAGGCCTTGCACCCGATCTTCTTCTTCGGTTCGAGCGGTCAGCATAATGATAGGTATGGCGGCCGTTGCCGAATCAGCTCGCATCATACGGCAGAGGTCAAATCCACTCAGCCCAGGCAACATCAAATCGAGCACGAGCAGGTTCGGTGGATGTTGTCGCATCAGGTCCAGCATTTCGTTGCCAGTCAGGAAGGTGTCAACTTGGAAACCTGCTCGTTTCAGATGATGCTCGACCAGTTGAGCAATATCTGAGTCATCCTCGACCACGAATATCCGATCAGGAGTCACCTGTTGGCCTGACCTTCCTGTCCCTGATGCCGGACATCGAGACCTGAGACCATGAAGATTGCCTCTTCAGCAATATTCGTCGCGTGATCGCCGACACGCTCAAGGTGCCGAGATATAAGAATCAAGTCTAGTGCTTGTTCAGTAATTGTCGTGTCAGAACACATCACCCCGACCAGTTCGTGAAATACCTGTTCTTTTAGTTCGTCCAGCTGATCATCTCGATTCAACACTTGTTGAGCCAAGGTCATATCCTGTTTAACGTATGAATCTAGGGAATCACGAAGCATACCCTGCGCGATACTTCCCATTCTGGGGATGTCGATAAGCGGTTTGACAGATGGGTGTTCGAGATATCGCAGTGTGGTTTCACCGATGTTAATTGCCAAGTCGCCGATTCTCTCGAGGTCGCTGTTGATCTTTACGCCCGTTACCACCACACGCAGCTCGGTCGATGCCAGTTGCTGTGCTTCGAGCAGTTGAAAGCATCTCTCATCAATTTCGAGATGTAGTTGGTCGATTGGCTTATCGCCAGTCAATACCGCTTGGGCCATATCGTGATTACGCTCGACGAGCGCTTCGACAGCTGTTCGTACCTGTTCCTCCACAGCTCCAGCCATCGCGAGCATCCGTTGTTTCAGATGTTCCAAATCCTTGGGAGGCACCGACATAATTGCAAGATAGCACAGAGATGACCTTTCGACCGATCAAACCGCAAGCACGGTGACGTGAAAAGGTGCACGGCGCAAAAAAGCGGTCCGCGTGCGACATAGTGACTGTTAGTTGGATGGTTGGCATTCAGGATGCCTGAATGCCATTACCGCCTGGAAGGAATCATGGAACCCGCTGAAGAGTGAAGTGAACGTGCCTAAGTGCGGGGTGACACGTTCGCTTGGAGAAGCTATATCGCACGCGGTGAACTAACTTACTTACATGAGATCCCTGCTTCAGTAACGCTGCTACTAGGCAGACATGCCTAGGCTGGCGTCGTCAAGAAACCTGTATCCGATCCCGAACACGGTTTCGATATGTTTTCCTGCTTGTCCAAGCTTGGAGCGCAATCGGCCCAAATGTACGTCGACGGTACGCTCATCGACCGAATCTCCATTGCCCCAGACCCGATCTAAGAGTCTGTCACGAGACATGACCCGGTTTCGGTTTTCTACTAGGCATCGTAGGATCTGGAATTCTCGGCGGGTGAGCTTAACTGGTCGTTTGTCGACCCTAACCTCAACTCCGGCAAAATCCGCGGTCAGACGCTGTCCCTCGTACACGTCGGAAGACTGCAATCCTGATGTGGCACGGCGCGATACTGCTCGGGCGCGAGCTGTCAGTTCCCGAAGGCCGAACGGCTTTGTTACGTAATCATCTGCACCGAGTTCAAAGGCCCGTACCCTGTCGGTCTCACTGGTCCGAGCCGTCACCACGATGATCGGCATCACTGTTCCACGTTTGCGTGCCCGTAGCCTGCGGCACAAGGAAAATCCGTCAATGTCAGGAAGATTGAGGTCAAGGATCATGACATCTGGTGGGTCTGTATCAACTGCTTGTAAGGCAGCTGAGCCTGTACCCACAACATCAATCTGGCCCACGCCCTCCCTGCGGAACGCTGTCTGAATCACCGTGGCGATATCGCCGTCATCCTCTACTACCAATACTCTCATCTTGAAAGGAATCTTATTGCTGAGGTATTTCGCTTCAATGACGACTTGGTAAATTGTGAGTAAACAGGCTGGTGTTACTGGCTTTAGCCAAAAACATTTGAACAGTACGAGCAAAACCAAAGGTTGCGAGAGCCACAGTGTTCTGCCTCTCTGACAAATTTACTTCGGTGTAACCTCTGTGTCATTTAGCTGCAACAAGCCATCGGTACTCTTACACTCGTGATAGCAGTTCGGTCTTGTTCGCCCGGTCGACTCGATGGTCATCCGACCGTTCACCGGGATCCTCGAGGAAAGAAAATCATGCAACAGCGGTCGTGGCGGTGGTGTGCCATCGCGGTGTTTATGTGGGTTTCACCTGGCTGGGCTCAGACTACAGGTGAAATTGTCGGGGTCGTGATCGATCAAGCTAACGCGATCTCGCTACCAGGGGTACCGGTCGAAGTCATTGGTACTGACCAAATTGTTTACACCGACCTCGACGGCCGTTACGCGCTGACAGTTCCCGCTGGTCAGCAACAAATCAAAATTTCCCTGGGCGGTTACGCCGAACAGCTTGTGAATGTTGAGGTAAGTGCAGGTTCTGTCGTCGAGGTGCAAGTTTCGATGACGACCAATAGCTTTTCGGAAGAAGTCACCGTCGTGGCCTCGAGCTTGGATGAAGACACTGCGACGGCTGGAGCCCAATTGATGTTGCGAATGCGGGCACCGTCTGTCCAAGACAATATTGGAGCGCTCGAGATGCGCGCTAACAACGCTTCCGATGCTGCTGATGCGATGAGTCGAGTTACCGGGGTGTCCGTTGTGGACAACCAGTCTGTATTCGTGCGTGGCCTTGGTGAGCGATACAGTACTACAACCTTCGATGGTGCTGCATTGCCCTCAACTGAACCAGATAAACGGGTGGTTCCCCTAGACTTGTTCCCAACTGGACTGATTGATAGCGTGCAAGTCAGCAAGACCTACACTCCTGATAAACCGTCACAGTTTGCGGGCGGCCTGGTTGAAATTATTCCCCTCAAAATGCCGGCTCAGACAGCGGCCGAATTCTCTATTGGCGGTGCTCATAACTCGGTATCAACAGGCAAGGCTGGTCTTAGCTATGCCGGCGGAAGCCCTTGGACTGGCTATGACAACGGTAGTAGGGGACTCCCAAGCAACTTTCCTAATCGGAAGATTATTCGTGGTGGCCGATTTACGAGCGACGAAGTGGGGTTCCTCAACAGTCAGTTAGAAACCTTCGGTGAATCATTTCGGAATACCTGGGACCCTCGAGAGAAAAAGTTGCCGATGAACCAGTCCTACAATGGACTTTTTGGCGGTCGTTTTGGGAACCTTGGTGTTGTCCTGACTGGACGCCATTCGCAAAATTCGCAACTCACGAACGAGAAACAGACCTTCTACAAAATCGGCCAGAATTCGACTGTCGAACGGTTCAATGGTCCGTACGATTTCCAGAACACAACATTTGGGTCCACGGCTGGTGCTGTGGGAAACGTGGCCTATCAACTGTCTCCCGACCATCGGATGTCATTCGATAATCTGTATACCCACGTTGGCACCGATTCGACCCGCACCTTCGAAGGGTTTAACAATGATGCAGACAATAACATTCGTAACCAACGTCTGTTCTTTGTCGAAGAGCAGATGAGGTCCCACCAAGTCGGCGGCGACCACTTGTTCTCAAACGCATCAAGTAGCCGCCTTGACTGGAAGCTGGCTTACTCGTTGGCAGACCGAGAAGAACCGGACCTGCGTGAAGTTCTCTACGAGTTCGACCCAGCACGAGAGGCATATGTGTTGGCTGATGAGTCGCAAAGTGGCCTTCGCCAATTTAACGATCTCGACGATGAAAGTCTCCAGTTTAACGCGAACTGGTCGTCCGTGGTTCGTGTTGCCGGATTGCCGGCCCAATTGAAGGTAGGCACCTCATACATTGGTCGAAGCCGTGATTTCTCGTCGAGGCGTTTCCGGTTTAACCCGATCAACACATCTGGTCTAAATTTAGCCTTGCCTGCAGAAGAGCTGTTCACTCAGGAAAATATAGGTCCGAAATTTCAACTAAAGGAAGAAACGCGTCCCACCGATACCTACACGGCTGATCAAGAGACTGCTTCTGGCTACGGCATGCTCGACATGCCGTTGTCCGCTCGGGCTCGTCTTGTCGCGGGTGCACGAGTGGAAATGTTTCAGCAGACCGTCGATACGTTCGACCCGTTCGTGCGTGAAATCGGAAACAACCCAACGATTCTCCGGGCCCAACTGGACGAGACCAATCTGTTCCCTGCAGCAAATTTCGTCTACTCCTTAGCACCCAATCAGAATCTCCGCTTCGGAGTCAGCCAAACGGTTAACCGGCCTGAATTCCGTGAATTGGCCCCATTCGAGTTCACCGATGTAGTAGGTGGGCGAGCTGTTGTCGGAAACCTCAACCTGGAGCAATCACTAATCCAAAATATTGACCTTCGGTGGGAGCTCTTTCCCGGTGCCGAGGAGGTTATTTCAGTAGGCTTCTTCTATAAGAATTTCAACAATCCAATCGAGCGAATTGTTGAACCTACGGCTCAACTGCGAACATCGTTCACCAACGCTGCCTCCGCGAAGAACGCTGGCTTCGAGCTTGAGGCGAGAAAACTGTTTAGCGAATTTGTCCTCATAGGTGCTAACTACACTTACGTCGACTCAGAAGTCACACTCGATGCGGCCGCTAGACAAGTCCAGACTTCACTCGTGCGCTCACTGGCAGGAACTTCGAAGAACCTCTTTAACCTAGTATTAGAGGGGCGTGGCATGGGGTATTCCGTTCGACTTCTCTGGAACTTCTATGATGACCGCATAAGCGACGTTGGGTCGCTGGGTCTGCCAGACATTGTTGAGCGGGCTCGCAATTCGATCGATTTAGTCCTCTCTAAACGATTTAACTCGCTCAGTTTTAAGTTGGCAATCGGCAACTTGGCCGACAGGCCGTTTGTTTTTTCGCAAGGTGGTCTCGACCAGCGACGTTTCCTTCTGGGTCGGACGATGAGCTTTGGCCTCACGGTGCACCCATGACGAGGGAAAGATTTGTGAGTTGTTTAGCTGGATTCAGTAACCAAGAACAATTGCTCTCAGGGAAACTTTGTATGTCGATATCCAACAAAATTCAGAAAATGCGACACATCGGGCATCACATGGTAGCGGTATTCGCACTTGCTGTTATTGCAATCACGCTGGCCGGAGAACCAACGTTTAGTCAATCAACTACATCATGTCGTGCGATACGCGGCATTGATAAACAAGTGTGTGTGGTCAAAGGTCGGATTACCACTGACACCACTTGGGACAACGGTAGTTACTGGATTCTCCGTGGCGCGGTATTTGTCGAGGCACCAGCTCGACTAACGATCAATGCGGGCACCGAGATCTTCGGCGAATATGCTACGAATGGCACTCTCATCATTTCCCGAAACGCACAGATTTTAGCCAATGGCACTGCTGCTGAACCGATCGTAATGAGCAGTGACCAGCCAATTGGTGAGCGGGGGCGTGGTGATTGGGGTGGCTTGATTATCAATGGGAACGCCCCACTAAATGTTCCAGGGAGCCAGTCAGTGGGTGAGGGAGATACCGGCGTATATGGCGGCACCAATCCTGCCGACGACAGCGGGCACCTTCGCTACATACGTGTAGAATTTGCTGGAACTGAGTTCAGCCCAGACAATGAGCTGAACGGTATTGCTTTCCAAGGAGTTGGGAATCAAACAGAAGTTGACCACGTCATGGTCAAGTTCAATAAGGACGATGGATTCGAGTTTTTCGGTGGAACCGTGGAAGTGAAACACATCGTGTTACATGGAATCGCGGATGATAGCATCGATTGGACAGATGGTTGGACCGGCAAGGGCCAGTTCATTATTGTCATACAGAGTGGTGATGACGCCGACCAGGGGATCGAAGCTGACAACAACGGAGACAATAATAATCTCACCCCAAGGTCGAACCCGACCCTCTACAATCTCACGTTGATTGGCGATCCTGACTCGAATGAGGGCAAAGAGAGTGATATTGGCATACTGTTTCGTGAGGGGACTTCTGCAACAGTGCGGAACTTCATCGTGACCGGATTTAAGGAGGCGTCCATTGATGTTGACCACACGGCAACCTTTGAGCAGGTCAGGAATGGCAACCTGACCCTCGGGAGTGGCATCATCTATGGCAATTGTTTGGTTATTAAATGTGTTGGCCAATTTCGTCCAGATAGCGACGACCAAAAAGCGCACGTTACAACGGCCGCATTTGTTACAGAGAGTTCGAATGTGTCGTTCGTTGACCCACAGTTAGTGGACCCATACAACCTCAAGAACCCGAATTTCCAACCGACGGCCCTTTCTCCAGCTCTGAGCGGGGCTGTCGCGCCGAGCGTACCGCCCAGCGATGGCTTCTTCGATATTGCTAACTTTATTGGTGCGGTCGGACCCGCTGGGGGGGGACAGGATACTTGGTGGCAGAACTGGACCGACTTTGCCGTAAACTAACTGTCATCTTGGTCCCAATTTACCAACAAAATCCCTTTTGTCTCCAGACGGGTGCGCTTTTGTTCGTCTTTTTCGCCCTGTTACTCGCGGGTTGCAATTCTAAGACCCTGCCGTCTCTAACGAACCCGCAAGCGTCGTCTGAGGCTCTGGCGCTTGCTGTTCTCGATGCCCTCAGAACTGAAGATATAGACCAACTTGGATCATTGGCTCTTAACGGTCAGGAGTTTCGAGACGTTGTCTGGCCTGAGCTTCCGTCGAGCCGTCCCGAACGCGGTCTTCCGGTGTCCTATGCTTGGAATGATCTGAACCAAAAGAGTCGGAACGCCCTCAAGAGGCTTGTGAACCGGTGGGGAGGGCGAGCGTTCACCCTTTTAGGGACCGCCTATGACGGCGAGACAACACATTACGAAACATTTAGTGTCCACCGTGAGACTCGGCTGCATCTCCGTGATGACAACGGTGAAGAGCACGAAGTTCACCTTTATGGTTCAACATTGGTTCGAGGGAATGAGTTCAAGGTCTTCAGCTTCGTTGTCGATTGACCGGCCAGATTTCAATTAACGAGACAGCTGAACTAGTTCGAGAAGTTCAGATGGTTCTCGGCCATCGGTTCGCCCTCTGGTGGACCTCGATCGGGGACCTCTGTAGGCGAGAGTGCCGATATGACAAGACGTCGGGATTTTAGGCAGACGAAAATTGTCTGCACCTTGGGTCCAGCGAGTGCTTCACCGGAATGTATTGAAGCACTCGCACGAGCTGGTATGAACGTGGCACGGCTCAATATGTCGCACGGTAATCACGAGAGCCACCGACAGGTGATCCGCCATATCCAGAATCTCAATCCTCAGCTGAATCACCCAGTCGCGATCCTGATCGACCTTCAGGGACCAGCTATCCGAACCGGAGAAAGGCATGGGCAATTGGATCTGAAAGTTGGACAGGTCCTTTCGATTACGGTTGCACCTATCGAAGATCCAGAAGCAAAAAGCATCCACGTTGATTACCAGGATATGGTTCACCAACTCAATATTGGTGATCGGGTGACCGTCGATAACGGACTGATCAACTTAGAAGTCCTCGACACTGGCGAACACGAGCTTAGGTGTCGAGTCCTTGACGGTGGCACACTTGGCTCGAGGAAGCACATCAATCTTCCTGGGGTGCGTGTTAATTTACCGTCAATCTCGGGTCAGGACCGAGAGGATATCCGTTTTGCACTGGAGCAGGATGCCGACTTCCTAGCCCTGTCTTTTGTTCGTAACGCTGAAGCCTTGCGTGATGCGCGGCAGGTCATTGATGACGCAGGTGGGCATCACATTAGGCTGATTGCCAAGATTGAAAACCAGGAAGGCCTCGATAACCTCGAAGAGATCACGGCGGCGGCTGACGGAATCATGGTTGCAAGAGGAGATCTCGGCGTTGAAGTCGAGTTTGCGGAACTACCTGTCGCCCAACGGAACATGGTGCGTCAGTGCGCAGTGGCCGGTAAGCCGGTCATTCTAGCGACCCATTTGCTCGAGTCGATGATTGATAGCCCGATGCCTACGCGAGCTGAAGTCACGGATGTTGCGACTGCTGTCGACGAACAGGTGGACGCAGTCATGCTTAGCGGAGAAACGGCGACCGGGAAGTATCCAGTGCGTTGCGTGGAAGTGCTTGATCGCATCGCCAGGCGGATCGAAAAAGCCGACAATTTGGAATTCTATAAGTACCGAAAACCTGTATCGCTACGAGATCATCTGGCTCGAAGTGCATGTCGACTTGCAGATTCACTGCGAGCACCCGCCGTCGTGGTGATAACGCGTCGAGGTGTACTTGGCCAGCTCGTTAGTAGCTTTCGTCCACAAACCGCTATAGTTTACGCATTTACCAACAGTCCAGCAGCTCACCGCCAACTCTGGTTGTGTCACTCAGTTGTGCCCTTCAGGATGGATTTGTCTGACGATCCGGAAGACACAATAGCAGCTGCATTTCAGCGATTGCGAAGCCACGACCGCCTTGAACCTGGAGATCCGGTGGTAGTTGTGTCAGATGTTGCAGCAGGAAGTAGGACCATGACCGCGATTCAAGTTCGGAATGTCGAATGACAGATTAGTTCAGGCTCTCATTGTGGTTGTATCTAACCGACTGAACTAGATTGCCAAGAGTCTGGAACGGTTGAGCTTGTGTTTGACTTGCGGAAGAGCCATAGATTTTATAGCCGGAATAATGTTTACGCTCCTTGGTAGAGGAAGTTTTTTCAGGTCTTGGCTAAAATGTGTTTCAGGTCCGTTCGCAAAGCGCGGAATGCTTGTCCCCGGTGGCTTATGGCTGCCTTCTCTGTTGGGCTGACTGCAGCCAATGTCCGACCGTAAGGAGGGTAATAGAAGATCGGGTCATATCCGAAGCCGTGGTCTCCTTGGGGTGGCAGTTTTAGGCGACCCTCGACGGTCTTGATGGTTTCCCAGATCATGCTATCTTTGAGCCAGACCGCTACGGCACACACGAATCGAGCTGTACTTGTAGTCCTGCCGCGTTCATGAAGCATTTTTGAGATCGTCCTGAATTTTTCTTGATACGATTCCCCGTTGAACCGGGCAGATCTCACCCCAGGGGCACCATCCAGAGCATCGATCTCAAGACCGGAGTCTTCAGCCACTGTCAGCTCATTGGTTGAGTGAGCGTAATAGCAGGCTTTGAGCTTGGCGTTTTCAGCGAATGTTGTTCCCGTTTCCTCGGGGTCACTGATTGATGGGTACGCGTCAAGCGTTACCAGTTGAATTGGCAGGTGTCCGAGTATTTTGTGGATCTCTCGGAGTTTGCCGGGGTTCGTCGTAGCGACGAGTAACCTGGGTCGGTGTTCTGATATCTCAGTTGGTTTCGGAATCATTAGCTGTCGATGATGGTTGTTATGGTCAGACAGTGATGTCTCCGATTAACTCTTTCTGCATCGCAATAAGCTTGCGAATACCGGATTCGGCCAATGCGAGCATTGCATCATGTGCCTCACGAGAGAAAGGTGCCCCTTCGGCAGTGCCTTGAACCTCGATAAAGTGACCACTTTCAGTCATGACGACATTCATATCTACCTCGGCCTTCGAGTCTTCCTCGTAGGCTAGGTCGAGTAGAGGAGTGGCGTTTACTATTCCAACACTGATTGCTGCGACGTGATTGGTGACTGGTACGCGTGTAAGGATACCTCGTTGTTTGAGCTGCTGAAGAGCCAAGACGAGCGCTACAAAGCTGCCGCTAATAGAGGCGGTCCTGGTTCCACCGTCGGCCTGAATGACGTCGCAATCGATCCATATGGTTCTTTCACCAAGTGCGTCGAGCTGTGTGACCGCTCGGAGTGATCGGCCGATTAGTCTTTGAATCTCTTGTGTGCGTCCGCCGAGCTTTCCGCGGCTGGCTTCGCGGACTGTCCGTGTCGATGTAGCTCGTGGAAGCATGCCGTATTCGGCTGTTACCCATCCTTTACCAGTTCCTCTGAGAAATGGAGGTACTTTGTCTTCTATACTTGCTGTGCAGATCACTCGTGTTTGCCCAGCTTCGATCAGGATTGATCCTTCGGCATGTTTTAAATAGTTAGGAGTGAGTCGAGTAGGTCTAAGTTCGTTTGGGGGCCTGGCGTCCCTACGGGCAGTTTGTGTCATGGTAAATATCTGTGTCGTCTGAGACGGCTGTGGTTGCCGAGTGTAGACAACAGTGTCTAGGAGTGTGGTTGAGTTTTGGATTATGTGTTTGTAAGTGATGATGTAGTAGCTAGACCGAACGGGGTTTAGCGCTTTCTGAGTAGTGGTTGAATTGCAACGTCGATTTGGCTATGGGTTGGGCCACCCAGCTCAGGTCCGCTTCGAGCGGGCGTCGTAGATCCACATGACCTGCGAGTGTGTCTACTTCACGACCGCTGACTAAAATTTGAACTGCATTGATGGCAGACAGGTTACTAGTTAAAGCGTTCACGATTGCATAGACAGTGAACAATTCGTCGAGTGAGCCGCCTGAATGTCCGGTTGTGATTTCTTCAGATAAATCAACGAAAGCGTCACCGCGTTCAGTGACATAAATCGCGAGAAGCCTAGTGCCCGCAGGGATTGGGGACAACAACGGTGCTGGCGGTTGTGCTAGTTGGGCTTCTAGGATTGCTCGTGCTTGTGCTGTAGGTTCGGGTAGCCGCTCGATTTTCCTCGAAAATTCAACCAGACGCATACCATCGTCGGAGGTATAGAAAAGAGTGGCCTCAGTTA
>Ga0310344_10001869_pt1 | contig 15921 bp, 14 predicted proteins | sample HC15DNA20200_MG_FD_203801 | JGI IMG/M metagenome (GOLD analysis project Ga0310344, IMG submission 203801) | Marine microbial communities from station ALOHA, North Pacific Subtropical Gyre - HC15-DNA-20-200_MG | ecosystem: Environmental > Aquatic > Marine > Oceanic | place: Pacific Ocean: North... | reverse complement strand
TATAATCTCTTTATCGATATCACGAATCCTAATCAGTAACTCGGAAATTTTGAGTTCTTCGGGACCCACACCATCCGACGGTGAAATCACACCATGTAACACGTGGTAAAGACCATTGAACCCACCGCTGCGTTCAATTGCTTGAACATCCAAAGGTTCTTCAACGACACATATGATTGTCCGATTACGACTCTCGTCGAGACATATCCAGCAAGGATTATTATCCGTTAAGTTCTGGCAGCGCTGACATAGCACCACTGACCGCTTAACTTCTATCAACGCATCGGCTAGGTCACGTGCTTCTTCCTCTGGTGCACGGAGTACGTAGTATGCGAGACGCTGTGCACTCTTCGGGCCAATCCCAGGTAGGCGATGAAATGCTTCAATCAGGCGGTTTATTGGTGTATTGGCCATCACAACAACCTGCCTTTCACAAGCACTACTTGAGATTCAATCCTCATCCTCGATTACGATCGCTCCGAGCTCATTAGCTTCCTCAACTAAATGCCCTCCCAAGGTTTTGCGAGCTGGAGCAGGACCTGTGTTGTTTAATTCATTCCATAAAATAGGTGCCACCCTGACCTCACGTTGCACTGCACTCGAAATCGCCTGCTCCAACGCAGCCAATAATCCACCATTCTCGTTCTCGCGGATCTGTTCTACGTGGTTTGGATAGCGGAATCCAATCTCTACCTGATCACCTTCAATCGATTTCGGGAATGCTGTCACCACTAACGCACCAGCTTTGAAGTTCAAGCGCTTCGTAACTCCACGAATCTCATCCCATTGACTTCGTAACGCCTGCAATTCTGAAGACACTTCTCCTTCATCCGGTGCGATGAAAGCCTGTCGGGAACCTGGTGCTGCGGCCGCCTGAGATGGAGTACCTTGATCCCTTCTTGGGCCAGTCGGACTGCTCTTAGATATTGCATTAACTTCGGCCGTTGTCGATCTACCTCGCGATTCATATCTCGTAGCTTGCTTTCGGTTTCCGGATACATCGGTCGATCCAGTACCCTGCGAAGGAGCAGTCGGGCGAGCTCTTTCCGGTCCTATGTTGATTCCCGTACACAACTCGGCTAGAGCAATTTCCACCGGAAGTGAGTCGTAGGCATCTCCCGAAAAGTCTAACTTTCCAAATACACTCAAAGTCGTCACGATGTCTTGCGTCCGCACATCTGAAGTCATTTCCACTAGATCGTCGATTTCGTCACGAGTCAGTGCTAGCTGATTATCTGCACCTGCCTTAATCAACAGAGCGTTTCGCAACATGTATATCACTTCATGCACGAATGGTTTCATCGAAATTCCATCGTCGCGTGCAGCAGTTATCGCCGTAAGTCCGGCAGCAAGTTCCCGATGTATCGCCGCCCGGGCGACCACTTCAACTCTTGCGTCGATTACTAAGCCTAGCCCTAGCCGCACGTTCTCAATCGTCAGTTGCGTACCGTGATAGGCGATTAATTGATCCAACAGATTTTCGGCGTCTCTAAGAGACCCCGTCGCTTGACGCGCTATCAAACCGTAGACTTCGTCGGTAGCTTTTACGCCCTCACGATCTCCAACCAGTTTCAATCGTCCGATAATGATCGGAAGAGTATGACGTCGAAAATCAAACCTTTGACACCGCGAGGAAATGGTTGCGGGGATTCGATGCGGTTCCGTTGTTGCAAGAATAAAAATTACGTGTGGCGGTGGTTCCTCGAGCGTCTTCAATAATGCGTTGAATGCAGCGTCCGTAAGCATGTGTGCTTCGTCGATCAAGTAGACCTTATAAGGTCCGATTGCCGGTGCGTATCCAACGTTTTCGCGCAGGTCACGAATCTCGTCGATGCCTCGATTAGAAGCCGCGTCCATTTCAATCAGATCGAAAGCTCGTCCCTCGTCGTATGCGTTTTCGCACTCAGCATCAACATTACCTGCAATATCAGGTCGACAGTTCAGTGCTTTCGCCAAAATACGTCCAGTCGAGGTTTTACCAGTACCTCGCGGTCCACTGAATAGGTAAGCGTGAGCAGGTGTGCCAGTCTCGACTACGTGCTGCAGCGTAGTCGTGATCGGCTCTTGGCCGACGATATCCGCAAAGTCGCGAGGTCGCCACTTTCGATAAAGCACCTGCTGGTACTGTTCGCCAGCTGGACTCTGCTGAACCATGCCCCCCCCCCGGACTCGCTCCAGTCCTACCACTATTAAGTCAGTTACCGTGCAAGTGTAGCGCGGTAACTGGAACCTGTTTGCCGCTTATCGATCACTACCTCTCAATGTGTTGGCGGAGCATCCCAAATTGCATGCACCCAATCACCAAGTAATTTTGCTTCATGATCACGCATTTGCGCCTTGTCGGCCTCACTATCATGACTGTAGCCAAGTAAGTGCAAGGTTCCGTGGGTAACGAGATGGCTCAGTTCTCGATCGAATGGCGTATTGGTAAGTTCAGCGTTTCTCCGGGCCGCCGGAAATGAGATGACAACATCACCAAGATATCCACCGGCGTCTTCATCATCAGGGAACTCGTTGGTGAAACCAACTTCATCAGTCATAGGGAACGAAAGCACGTCAGTTGGTTCGTCGATGTCTCGATGCTCACGGTTGAGCTTCCGCAATAATTCATCGCCAGTAATCCGAATAGTTAACTTAGTACCTACATGTTCATCAGTACTGAGAGCTGCTGAGACGACACTGATAAGTGCTTCCCTGGGCACTTCAAGCCCTTTATCGACATCGAGCTCAATACAGATAACCATATGGGTTAGTTCCGATATCGCTTTATTGAATTTGCAGTGTTTCGGCTGCACGTTGAGCAGCAGAGATCAGTGGTGCTGGAACCAAACCAACGAAGATCACGGTGACGGCCGCGAACACAAGTACCACTTGCATCGAGAGGGTCGGACGAAAGGTCATCTCGTCCTTAGCGTCATCAACGATCATGGTACGTGCCAGTCGGAGATAGTAATACGCAGAGACTGCAGTGTTAACAACAGCAACAGCTACTAGCACGATAAGCCATTGCTCACCAGCCTGCACAGCACTGTTAAAGATATATATCTTGGCAATGAAACCCGCCGTCGGAGGAATTCCGGTGAGCGAAAGTAGACACAGCATTAATACCGCCGCAAGCATAGGTGAACGACGAATTAATCCAGCATAGTCTCCAATCTCGTAGGAACCTATCCGTTGTGAAATAGCAATTACCGCAAAGAACGCACCTAGGTTTGTTGCGACATAGGTAGCAAGAAAGAACATCACTCCGGAGGGGCCAAGAGTACTTCCAGCCGAAACGGCCGCAAGACCAATCGCGATATTGCCTGCTTGGGCTATCGAGGAGTAACCAAGGAGACGCCTCACATCTGTCTGGACTAGTGCAGCGATATTGCCGAATAACATCGAAGCAACCGCAAGTACCCCGAACATCATCGCCCAGTCTTCACTGATGAAAGTTTCGCTGCCACCAAGACCCGTGTAGAAAAGCCGCAATGCAATAGCAAAACCACCAGCTTTTGATGCTACGGAAAGGAAACTAATAATCGGTGTTGGACCGCCTTGATACACATCTGGTGCCCACCCATGAAACGGTACAAGCGCCATCTTGAAACCAAATCCAGCCGCAACCAAAACAAAACCTAGTGTGAGTGGAAGCCGTGCTTCTTCATGCCCTGCCTGAACAAATGAGGCAATCCCATCCAGTGAAGTGGCGCCGGTTGTGCCAAAAAGAAAAGCAAACCCATAAATCATTAGTCCAGCGGCAACTGCACCACTGATTAGATATTTGATACCAGCCTCGGCACTACGATCGCGGCGAGTCAATCCAACCAGCACATACTGAACAATCGCAGTTGTTTCCAAGGCAACAAAAATCAGAATGAGATCGTTTCCTTGCACAAGTAGTGACATCGAACCTGCAGCAACCAATAGCAATGCGTAGTACTCAGCACTGAGATCGAGTTTCTTTACCCAATCGGTGGAAGCGATGGTCACAGCTGCCGTAGCGGCAATGAATAGGAATATAAAGAAGAGTGCAAAACGATCCGTCACAACTGCGCCATCAAAGGATGGGCCAGTTGTACCAGTATTGGCATGCCAAATAGCCCACCCTGCTGCCAAGGCAAGGACCAGCAATGTCAGCAATGCAAACGGTGCACGACCACGAGGCAAAATCATGTCAGCTAATAAAACGACCCCTGCCCCACCAAGGAGAGTAACCGCTGGTCCAATGTGGTAAACCTGCTCCCAACCTGTCATAGATTGGCCTCAAATATTTGAGCAATCGGAGCAATCCCGCTCTCGATCGAATCGGTGATAATTCCAGGAAAAATCCCAATGGCGACAATCACTACTACTAACGAACCCATGGCAACGTGTTCCCACCAGCAGTTCGCATCTTTGAGGTCGGCCCATTTTTCGTCAGCAGGTCCGTGGAAGATACGTTGAACCATCCACAAAATGTAGCCAGCAGCCAACACGACCCCGAAAATACCAGCAATCGTTGCAGCCGGATGTGCATCGAATGCCCCGAGGAAAATTGTGAGCTCTGCAACAAATCCAGACAATCCAGGCAAACCGAGTGAAGCAAGTCCCGCGATTAACATAACCGTCCCGATCAGTGGCATACGGTGCATCAGACCGCTCATACTCGTGATATCACGAGTATGCGTTCGCTCATAAATGAGCCCAACCATCACAAAAAGTAGTCCGGTAATCGTTCCATGAGTAAACATCTGCAGCGCTGCCCCAGAAAGTCCTACGGCACCTAACGCGGCTATGCCAAGCAGCACATAACCCATATGCGACACGGACGAATACGCGATTAGTCGCTTAAGATCACGTTGTTGGAGTGTAATAACAGCGCCATACAAAACCGAGAAGCCAGCGATGGCTGCTAAAACAAATCGAAAGTCATGAGCCTGCTCTGGAAGGATCGGTAACGCGATCCGTAAAATACCATACCCACCCATCTTCAATAACACTCCCGCAAGCATCACCGAAACTGCTGTGGGTGCATCGGTATGTGCATCAGGCAACCAAGTGTGAACCGGGAAAACTGGCAACTTAACAAGGAATGCGATCATTATCGCCCAAAACACCAACGAAAGTGGAATCAATGCATCTTGCGGAGGCATTTCAGTTAGAGCAGAGATCTCGAACGTTCCGGCGTCGACCCCGATCACGAGGAATCCAACAAGCATGAATGCAGAACCTGCGAGTGTGTAAATGAGGAACTTCATCGCACTGTATCGATTGCGCCCTGAACCCCAGATGCTAATCAGCATGTACATCGGAAGCAGTTCTAGTTCCCAAAAGAGAAAGAATTGGATCAAATCTAAAGAGAGAAATACTCCAGCTACTGCTGTTTCCAATAGCAGTAGGTAGGCGAAATACTCCTTGACACGTTCATCGATGTTAAATGACACAAGCACTGCCACGACGGACAGGAGTCCAAGCAGCAAGACCATCGGCGCCGATAATCCGTCGACACCAACGAAGTACTGCACTTCGAAACCAGCACCACTGGGATTAATCCAAGTGAATTGGTCGACAAACTGGTAGCCACTCTGGTCTGGATCGAAAGTAACGAAGATCACAATCGAAACGGCAAATGCGAGACCGGAGAAAAGTAACGCAATCCAGCGAGCATCAAGTTCACGCTCGCGGGGAAGGAAGAGTGCTAGTAGCGCACCAGCTAATGGCAGCAACAAAAACAGTGTAACCATCTAGCGTTCCAACACATTCCCGCTTAACACAAAGATGACGATAATTACCACGACCACACCAAGCATCGACATTGATGTGTATGCCTGTAGGTGTCCGGTTTCGAGCCGTCGGGCGATATCACCAATGCGACGCGCACCAACTGCTGTACCGTTAACGATCCCATCAACAACCACGCGGTCAAACGCAGCAATCCAACGACCAAGAAAGCGGTGGAGCGCTCCCCGGACAATACCGCCTTCTGCAATCTCATCCACATAGTATTTACCAGCCGCAAAGGTATAAAAAGGGCCGGCCGCTCGGCCAAGCTGTTCTGGTTTCGGTGTTCGAGCAAGATAAACGGCAGCTGCGGCACCGATTCCACCGAATGCAGCCAGTGTCGACGAAGCAAGTACGACAGAATCCATGTGGAATTTGAAATGACGGATCTCCTCGGGGAGAGTTCCTTCGATAAATCCTCCAAATCCATTCAATGCGAATAGTCCAAATAAAACTGAGGGTACCGTGAGGATGATCATCGGCACCGTCATCGATCGTGGCGATTCATGAGGTGGACCAGCGACATCATGACCTACGTCAGCCTCTTCTCCACCACGATATTCGCCGAAGAAAGTCAAAAATATGACTCGAAACATATAGAACGCAGTCATAAATGCGACAATAGTGCCAACCATCCATAGGAATTTGTCATGGTGCCAGGCGTCTAGCAACAGCTCATCCTTGCTCCAGAATCCAGCTAATGGAAATACACCGGAAAGCGATAGCGACCCAATAATAAAAGTGGCGAACGTAAGAGGCATTGCGGTTCGAAGACCACCCATCCGTCGCATGTCGAAAGTATTCGTCGCGTGATTCACCGAGCCAGACCCCTGAAACAGTAACGATTTGAAAAATGCATGTGTGAAGAGGTGAAAGATCGCTGCGACGAACCCGCCGAGACCGATCGCCATCACCATGTATCCCAGTTGAGAAATCGTCGAATAGGCCAAAACACGCTTTATATCATTTGCGACGATACCCATTGATGCCGCAAGGATCGCAGTAAAAGCACCGATATATGCAATTGTAGTCGTTACTTCACCAGGCGCAGCCTCAACCGTTGGGAAAAAGCGTGCAAGAAGATACACACCAGCTGCAACCATGGTTGCAGAGTGAATCAATGAGGAGACAGGAGTTGGTCCTTCCATTGCGTCTGGCAACCAGAAATGAAGGGGAAATTGGGCAGATTTTCCGGCGGCACCAGCGAAGACACCAAGAACAAACACTACAAGAACTGCATCGGAAAGCTGATGCTGTGCAGCGAGAGCGTTTATTTCGGTGATATCAAAGATACCGCCGGTTTTCGTCCAGATTAACACCAGCGCGATCATAAAAAAGAAGTCACCGAAACGTGTAACAATGAATGCTTTCTTAGCTGCGGCAGCGGCCGCTGGTCGATGGAACCAGAATCCGACTAGTAAATACGAGGTGAGTCCTACTAACTCCCAATGTATAAAGAGTTGAAGCAGACTCGACGCCATAACGAGACCCAGCATCGACATCGTAAACAGTGACATCAGCATGAAGTAGCGCGCGTATCCACCGTCACCATGCATGTAACCGGTCGAATAGACCTGCACCAAGAGCGATACGGAGGTAACGACAAACATCATCAACGCGCTCAAAGAATCGAGTTGCACCCCGAAATCTACTTCAAAATCAAACAATCTGAGCCATTCATGAGGTGCGAAACCAGCGGACTCGCCATCGAGTCCGATTGAGGTATCAAGTGCCCAGAGCGCGAGTATCCAAGAGAGTCCTATTGCCGTGATCGTCAACCTACTCGCATGTCGAGCTTGGAATCCCATACGGGGGATCGTGATCCCGCAGGCAATCACGGCGAACGAAACCATCGGAGCAAAATAAATCGCCCAAATCATCAGCTCGGGAATATCAGGGAGAAACACAGCGTTAGACCTTGTTCATTACTTCTCGTGCGACATGAGTCTTGCCATCAGGCACCCATATCACGCGCTCATCTCGCATCGAACCGACTTCAATTGGCGGCACGACACGAATCGAAACAGATTCCTGACTGAAGAGTTCGCGCCAAATCGAAGCCGCGTAACCATCCGGGACATCCATAAATTTCACCCACATCGCGATACTCCGATCATTCGCGTCCCGATCACCATCGCAGCACGCTGATCCGATCAAGATCGACTGTCTCACGACGTCGATAAATGAGGACGGCCATCGCCAGCGCTACTGCGGCCTCCGCTGCAGCCACAGTCAATACAAAAACAACAAAGGTATGCCCGGCAAGCGGCTCGGTTCCATCCTGAAACGCGCCGCTGAACCTCGAAAAAGCAAGAAATGCGAGATTAGACGCATTAAGCATGAGTTCGATGCCCATTAACACTGCAACCACATTCCGCTTCGAAAGCGCAATAGCAACACCTATCCCGAAAATAATTCCTGACACTGCTAGGTAATGCGCCAAATCTACGGTCATTCGGAGCCCCCTACCGCAGTATCTTTCCCTGCCTCTTCTTCTGCAGCGGCACCATCTTCATTATTGGGATCAGTGACTAGCACGATCGCTCCAAGCAACGCGAACAGCAGCAAAACTGACGCAACTTCGAAAGCTAGAACATGTGGCCCTAGCAACTGATTGCCAATCACTTCAATCGTGTCGGTAAATGAACGCTGCTCAAGCGCTACTCCCGTGAGTTGATTCCATTCGACATCGAACGCTGTAACGACCACAATCGCCGCGATCGCACCACCTAATAGCAACCCGGGACCGGCATAAAGAGAATTCCCGTTATCCCTTGATGCAAGAGGCGTCAACATCACAGCGAAGACAAACAGGACTGAAATTGCTCCTGCATAGATAAGGATCTGTGCGACGGCGATGAAGTCTGCTGACAATGTGAGAAACAATCCCGCCATTCCGAGAAATACCACCACAAGAAGAACAATCGCGTGAACGAGATTCCGCAATAGGAAAATAGATGCAGCCGATACTATGGTGATTGCCGATAGGACATAGAACGCGATGACTACACCAAGGGAGTCCATCAAGCACCAGCCTTGATACGCCTTGCAGCCTTAAGGCCACCGATCATCGGCGCTACACGAGGTGGTTCAGGCCGCTCGAAGCTTGACGAGTACCCTGCCACTCGAGCCCACGTTCGAACAGCAATCACAGTCAGAATCACATTCACAACCGCAAATGAGCCATATATGAAGATCGCTTCCACTTCCCAACGAGCGGCAATCGAAGTCTCCACGGCGACTACCAGAACATTCGCGATCGAGAGTGGAATCAGATATTTCCATGCAAACGTCATCAATTGATCAATCCTAAATCGAGGTAATGTACTTCGGAGCCAGATAAAGACGAAATATCCAAATGACGCTTTCGCAGCGAGGATTACATAGGGTGGAATCCACTGCTCAAGTCCAAATAATCCATAACCGCCTAGAAAAAACGTCGCGACCAACGCACCTACAAAAAGCGCATTGCCCAACTCAACCGCGAGAAACAGTCCTGCTTTCATACCCGAGTATTCAGTGTGAAAACCGGCAACAATCTCAGATTCGGCTTCAGCAATATCGTTCGGTGTTCGATTGATTTCAGCAGTAGATGAGAAGAAAAACGTAAACAGGCTAAATGGCAGCAACACAGCGAGCCAAACATTATGATCTGTCTGCCAAGCCACGATCTCACCAAGGTTCAACGAGCCAGTAATCAGCACAACCACGATCAAGGACAAGCTGATCGGTATTTCGTACGAAACCATCATCGCGACGGTCCGCATCGCTCCTAGCAAAGCGTAGTGGTTGTTGGATGACCATCCAGCCATCCAAATCGCGAGAACAGAGAGTGACGTTATCGAAACTACGAAGAGCAAACCGACGTTGATATCGAGATAAGACATTCCAGGAGCCCAAGGAATAGGACCCCACGCTAGCATCGCGGGAACGAAGACCAGCACTGGTGGTAAGAAAAACAACAACCGATCTGCGCCCATTGGTATCAGTACTTCTTTTTGCATCAGTTTCAATGCATCTGCAATCGGTTGAAGCAAACCAAATGGCCCTACACGATTCGGGCCCATACGAACTTGGAAGCGTGCAAGTAGTCGGCGTTCAATCCATGACCCAATAAGTAAAAAGCCTCCGATAAAACTTAGGATACCTAGCCCGCCGATCAAGCCAGTAACCCAGTAAGACAACCATGGGCCCAAATTGACTTCATCGAGCTCGATCCGCAGACGCTCCATTGCGTATCCGAGATCTCTAAAGTCATACCACTCGCCGTCGAGTTGCCCATCAACCACGATGAAGCCAATCAAGGCATTCACCAGAAGCAATCCGAGTAACACTATGGAGCCGGCAACCTTTAAACTAACCGGAGCCGCTTTCGCTGCATCCAGCAAAGACCGCCGAGCGATGATCTGACGAGCCATCGGTGTCGCTGGTAGTTCCGAATGCCTATCAGTCATCGATCAATTTCCCCAACTACAATATCGATCGACCCAAGTGTTACGACCGCATCAGACAATGAGGCCCCTCGGGCGAGTTCTCTCAATAATGAAAGATTAATCAACGAAGGTGCACGTATATGGAATCGGTAAGGCGCAGGACCACCATCAGAAACAAGATAGAAGCCTAACTCACCGCGTGGACCTTCAACACGACCATAGACTTCTCCAGGAGCTGGCCGTAGCGCGAGAGGAATATCGGTCTTATGAGAACCATCCGGTATATTTTCAACCGCTTGGCGAATAATTTTTACTGATTCACGTGTCTCCGCAAGCCGGACCATGAAGCGATCATAGACGTCACCATTGCGACCAATCGGAACATCAAATTCCATACGATCATAGATGCAATATGGTTCAGCTTTACGAAGGTCCCACGGGACACCTGAACCTCGAAGTGCCGGACCGACAAGCGATCCATTGATCGCATCTTCAGGACTAATCACACCGATATCACGCGTTCGTGCGATGAAGATTTCATTCTGCGTGAGTAGCTCTTCGTATTCGCTAATTCTTTCTGGTAATTCGTCCACAAGTTCAAGTAATGCAGGCCAGAATTCTGGTGGTGGTTCGAAAGCTACACCACCAATCCTCATATAATTCGTTGTTAGCCTTGCTCCGCATGTCATTTCGAACAGATCGAGAATTTTCTCACGTTCACGAAACATATAGAGCAACGGGGTTTGCCAAGCGCCAGCGTCGCTCACCAGTGTTCCATTCGCCATAGCATGACTGGCAATCCGCTGCAGTTCGGCAAAAATTACACGCAAATACGAGGCTCGCTCGGGAACTTCAACTCGCGCCAGTCGTTCCGCGGCAAGGCAAAGTCCAAGGTTCCCGGACATCGCCGCTAGATAGTCTGCACGATCGGTAAACGGGATATTCTGGGTGTATGTTCGCTCTTCAGCGAGTTTTTCCATCGAGCGATGCAGGTAGCCTACGATCATATCGATATCTTGAATTCGCTCGCCATCCATCACAACTCGGATACGAAAGACACCGTGAGTCGAAGGATGCTGTGGCCCGATGTTCAGAACATATGGTTCTGTTGGCGTAGTCATGTTGAAGCCACCCCAGACCAACCTTCAGGAGTTTCTTGTGAACCTTGTTCGACAATATTCTCTCGATTTAGTAGCCGATCAGGTTGCTCCTTATTTTCGAATGGGAAGCGCTGTAATCCACTAGTTAATCCTTCGCCTATACCAAGGAAATCTTTTCGAAGGGGATGCCCAGGAAAACTGTCCCAGAGAAACAATCGACGTAAATCAGGATGACCTTCGAAATGGATACCCATCAAGTCAAATACTTCACGTTCTTGAAGAAGAGCGCCCTTATATACGGGATAGCTACTCGGAACAGTAGGTGTATCGCGATCAACAACTCGAACTTTGAGAACAATCTGTTGGTTCAGATCAAATGATTGCAGGTGATACACAACGGTGAAGTGGTCATGGTAGTCAACCGCACAGAGATTACTGAGCTGTGCTGCATCAAACTGTTCAGAATCATGAAGCCATCGAAGTGCTTCTTCAAGACGTGAAGATTCGACCTCCACCCATTCCTCGGTCGATGTCGTCGCAATTCCGGGTAGGGCTCGATTCAGAGCATTAGCAACACGGCCACCGTCAATCTGAGTTGGTCCTGACGGCATTTTAACGCCACTCCAAAGCGCCACGCTTCCAAGCGTAGGCAAGGCCAAAGGCGAGAATGCCAATAAAGATCGCTGCCTTCACTAGTGCAGTTGCAGCCAAATCAGCATGGATCACAGCCCATGGGTAAAGAAACACCACTTCTACATCGAAAATTACGAATCCCAAGGCGAAAAGATAATAGCGCGCATTGAACTGGCCCCAGGAACCACCTTCGGCTATCACTCCACATTCATAGGTTTCGTGCTTGATCGGATCGGGGCGCTCGGGACGGATATGGAAGAGATATAGAAGATAAGAAACTAGTAAAGGAAGCGCCGGAAAAGCCAGCGCAACCCCCAGGAGAATAACAACTCGCCCGAACTCATCCGGGATCACTCGTTGCGCCCCTCCAGAAAAATACCTTAATGAAACTCTGCTTCTTTGTAGAAAGCCTTTCTTCCGACTGGAATCGGCTTCCGTCACAAATTAGATAGAGAGTACACGCGGAGCACCGTAGCACGCCCCCCAATGGTGTTCAATGAAACTTAATCTCTAAGTGCATGTTCTTGGTCGTCGTATCAAATATTAATAACAATCGACAGAGACAAAGTTGTTGACCCGGAGATCTCTGCCCAGCTAGAGTGCCACCCGGTCACAAATTCAGCAGGTACTAAACTGCATGCACACCTGTGAGCTCATAGTGACTAGGTGTACGTGACAGTCGAAACTGAATCTTGACTTCGGTCCAGTGTTATATTGCGTGCCGAACAGCGTTCAACAATGTCAGACCAACAACTAAATATTCGTTGGTCGCCACGGATGAGAAAGGAGCAGGGATGGCTGACTACAACAAGCCGATACCCAGCCCAGACCCTTACGTCACACAACCATTCTGGGATGGAGCAAAAGAGGGGAAGCTGATGCTTCCTCGCTGCACAACCTGCAATAAGGTGCATTGGTATCCAAGGATCCTATGCCCCTTCTGCCACAGCTCGTCAATCGAATGGTTCGAAGCAAGCGGTGAAGGCTTCATCCACACTTATGCAGTGCAAAATCGCGCGTTCGGCGGTTGGGCAGACGAAACACCATATGCCACGGCGTATATCGACCTGAAAGAAGGCGACCGCATGTTCACCGCGCTTCGCGGAGTAGATGCGGAAAACCCTGAGTCGATCAAGATCGGCGCGAAGGTAAAGATCGAATTCGACGAGGCCAGTGAGGACGTTTTCGTCCCGTACTGGCGCGTTGTCGACTAACGCGACCTAAAAAGGAGCAATCACTTGCCCAGCAATCCTTCCATGAGCGCCGCGATAGTCGCGGCTGCTGAGTCTGACAAGATCGGTTATATCGAGGAGGGTACAACCGCCCTCAACTTGCATATCGAAGCGATTCGCAACGTTTGCGCTGAAGCCGGTATCTCTCCAGCAGAGATCGAAGGCATCTTCGCAACAAACCACTCAAACATGCTGGCGGAGTACCTCGGTATTCACCCGAAGTACATCGATACCACTTCCGTCGGTGGCTGTTCGTTCCAAATGCATGTGCACCATGCGATGGCAGCAATCAATGCCGGAATCATCGACATCGCCGTAGTAAGCCATGGCGAAGCAGGTTGGTCAGCTCGCAAGAATCAAGGGAAGGGCACGCTGCGCGGCGGCGGCGGCGATCCCTGGCTGCCGTCAGCACAGTTCGGTGGCGACCTATATGGCAGCTGGGGCGCACCTTCGGCTTACGCACATGCGCTGACACGACACATGCACCAGTGGGGTTCAACGAAGGAAGACTTCGCCAACATCGCTGTAGCAACACGCGAATGGGCAGGATTGAACCCGCGCGCCGTTATGTATCGGAAGTCCGGTGAGGGTGGCCTACCTGAATTGCCGGAAGGTGACGCAGGTGGTGGAGAAAAAGGACATCCATTTGGTGGACCAATAACGGTTCAGGATGTACTCGATTCACGGATGATTGTCTGGCCACTTAACCTGCTGGATATCTGCTTAGTAACAGACCACGGTGGTGCCGTACTGATCGCATCAGCTGAAAAAGCTCGGTCGTTCAGAACTCCACCTGTGTGGATCGCTGGAGCAGGAGAAAGCCAGAGCCACGCAGACATGCTAGAGATGGGTGACTTCACGGCAACATCGGCTGCAGCTTCAAGCGAAACTGCGTACCGAATGGCAGGTATGGGTCCAAGTGACATGGAAATGGCCATGATCTACGACTCGTTCACTGTTACCGCTGGAATCACGGCTGAAATGTTAGGCTTAACTCCTCGCGGCGAAGGCCCTTCGCTGTGGGCTAATGGCAATGCCAGCCCGGGTGGAAAATTCCCCGTAAATACCAATGGCGGCGGTCTCTCGTTCAGTCACTCCGGTATGTACGGAATGATGCTTCTGGTCGAAGCCTATCGACAACTCTCCGGAACTGCTGAAGATGGTATCCACGGTATCGAAGGCAAACAGACAGATGCACAATCAGCAATCGTAAACGGCACCGGCGGGCTGCTGTCAGTGACCGGTACGCTGGTTCTGACGGCAGATGTCTAAGAAGAAGCTGCCATGCATTATCTGGTGGCAACCATCTTCTAAAGCACAACCGGTACAAACAGCGTCGATCAACTTACGTTCATGCTAAACGTAAGTTGATCGGTCGCCACGGATGAGAAAGGAGCAGGGATGGCTGACTACAACAAGCCGATACCCAGCCCAGACCCTTACGTCACACAACCATTCTGGGATGGAGCAAAAGAGGGGAAGCTGATGCTTCCTCGCTGCACAACCTGCAATAAGGTGCATTGGTATCCAAGGATCCTATGCCCCTTCTGCCACAGCTCGTCAATCGAATGGTTCGAAGCAAGCGGTGAAGGCTTCATCCACACTTATGCAGTGCAAAATCGCGCGTTCGGCGGTTGGGCAGACGAAACACCATATGCCACGGCGTATATCGACCTGAAAGAAGGCGACCGCATGTTCACCGCGCTTCGCGGAGTAGATGCGGAAAACCCTGAGTCGATCAAGATCGGCGCGAAGGTAAAGATCGAATTCGACGAGGCCAGTGAGGACGTTTTCGTCCCGTACTGGCGCGTTGTCGACTAACGCGACCTAAAAAGGAGCAATCACTTGCCCAGCAATCCTTCCATGAGCGCCGCGATAGTCGCGGCTGCTGAGTCTGACAAGATCGGTTATATCGAGGAGGGTACAACCGCCCTCAACTTGCATATCGAAGCGATTCGCAACGTTTGCGCTGAAGCCGGTATCTCTCCAGCAGAGATCGAAGGCATCTTCGCAACAAACCACTCAAACATGCTGGCGGAGTACCTCGGTATTCACCCGAAGTACATCGATACCACTTCCGTCGGTGGCTGTTCGTTCCAAATGCATGTGCACCATGCGATGGCAGCAATCAATGCCGGAATCATCGACATCGCCGTAGTAAGCCATGGCGAAGCAGGTTGGTCAGCTCGCAAGAATCAAGGGAAGGGCACGCTGCGCGGCGGCGGCGGCGATCCCTGGCTGCCGTCAGCACAGTTCGGTGGCGACCTATATGGCAGCTGGGGCGCACCTTCGGCTTACGCACATGCGCTGACACGACACATGCACCAGTGGGGTTCAACGAAGGAAGACTTCGCCAACATCGCTGTAGCAACACGCGAATGGGCAGGATTGAACCCGCGCGCCGTTATGTATCGGAAGTCCGGTGAGGGTGGCCTACCTGAATTGCCGGAAGGTGACGCAGGTGGTGGAGAAAAAGGACATCCATTTGGTGGACCAATAACGGTTCAGGATGTACTCGATTCACGGATGATTGTCTGGCCACTTAACCTGCTGGATATCTGCTTAGTAACAGACCACGGTGGTGCCGTACTGATCGCATCAGCTGAAAAAGCTCGGTCGTTCAGAACTCCACCTGTGTGGATCGCTGGAGCAGGAGAAAGCCAGAGCCACGCAGACATGCTAGAGATGGGTGACTTCACGGCAACATCGGCTGCAGCTTCAAGCGAAACTGCGTACCGAATGGCAGGTATGGGTCCAAGTGACATGGAAATGGCCATG
>Ga0310344_10001865_pt1 | contig 15944 bp, 17 predicted proteins | sample HC15DNA20200_MG_FD_203801 | JGI IMG/M metagenome (GOLD analysis project Ga0310344, IMG submission 203801) | Marine microbial communities from station ALOHA, North Pacific Subtropical Gyre - HC15-DNA-20-200_MG | ecosystem: Environmental > Aquatic > Marine > Oceanic | place: Pacific Ocean: North... | reverse complement strand
CTTTATCTGATGCCGTTGCTCTAATAGAAGACGGACAAACATTGGCGTTGGGTGGGAATTCATTTTCTAGAATTCCTTCTTCGTTCGTACGAGAAATAGCTCGCCAAAAAAAAAGAAAACTTTCACTAGTAAAAACTGCCGGTGGTTATGATATTGATCTTCTATGTTTTGCAGAAGCGGTTTCGGAAGTGATTGCTGGATATGTTGGATTTGAGAATGTTTTTGGTTTATGCCCATCATTTAGAAGATCTGTCGAGTCTGGAATAGTTAAGGTTAGAGAACATGCATGTGCAACAGTTATTGCTGGGTTGCGCGCGTCTTCCTTTGGTATTCCTAGTCAACCTATTGCTGGTTTGCAGGGAAGTGATGTTCCAAAAATGACTGGTTTTGAAAAAACATCTGACCCATATACTGGCAAAGAAATTTTTATGATTCCTTCAATTACGCCAGATTGGGCAATTATTCATGTTCCATATGCTGACAAATATGGAAATGCGAGAATAGATGGCGGAGTTTTTGAAGATATTTTAATGACAAGAGCTTCAACACAAGTAATTTTAACAACTGAGCAAATTCAAGAAACGTCTTTTTTTCAGGAAAATCCTGCAAAGACGAAAATCCCGTCGTTCCTTGTAAAGGCAGTAGTACAAATAGAACAGGGAGCATTTCCTATGTCTTGTTATCCTTTTTATGATTTAGATAATGAAGTCATAAAAAAATATTTCATCCAATCAAAGTCTAACAATCAACTTGAAGAGCATCTTTCTTCTTTGGTAAACATAGATTACGGACAGAAAAATTCTTAAGGTTTGAATGAAAAAAGTTCAAAATTCTCCAGTTTCTATAGAAACTAAAGAGATTGCAGACAGAATGGTTGTTTTTCTTGCAAGAGAGATTAAGGATTGCCAGACGGTTTTTCATGGTGTCTCTTCTATTTTGCCTATGGTTGCAATTGCTTTAGCAAGATTAACGAATGCACCAAATATTACATATCTTAATATTCCTGGTGGAGTGGATCCGACTCCTTCAAAATTGCCATCAACAACAGTTGGAATACAGCTGATGGAAGGAAATCGGTCTTTTTTTTCTCTTTCTGAAATTTTCGATCTTTCTGCAAGAGGAAAATTAGATTTGGCCTTTTTAAGTGGTGCTGAAATAGATTCATGCGGAAATGTTAATCTTTCTTTTATTGGAGAATGTGAAAAGCCAAAAATAAAATTTCCAGGTGGTGCCGGTAGTGCGATGCTACTTCCTACCGCAAATCGAGTTGTACTTTGGCGAACGGTTCATACAAAAAAAACATTTCCACAGCATTGTTCTTTTATAACAGCATCAGGAAATGTAGAAACAATTGTCACTCCACTCTGTATTTTTAAAAAAACAAAAGGGAAACTTTTTTTATATAGCAAACATTATGGAGTTGATGTAAATCATCTAATTAAGTCTACTGGTTTTGATATCGGGAATATTGATAATTGTCCTGATACAATTGAACCTCGTAGTGAGGAACTTATTGCTCTTCATAAGGCGGATCCGTTGGGAATTCGCTATAGAGAATTTGATTGAAAATGAAAAACTATATTTTTGATGTTGTTGGTCTTGGTCTTAATTCCGTTGATGTGTTGTGTGAACTAAATACATTCCCTGCTTTTAATTCAAAATCTGAGGCTAGCAATATTGCGTATCAAGGTGGTGGTCAAGTTGCAACTGCAATGGTTGCACTTTCAAGACTAGGACTTAATGTTTCTTATATTGGCTCGATAGGTGATGATAAGTTTGGTGAATTTTCTATTGAAAGTCTTCGAAGTGAAGGAGTGAATGTAGAAAACGTTACTATACAAAGTGGATTGTCTAGTCAGTTCGCAATTGTATTGGTGCAAAGTCAAGGAAAAGAAGAATCACGCGGAGGAAGAACTATTATTTGGAAAAGAGATACTTTTATATCACCAGAGAACGTTGATCCCAAACTTATTGCATCCTCTAAGTATTTACATATTGATGGTCATAATATAGATGCAGAAATTCTTGCATGTGAGATTGCAAAAAGTGAAGGAACCTTAATTTCATTTGATGCAGAACGTGTTTTTCCTAGGATAGAAAAGTTGATAGAGAAAACAGATTTTCTGATATCGTCAGAAAATTTCCCTGAACAATTCACCGGGGAAAAGAATCCACACGAGTCTCTAAAGAGAATTTTTGCGTTTGGGCCAAAATTGGTTGGAATGACTCTCGGATATAAGGGAGTTCTAGCTTTTGATGGAAGCACTTTTTATGAAATTGAATCTTTCCCTGTAACTGTTGTAGATACAACAGGTGCAGGTGATGCATTCCACGCAGGGTTCCTGTATGGTCAAATCAAGAATTTTTCTATTGAGGAATCTCTTCAATACGGAAATGCGGTTGCTGCAATTAATTGTACAAAACTTGGAGGGAGATCCGCTCTTCCTTCTTCGGATGAAGTTTCTCATTTCTTGAGCGTCAATAAAGAAGGATAAAGATTAGAATGAGTTTAAGAATCTACTTATGTTTCCTATTGGCAGTTAGTTTTTTTATTAATGGATGTGATTTTTATCCGATTTTTTCTTTGCCAAAAGAATCGGTTTCTGGAGTTGTGCGTTTGACTCCACAACTTAAAAAAAGAGCGCTAAAGGTAAGAACGCTTTTCTTATACTTACAATCTGAACGAGGAGGACCTCCTTTAGCGGTACAAAAATTAATTAATGTTAAATTTCCTTATCATTTTATATTAACAAAGAACGATTCAATGATGCCTGGTGTTTCATTTACTGGTCGTGTTTTAGTTAGAGCAAGATTAGATTCTGATGGAATCGTTGGTACTTTTAGCGTAGGTGATTTCGAAGGTGTTTCCCATAAAATTGTGCAAGTCGGTTCAAAAAATGTGAATGTTGTTATTTCTAGAGAAGGGAAAAAAAAGAAAAATTCAAAAATAAAAACTTCTTTAATCAAAAAATTTACAAAGAAGTCTTTCGAGAAAAAAATATCCGGAGTTATAACAATTGATGATTCTTTAGTTTCTTTGAGAAATAAAAAATCTATTTTATATGTTATTGCTAAGAGTAAAAATAGAAGGGCTCCTGTAGCGGTTGTAAGGATACCGTCACCTTCATTTCCATTTAAGTTTGAATTGTCTGAAAGAAATGTCATGATGAAAGGAGTAAATTTTGATGGCAAATTTCGGATCATTGCGCGTCTTGATCTAGATGGAATTGCTGGTCTAGTTGCAAAAGGAGATATGGAAGGTATGTCGAAGAATGAAATTATGGTTGGTTCTTCTGACGTCACTATTAATATAAATAAAAAATATTAAACTAGTTATTCCAAGTAATTTTGATCTATAACTTGAAAATGATTAGTTTTTTGTTTAAATATTTTTAAATAAGAATAATATAAAATTTTTAGAGTTTAATTATAAAATCTTTTTAATAAGGAGAAATCTGTGATAATTGACCCTCATGCCCATATAGCCCCACCTAGTTTTATTGAAGATGTAAGGAAAGGGAGTTTTGGTGATTCTGTAATTATTGAACCAGGAGAAGATTGGGAATTTTTAACTACTAAGAATACTGTATTGGGTCAGGAAAGGGTCCATAAAAATCCCCTTCCAAAAACTACTTATGACGTGGATCTTAGGCTTTCTGATATGAAAAATATGGGTGTTGATATGCAGGTTTTATCTGTCGTTCCCCCTATGACATTTTATGCCTTAGATGCAGGATTGAACAAAGAAATTGCTACATCCTTAAATGATGCTTTGACTGAATTAACGAAAACATATCCCGAACAATTTCATTGCATGGCTCAAATTCCATTGCAAGACCCAGAAGCAGCAGCTTCTGAACTAGACCGTGCAGTAAAAAATGGACATAAAGGTTGCCAGATAGCATCAAATGTTGCGGGAACAAATCTTGACGATCCTGGCCTTGATGTTGTGTGGGCAAAGGCTTGTGAATTAGACGTTCCTATTTTTATCCATCCTTCAGATGTTATGGGTGTAAATGATCGTCTTAAAGATTACTATCTTCGTAATTTTATTGGCAATCCTTTAGATACTACAATTTCGATGGCTTGCTTAATTTTTGGTGGTGTTTTTGACAGGTTCCCAAATATTAAATTTTTTGTTTCCCACACGGGCGGTTTTACTCCTTGGATTCGCGGTCGTTGGGAACATGGGTATGGAGAAAGACGTGAGCCGAAAGTTAATGGGGCAAAAAATCCTGAACAATATATAGATAAATTTTATTATGACACAATAATTCATAATGCTGATTCCTTTGAATTTGCCGTAAAAACTTTGGGCTCAGAAAGAATTTTATATGGGACTGATTATCCGTTTGATATGGGTTACTTAGGTGCCGCAAAGGATATCCCAGGTCTTTCGCGATTGTCGGATACTGATCAGGATAAAATTTTGAGTGGGAATGTAAAAGAACTTTATAAAATATAATTTCTTTTTAGACTTTGGAGTTTAGAATGGTTATCGATCCGCACACGCATATTGTTCCTTCAGGTTTTTTAGAAGATGTTAGAAATAAAGCTTTTGGAGATACTGTAACTGTTCAAAATGCGGATGGTAAGGAATGGATAGTTACTAAGAGTAATGTTCTTGGGAAAAGTAGAGAATTAAGAAATATTCTGACTCCTATGTACTATGAAGTTGATTTGCGTTTAAAAGATATGAAGCGTATGGGAGTTAGTCGACAAATTTTATCTGTTTCTCCATCACTTACTTTTTATTCTTTAGACAGGTCGATTACTCAAGATCTTGCTCAATCTATGAACGATGCATTAATCCAAATTACAAAGGATAACCCATCTCATTTTTCCTGCATGGCAACAGTTCCTCTGCAAGATCCTGAATTAGCAGCCGAAGAATTAGAACGTGCAGTAAAAAACGGCCATCTTGGTGTTCAGATTGCATCGAATGTTGCAGGGCAAAATCTGGATGATCCTGAATTAGATGTTTTTTGGCAAAAAGCACAAGATTTAGGTATTACTATATTTATTCATCCAATTGATACAATGGGAGCGGCAGATAGACTCAAGGATTTTTATTTGCGGAATTTTATTGGAAATCCTCTAGATACAACTATAGCCGCAGCATGTTTGATTTTTGGAGGAGTTCTGGATCGTTTCCCAAATCTTAATTTCTTTCTTTCTCATCTAGGTGGTTTTTTGCCCTGGATTCGAGGACGTTGGGAACATGGTTATGGAGAAAGAAGAGAGCCGAAAGTGCATGGTTCTAAGAACCCAGAAGAATATATAAATAGATTTTTTTACGATACTATTATTCATAATGCTGATTCATTTGAATTTGCCGTAAAAACTTTAGGTGCCGAAAGAGTTTTGTATGGCACGGATTACCCAGCAGATATGGCCAACCATCAAAATTGCCGTGAAATTCCTGGAATGAGCAGATTGGAAGAGAAGCAGCAGAATCAAATTTTGATTGAGAATGTACGCAAGTTATATCAAATTACTTGAAAATAGAATTTTCTTTCGTTACTCTTTTGGTATAGATATTAAATTTCTTTTATTTAAACTTGTGGGGTAAAAGTGTCAAAATTTCAGGTTGGAGAAGAAGTTCGCATAAAGGACACTTATTTTGAAGGTCATCATAGAACAACTGAATATGTGAAGGGAAAATCTGGAAAGATTATTCGTTTTTTTGGAAGTTACGAGAACCCTGAAATCCTTGCTTATGGTGGAGATGGAAAACCTTTTCAAGATTTGTATTGGGTTCAGTTTAATTTAAATGATCTTTGGGAACATAAGCCAGGGGAAAAGAAAGATAAGCTGAATATTGAAATCTATGATCATTGGATTGAAGCATTATAGTTTCTTTAAGGAGAAAATAAATGTCAGATAACCACCATGGAAGTGGCCATCACCATAATCATCCTCATGACAATGAAAGTCCATATAGTCACGATTTGTCATCGCATAATGCTCGAATGAAGTCCGATGAAGCTTATATGGAAGATAAGGTTGTTCCTGTAGAACATGATCTAGATTATTTTCAGGTTCGTGTTGTTGGATTATTGAATCTTTTGAGAGAGAAGGGGATAGTAACTACTGATGAAATGCGACGTACGGTAGAGGACATATATGCTCAAACTCCAACCACTGGTGCCAGAGTAGTTGCGCGAGCCTGGGTTGACGATGAATTTAAAGAACGTCTTCTTGCTGATGCACATTCTGCATGCGGAGAAATGGAAATAGATATAGAAGCAAGCAGTGTTACTAAATTGATAGTTGTTGAAAATACTGAAAGTTTGCATTATATGGTTGTTTGTACTTTGTGTTCTTGTTATCCAAGAGTACTTCTTGGACAACCTCCTACTTGGTATAAAAGTTTCCCCTACCGGTCAAAAGCAGTGACGGATCCTAGAGGAGCCTTGCTTGATTTGGGATACACTCCTCCAGAAGATATTGAATTAGTTGTCATAGATAGTAATGCTGATTGTAGGTATCTTGTTATACCTCGTCGTCCAGATGGTACAGATGGGTTAAGTGAAGAGGCATTGGCAAGACTTGTTACTCGTGATTCTATGATTGGGGTTGCAGATGCATTGACACCGGAAGAGTATGAAAAGGTAGCGTTCGATTAATTAGTTTTTCTCTCTTGTGTAGATAAAATTAATGCGGAAACTCCTGATATCATAAACATTAGTGAAGCGATAGAAAATCCCCAATAGTAATTCAAGTGTAAATCGTAAAGAAAGCCTGTAAACCATGCTCCAAATCCACCAAGAATTGCAAAAAGGCACATTGCGATACCATTTGTCTTGCCAAAATTTTCACCTGAGAAATGGTCTGCCATTATTGCAGATGCAGTTGAACGTATAAGACCGAGAGCTATGCCGTTTGTCATAGTTAGCACGTAAATTGTCCATGGTTCAAAAGAAATATTATATTTCCCTATTAAAAACATTGAGAGTACTCCGAGCAAGCTACCTATTAAAAACGTAGGAGTTCTTCCGTAATAATCTGAAATTGAACTGATTAAATAGCCGACAATTAAAGATGCGCCCCAGATTGCAAAAATTCCAGCAGAGGAAAGATCCGTTATTCCCTGGTCTGTTAAATGAGCAGGAAAGTGAACTAATAGGACAGTAAAAACATATGCAATTGGCAGAAATAAAACTAAAAAAAGGAAAAAACGAAATGAAAAAAAAAGCACAGGTTCATCCCGTATATTTTTCTCCAAAGATTTTTCTTTTTTTGTAGGGATATTCTCTACATCTAAAAAAGGCTGATCAGCAACTGTATTTTTTTGTTCAGGACGATCACGATGAAAAATTACTGCGAGAGGGAGTGTAATAAATAGAATTAAAATAGAAAAAAAAACGTAACTCATTCTCCAGCCAACAGCAAGAATAAGCATTGGTGTAAAAAAATTTAATATAAATGCAGTACCTTGAGCGGAACTGGATATACCTAGCGCAAGTCCCCTTTTAGTAATAAACCAGTTAGAGAGAGTTGGTACTTGCGCAACCCAAGTACTTGATGCAAATCCAATATTCATTAGAAAGTATGTTAGATAAAAGAAAGTAAGACTATTTATTTGACTCCCTAACAAAACAGAAAGTCCGAAAATGGCAATCCCTGCAGACATTGTTAAACGTATACTTAATCTATCAGAAATCCATCCTGCAAAAATTGAGCAGATTGATTGAGCAAACATGCCAATTGAAAATGCAGCGGCAGTTTCAGCACGTGACCACGAAAATTCGCTTGAAATTTGCTTAAAGAAAAAACCAAAACTTGAACGTGTTCCTATGAGTGAGAGCATTACAAAATAAACAATCGAAAGTACTATCCACCCATACCAGATTTTATTTTGGTTTTTTTGTGTTGTTAAGTTCAATTTTGATTCCTTGCTAGGAGTATTTTAGTTTTCCCAAAAGGAATAGCCAGAAAAAGTTTTTTCTACTCTGTTCAATGCAGCTTTAGATAAACGTACACCTTCGATTTCTACTTCGTGAATTTCAGGATGTTGTAATAATCTTTGTCTTACACCGAGTGCATAGGTAACGCTTTTTAAAGGACATCCAAGACAAGCACCCTCAAAGGCAAGTTTAATAGTTTTATCATCAGTTATTTTAATTAAGCGTATACCACCCCCGTGTATTTTTAGAAGTGGTTTGATTTGTGTCTCGATCAGATCGTTAATATCTTTTTCTAATTCATGTTCTTGCATAAAAAATCACCATTTTATTTTTTGAAAAATTCTTTTTTCTTTGATTCTAAATCAATATCAAATAATCTTGCTTGGTTCTCTGCTAAAATTTTTCTTTTATCTTCCTCAGTGATTTCCGGATAACCGTAATCTTCTTGAAGTTGTTCATCTATTTTCATATTCCAGATCCATTCTAGAATAGGTCTCGGATTTCCAAGAAGCGGTGCTTCTGAACCCCATAGAATTCGATCAGAGCCTACATCTCTTAGTAGCCTTCCTATCCACTCTTTAAAAGTTCTTGGTGCGACCATAGGAGTATGTCCTATGCCTGAAAGAACCAAGAAAACATTTGGGTATCTAGAGGCAATCCAAACCGTTTCTTCAAAATATGGGACTGCTAAATGATGTATTCCAAAGGATATATCTGGAAAATCCATCGCAGCTCTTTCAATATCCAGAGGAGAAAGATCCCTTAGACTTGCCCTAGTAATAGGATTCCCTTTATGGAACTGAAAAATATTCATTCCAAGTTCTAGACCTTTTTCATAGAGGGGATAGGCAATTTCAGGATCATCGCATGCCCAAGATTTTCCATCTACATGTGCATTATATATTTTAATTGATTTTGCGCCCATTTCTTTGACCTGTTCTTCCATTTGTTCTAGTGCACCCTCTAAACTTGGGTACATAGGATCTACTGCACCACAAAATAAAACTCTTTCTGGAAAGGCTTTTGAAAATTCATATTGTGCTTTCACAGGAGCAAAACCATCTTTGTATAGATCAAATAAAGGAACTGCTTGAGCCATTGCCATATCTGTTCCAGAATCCTCAAAAAGTAATTTGCCTAGATCTTCAGAAGTCCATTTTCTAGCAAACCCTTTAATGGGGTCCCAAGAAGAGTAAATATCATTTGCTGATTTTTGTCTTCGACCAAGCACTTTATTTAGATGATATTGCCTATCAAAATCGCTCTCTTTTGATTTTAAGTTTTCGTCAGAATAATCGTACATATGGACAACGTTATCGAAAATGAATACGTCTTTCTCTATCATTATTATTCTCCATATTAGGAATTTTATTGATGGTATAACATAGTGAGTTTGAACTCAAAGTTGATTTTTAAGAGATAGAAGAAACACTTTTTTAAAATCCTAGGTATAATCTTTTTGTTTTCTTTCTAAATAATTTTTGTGTAGGAGTTTTTTTTGGACTGGATTGCCTTATCTCTTGTTTCTGCAATGGCTCAAGTATTGAGAAATGTATCTATGAAATCGATCGGACATAATCTAGATGAATATATAAATGTCCTAGGTAGATTTTTTATGACATTACCATTTGCGGGAGTAGTTCTCTATATAACAGGCATTCCTGAAATCCATACCGATTTTTATATTGCTTGTAGTATTTTTGCAGTGTCACAAACTATTGCCACACTTGCATTATCCAAAGCGCTATTATACGGAAAAATAGGCGCTGTAACAGCACTTTGGAAGATTTCAATTGTATGGCTGATGTTACTCGAATTTTTCACTGCTACTGATGCTCCTACTTTTTTTGGTGTTATAGGTATTTTGATTACTCTTTTAGGAGTTTATTTTCTTAACGTATCTAGATCAAAAATTTCATTTTGGGAACCATTAAGAATACTATTTAGAGATAAAGGGATGAGATACGCTTTAATTTCATCAATAATGTTTGCACCTTCAGCACTTACCTTTAAATGGGCCGCAGCTTCTTCAAGTGGTCCTATGGGAACATTTGGTACGTATGTGGCTGCGTTTATTTTTACATTACCTATAGCGTTTTATAAATCTACATCAGGTTTATCGCAGATCTCTTCTTCCTGGAAAGATTTTTTAGCGTTAGGTTTTTTTGCTGCTCTTAATAGCTTAATTCTAGCAGAAGCATATCAAATGACTTTTGCATCATATGTAGAATCAATTAGGCAGACAGAAGTTTTGCTTGCTATATTTATTGGGTATGTTTTTTTTAAAGAAAAGGAACGTTTTTGGGAAGTTTTTTTAGGTGGTTCAATAATTATATCAGGGCTTGTGATTTTAATTCTGTTAGGTTAATCCGAGTAAATGTTGACACTTGCCCCCCACCATCCCTAATATGCTCCTGAGTTTTACAAATTTTGTTTTTTCATTTTTAATTTTTTAAGTTTTAGAGGTTTAATTTGTCTGAAGATTTTCTCCCTATTTTTATGATGATTGGATTAGCAACTTGTTTTGCTTTTTTAAATATATGCATAACTTTTTTGTTTGGGAAGAGAACTCCTTCAAGCAAAAAGAATGTAGCTTATGAATGTGGAATTATTCCAGAAACGAGTGCTCGAGGTCGTTTTTCTATTCAATTCTTTTTGGTAGCAATTCTCTTCATCGTTTTTGATGTTGAAATAATTTTTTTATATCCTTGGGCTGTTAATTTAAAAAGTCTCGGGGTTTTTGGCTTTGTGGCAGTGATGCCTTTTGTTTTTTTGCTTTTTGCAAGCTTAATTTATGAGTGGAAAAGAGGGGCTTTAGATTGGGATTAGAAGAAAAACTCGAAGGCAGTGTTGTTCTAGGTAGGATATCTGATGCGATAAAATGGGCTAGAAAAAATAGTCTATGGCCTGCACTTTTTGGTCTTGCGTGTTGTGCTATAGAAATGATGTCTACTTCTGCATCAAAATATGATATTTCTCGCTTTGGTGCAGAGGTTTTTCGTGCTTCTCCAAGACAAGCAGATTTAATGATCGTGGCGGGTAGAGTGTCAAAAAAAATGGCGCCGGTTTTAAGACAGATTTATGATCAAATGCCAGAACCAAAATGGGTAATTTCAATGGGGGCGTGTGCATCAACAGGAGGTGTTTTTAATAACTATGCTCTTGTACAGGGAGTAGATGAAGTAGTGCCAGTTGATATTTATGTGCCCGGTTGTCCTCCTAGGCCGGAAACACTCATAGACGGTATTTTGAAACTTCAGAAGAAAATTGAAGCCGAAGGCCTCGTTAAGAATAAAATCCTCAGTTGATTTCCATTTTTTAGGTGAAGGATACAAAGGGTAAAAGATGCAGAGTCAAATTGAAGATGATGGTATGAATAGATCTAATAATTTAGATCGAGACGAAGATGTTATCGCTTTAAAAAAAAATTTTCATAGTTCAAACTTTCTTTTTTTTGAATATTTAGATCAAATTACTGTTCAGATTTCTCCTTCTGAACTTCTCAGTGTTTCAAATTTTTTATTAAAAGAAAGAAATTTTAAGCAACTCAGTTTTCTGGCGGGGGTGGATTGTCTTGAACTGAATCTAGAATATAGATTTAAAGTTGTATACTCACTCCTCGATTTTGAAAGAAGTAAGCGCATTCGTTTAGAGGTAATCTGTGAAAATGATTTAATGCCTAGCTTGCCTAGTGTTTGTTCCGTTTGGACTGGCGCAAATTATCACGAGTCAGAAGCTTTTGATTTAGTTGGTATTCAATTTGAAGGGCATCCAAATTTAGAAAGAATTTTTACTCCTGAAGGTTTTGAGGGTTTTCCACACCGTAAAGATTTTGATGTATCGTCAGAAACAGTAGAGTTTAGTTTTCGCCCTACTCCTGATGGTAAGCCTTCTGCTAAAGAATAAATTAAAGAGATTATATAATTATGTCTGCAGGATTAGAAGAAGAACAAAATTATAACGAAGATACTCTAGGACCAATTGGTACAGAGAGAATGACTCTTAATATGGGTCCACAACATCCCTCTACTCATGGTGTTTTAAGAGTGTCTTTAGAATTAGAGGGTGAAACAGTTAAATCATGCAAGCCTGTAATTGGCTACCTACATACAGGGATAGAAAAAAATATGGAGGTTAAGACTTTTAATAAAGCATTACCTATGACAGATAGAATGGATTATCTCGCACCTTTGTCAAATAACTTAGGATATGTGCTTACCGTAGAGAAACTTCTTGGCATTCAAATTACTCGAAGATGTTCCTATTTGCGAGTTTTATTAGTGGAACTTACTCGTTTAAATAGTCATCTTGTGTGGCTAGGGACACATGCTCTAGATTTAGGTGCGATGACGGTTTTTCTTTATTGTTTTCGAGAAAGAGAAAAACTCTTAAAGATTTTTGAAAAAGTTTCGGGTGTTCGTATGATGACAAGTTATTTTAGAGTTGGTGGAGTCGCAAGAGAACCTTATCCCGAGTTTTACTCTGATTGTGAAGTTTTTTTAAAAGACTTTATTAGTAGAGTAAATGATTATGAAGAATTACTTACTGACAATCCTATTTTTAGAAGGCGTACAGAAGGAGCCTGTCCAATCACGAAAGAGAAGGCATTTGCTCTAGGAATTACAGGTCCTATACTTAGAGCTTGTGGAGTTTCTTACGATATAAGAAAAAAAGAACCCTATTCTTGTTATGAAGAATTTAATTTTAATGTTCCAATCGGAAAAAATGGGGATGTTTTCGATAGATATTCAGTTCGTATTTCAGAGATGAGAGAGTCTCAAAAGATTGCGACTCAAGCACTTGAGGGCATGCCGGAAGGGCCGTTAATGTCAGATGCTCCTAAAGTTGTTCCAGCTCCTAAGGAACAACTAGCTCATGATATGGAAGCTTTAATTCACCATTTTAAGATTTTTACTGAGGGATATGATGTGCCAGCTGGTGAGGTGTATCAAGTTATTGAGTCTCCTCGGGGGGAACTAGGTTATTTTATTATAAGTGATGGGGGTACAAAACCATATAAAGTAAAAGTGAGGGCTCCAAGTTTTGCAAATTTACATTCACTGTCTGAGATTACTTCAGAATGTTTGATTGGTGATGTAGTCGCTGCAATAGGAAGTATTGACATTGTTTTAGGTGAAATTGATCGTTAAATTTAAGGAGTAATTCCGTTTGGTTTTTGCACACTTTCCAAATTCTTCAGATGAAGAAGATTTTGAATTTTCAGATGAAAATAAAGAAGAACTTGAAAGGATTGTTGAAAAATATCCTGTCAAACGTTCTGCGCTCATTCCTGCATTGATACTTATTCAAAAACAGGAGGGAAAAATTACGAGCAAAGCTATGCAGTTTCTAGCTGGATATTTTGAGACTTCAGCAATGGAAATCTGGAGTGTAGTTAGTTTTTATACAATGTTGAAAACAAATGATATGGGCGAGTTCCATTTTCAAGTTTGTGATAATTTATCCTGTGCATTGATGGGAGCAGGAAAGTTAATTGATTTTCTAGAAAAACGCTTGGATTGCCCTTCGGGAAAAACTCGTTCGGATAAAAAATTTTCAATAGAAAGAGTGGAATGTCTTGGTGCATGTGGAGGTGCCCCTTGTTTAATAATCAATACCGATTATTTTGAAAACTTAACAGAAGAAATTTTAGAACCAATTATAGTTTCTCTGGAAAAAGGTGAAGAAATTATTCCAATGGGAGCAGATGAAGTTTCTTTAAATTTCATAAAAGAGAGTTCATTTTCTTCAAGTGAAAATAAAATAGAAGACTAATTTAGAATGATTTTTGATGGATAAAATTATGAATTTTACTTTAGAAAAAATTGTAACATCGCGTTTTGAAGATCCTGCATGTCAAAAAATAGATGTTTATGAAAAAACATCGGGTTACCAAGCAATTAGATCTATTTTAGATAAAAGAATTTCGAGTGATGATGTTATTGAAACTGTAAAAACATCTGGTCTTCGTGGGAGAGGCGGGGCAGGTTTCCCGTGTGGTTTGAAGTGGAGTTTTGTGCCTAAAGTTGACGGTCCAAAATATTTAGCTGTTAATGCAGATGAAGGCGAACCAGGAACTTTCAAAGATAGAGAATTGATGCTTCGAGATCCGCATCAATTAATTGAAGGAATTTTGATCGCATGTTATGCAGTTGGAATAGAGAAAGCTTACATTTATATTCGTGGAGAATACTTTGCTCCTATTTTAGTTGTTGAAAAGGCACTCCGGGAGGCATATGAAAAGGGTTACGTAGGTAAAAATATTTTTGGTAGTAATTTTGATTGTGATATATATGTCCATTCGGGAGCTGGCGCATATATTTGTGGCGAAGAAACCGGTTTGCTAGAATCATTAGAAGGAAAACGAGGTCATCCACGTTTAAAACCCCCTTTTCCAGCAGTTGAAGGTTTATACGGACGCCCAACTGTAATTAATAATGTAGAAACGCTCTGTAATCTTCCCCATATTCTTAATAAAGGTGCGGACTGGTTTTCACAGATAGGAATAAATGAGAAAAATTCCGGAACTCGTATGTACTGTGTTTCTGGACATGTAAAAAAACCAGGGCTCTATGAATTGCCGCTCGGACTTACTTGTGAGGAGATCATTGAAGAGCATTGTGGCGGAATAATTGATGGTAAAAAATTAAAAGCAGTTATTCCAGGTGGTGCAAGTGCTCCAGTTTTAACCTCAAAAGAAGTTTACGAAGATAAAATAAAGATGGATTTTGATTCTTTGGCTGCTGCAGGAAGTATGGGTGGAAGTGGCGGTGTTGTTGTCATGGATGAATCAACCTGTATGGTAGAAGTTGCTGCTAGGCTTTCTCGTTTTTTCGAGCATGAATCTTGCGGCCAGTGTTCAGTTTGTCGTGAAGGAACAGGATGGGTTTCCGAAATAATATCTCGCATAGAAAGCGGAAAAGGGGTTAAGGAAGATATTTCTACTTTAAAGTCAATTGACCCAAACATGCGAGGAAACACTATATGTGTTCTATCGGATGCGTGTGCGATGATGTTTGGAGCAATTTTAAATAAATTTCAGGATGAATTTGAGGAGCATATAAGCAAGAAAGGTTGTCCTCTTAACAGTCCATATTCGGTGTAATTAAAATTAGTATTGGAGATTCAGTTTGTCACAGGAATCAAACATAAATTTTATTTTTAATGGAAAAGAATTAAAGGCAAAACACGGCGAGCCTATTATTCAAGCTGCTCTAGATGCGGGGATACATATTCCTCATTTTTGTTATCACAAAAATCTTTCCGTGGTTGGTCAGTGTCGTGCATGTTTAGTAGAAATTACAGATGCGGGAAATGGAAAACCAATTCCTAAGTTACAGCCTTCCTGCGCAACATTTCCTTCTGAAGGAATGGTTGTAAGTTCTGAAACACCTAAGGTAGATGAAGCTCAAAAGGGTGTTTTTGAATTTCTATTAAAAAATCATCCTTTGGACTGTCCTGTATGTGATCAGGGTGGAGAGTGTCCGTTGCAAGACCAAACAATGTCTTATGCTAACGCAATAAGTCGTACTCAAGAGCTTAGAAGAATCTTTCCTAAGAAAGAAATTAGTCCCTTTATTAAACCTGAAATGAATCGTTGTGTTCATTGTACACGTTGTATACGATTTACTTCCGAAATTGATGGTGGTGAAGAATTTGGTTGGGCTTTTAGAGGAGATAAAACTGAAGTAGGAATTTATGAAGATCTCCCTCTTTCTAGCATAGTTTCGGGAAATGTAATTGATATTTGTCCTGTAGGTGCTCTCACTGACAATAAATATCGTTTTACTTCAAGAGTATGGGAGATGGAACATATCGATACTTCGTGCACTCTGTGTAGTATTGGTTGTAAGCAACGCGTTTGGTCACAAGAGGGAATTTTGAAAAGAGTAACAGCTTCTGAAAACCCGGAGGTCAATGATACCTGGATATGTGATGTTGCGCGGTATGGTTGGAGTGGAGCCCATGCTGAAAACAGAATTAGTAAACCAATGATTAGAGTAGACGATATTTTGAAAGAGGTTAATTGGGATG
>Ga0310344_10001864_pt1 | contig 15948 bp, 15 predicted proteins | sample HC15DNA20200_MG_FD_203801 | JGI IMG/M metagenome (GOLD analysis project Ga0310344, IMG submission 203801) | Marine microbial communities from station ALOHA, North Pacific Subtropical Gyre - HC15-DNA-20-200_MG | ecosystem: Environmental > Aquatic > Marine > Oceanic | place: Pacific Ocean: North... | reverse complement strand
AGCTCTCTTTCCGGAGAGTATCGGCCTCGATCATAGATGCTTGATGAAACGCCCCTCTGGGTTGCCTCTACAATCTCTTGATCCTCTTCTTCGACCTTGTCCAAGTCTGCTCCCGCACCTTTACCCATCATCGAATTATCACCAACGAACCCGTGATAGACTATCCGAGTTCGATTGGGCGAGACGGGGACAACTATGTTTACTGAGAGGCCCCAAGGGTAAAAGTTCAGCATCAATCCGGGAAAAATCCAGTAATAGTAGGCCGCTACATTCTCGCCAAAATCAGGAGAAGCCTCGGGTAGTTTGAACGATGGCTCATCATCACTAGATATCCCAATCTGCAACACACCTCCCTCGAAAATTTCGGTACGATAGTTGTCGTAGTCAAGGACGTCGTGGAGATCCTTGTGAACGAAAGGAATGTGGAATCCTTCTAGGTAGTTGTCAACATACAGTGCCCAGTTCGCCTCAATCTCGTAATCACGAAACCTAGATTGATCGTGCTCAAATGAAGAGATGGGCATCCATCCTAACCTTCTCTCCAACTCTTCAAAACAACCAGAGAAATCCAAAGGACTAGTCCCGCAGAAAATGATTCCGTTCCACTCCATAGTTGGGAATCTCTGGAGGTTATCAGATTGGCTAGGGAAATCCAGCACTTCTTCGAACTCGGGCATGGACCTGAAGCACCCGTCCAATCCAAATGTTCTCCCGTGGTAGGGGCACTGGAGAGTATTGGCTGAACATTGCTGTTCGGCGATAATCATCCCCCTATGGGTGCAAACATTGGATAGGCACCTAAACTCATCTTCTGAGGTCAATACCATGGGCTCCCCCAGAATTCCCTCAATGTGGGGAAGGGGGATTGCGGTTGATTCATCGAACTGGCTTCTATGGGCTGCGAAATGCCAGTAGTCTGAGAATCTGGACCTGGCTTCTCTCAGCCTTTCTTCACTCGTGTAGAAATCAGAAGGCAGTGTATGGGCCTTTCTGATGTCGGGGTCGATAATGTCAGTCAAGGAGAACTCCAGTTACTCCCCGGTGCACTCCGATGTAGGCATTTCGACGCTAGACATATGATTTGCGAACCGGAAAACACGGTCTTCATTGACTCCGAAGTCTGAAACACCCAGCCTGGATTCAGAGTAGACGTGGATTACTGAATGCCCCTCATCACAGAAGCCCCTGATAAGGAAATCATCCGGAAATCGAAATACTAGGCTTGTGAAAACAAAGTGATGCTGATCTGGCCACTCTCCGAGAGAATTCGTCCTGGGTTGGGATTCGGCCCACTCGGAAGCCACCGACATCACGTGTTCTAGACTAGAGTTGAATCGGAGCTCGGTTTGCCCGTCACTCCTATACGGCAATGGACCGATCATCGAGCAATTGGAAGATCCATCCGGACACTTTTCTGGGAATTCTTCAGGGGGAATCGGGACATCTGGTGCAGCTATGTGAATCGCTAGCACTGCGAACAAGTATGCTGCAATGGCTCCGGTTGTGAAGAGCACTGCAGTTTTTCGCTCCGTCATGTGTCACCTTCGGCAACAATAACCCTGGAAGCTCTCAGAATCCTATCGTGCATACGAAAGCCCTGTTCAATTACCTCAATAACGCTCCCTGGCAGGGAGTCTTCGGGGCATGGGATAGTTGCTATTGCCTCCATGCATGTTGGATCGAAAGCGTTCCCTAGTGCCTCGATCTGGACTATGCCTTCGGACTCGAGGGCCGACCTGATCCCTTCGAGGGTTAGTCGGATCCCTTCGATAACAGAGTCGTTGCCTTCCGAGGCCTCGACGGCCTTGGTCAGAACGTCAACCATTGGAATGATGCGATTTGCTAGTGATGCGCCCCCATATCTCAAGAGGTCGGAGCGTTCTCTTGCTGCCCTTTGTCTGATGTTTGCAATCTCTGCCTTTGCATACTGAATTTCCTTTTCTAGCTCCTCTACCCTTGAGCCTTCATCATCCCCCTCATCTGGGATGTCCACGTTATCAGGTTCCGAGGTTTCACCTGTCACGTCCTCGGGCTAGAATCGTCACTCATGAATCCAATGGTCATTTCACTTCGAGTAGAAGTATTCCCCCGATGACTTCTGCTCACGGTCCTTCCTGCTAGAGGGCTTGTTTATCCTCGGTCTTTGAGATTCGACGTCTCTGCGGAATGTCACTCCCACATCGGACAAAAACAAGTTCATCCCCTTGCGGAGTGATAGGGGGCCGACAGCATGCCCAGCCCTCCCCCCTTCTCCCTGGAATACCAGAAGAGAGTCGCTAACGATATCGATGAAGTAGGTATCATGATCGATTACCATAGCTGCCTTCTCATTGCTCTCCATTGTTCTTCTGATGGCCTTTGCAGCCTCCATTCTTGCGTTAGCATCCAAATGGGCGCTTGGCTCGTCGAAGAGGTAAAGATCGGCCTCCTTACCAAGGCAAATGGCGATGCTTACGGCTTGTAATTCGCCTCCAGAGAGCTTCTTGGCCTTCAGCTCGAGTAATTGATCGACTTGTAGGGCACGGATGACCTGAGTCCGGAATTCACCAGATCTCCAAGTTGGGCCAATCTCGGAGTCCAGCCAATCGGTTACGGTTCCTTCGAAGTCAGTGCTAACGTGCTGTGGCTTGTAAGAAACCACAGAATCCATTGTGCACCACCCTTGATCTGGTTCCATCTCTCCGGCAATGATCCGAACCATGGTTGTCTTACCAGTTGAATTTGGGCCGACGACCCCGACTACCTCGGCACTTCTGACTTGCCCCTCTCCGGTGGTGAGTTCGAAATCGCCCAATTTCTTCTCCATGTCCCCCCATTTCAAGAGGGGTATTCCGACTTCTTCACCACGATCTCGAGCCCTAAGGAATTGGATTGGCTTGTCCCTAATTCGAACGTTCTCCTCGGTCAGGAATCCTTCCAGGTATGCATTGATTGCCGTCCTTGTGGATCGAGGAGGGGTAAAAATCCCATAGGCTGCTCTCTCTCCGTAAATTACATGGATGAGATCGCATAGAACATCAAGAATAGCCAAATCGTGCTCAACTACCAAGACCCTCTTTCCTCTTGAAGCCAGGCTCTGCACGATTCCAACCATTCTCATTCGTTCATAGATATCCAAATATGATGATGGCTCGTCGAAGAAGTATACATCGGCTTCTTTTAGGAGGGTTGCACAAATAGCCACTCTTTGCAACTCCCCTCCGGAGAGGTCAACGAGTTTTCGATTCAGAATGTGTTCTATGCCGAGAAGGCCAGCAAACTCTGACACCTCCCCCCTCTCGTCGACTCTATCCAGGAGTTCGCAAACATCTCCTTCGAATATTTTGGGAAGTTTGTCGATATATTGGGGCTTTACCGATATGCTTACGCCATCCTCAGAGAGTAGTCCCAAGTAGTCCCTTAGCTCTCCCCGAGGGAAGGAGTTCACTACTTCTTGCCAATCCGGCAAGGGATTGTCCAAATCACCCAAATTGGGCCTAATAGAACCCGATAGAATGTTTATGGCCGTTGACTTTCCAATTCCGTTGGGCCCCAGTATTCCCACAACTTGCTCCTCACGGGGTGATGGGAGGCGGAAAAGTCGGAATCCGTTCTTCCCATAGGAATGGGTCATGTCATGGTCTAGCTCCTCGGGGAGATTGATGATTTTGACTGCGTTGTCAGGGCAATGCTTGGCACGGGTCAGGCAAACGGGACATGCCGTCTCAAGAATCTTGCATTTGTTATCCTCGACTTGTATGCAATCACGTTCACACATTGCTGCGTACTTCTGAAGATAGGCGAAGGCGTTGCTATTGGGTTTGCACCTTTCCTCGAGCAGAACTGCGACCCTCATGATTCGGCACCCACTAATTTCTCTCAATACATCTTCCCTGCGGAGCGCCCTCGGCGACCGCTTTTCACTCAGAGTCCGATGAACCTGAACCTCACGTAAACGTATGCTGCGAGTAGCATCTTCTCGGTCTTGGAAAGTTGGACTCTATCACTGAAGACGTCACCGTTGCGCTTGACGATTTTCTTCATTATTGACTGGTAGAAGGATGCCATTGCTGCAGGTGAGTATCGAGAAGACTTGTCCAGGTGAGATAGGAGCTTGAATGCGCGTAGCCTGTAGCCATCTGCTCGCTCCAAGTACTCCTTCACGAAAGGCTCCCATCCTGGATGGTTCAGCAATTCCTTTCCACTCAACACGTCTTCCTCTGAAATCCCCCATCTAGCAAGATCCTCAATTGGAAGGTAAATCCTATCTCTCTCTGCGTCCTCTGCAACATCACGGATTATGTTGATCAGTTGCATGAAGACCCCCCATGACTCGGCGTACTCCCTGGCTATTGGATCGTCATAGCCGTATATTTCGATGCAGACGAGACCAACTGTAGATGCTACTCTGTAACAGTACGAGTACAACTCCTCAAATGTCTGGTATCGATTCTTATGGAAATCGTTCTCCATTCCACTAATCATGTCGTCTAAGAGCTCACGATGGATGCCGTGCCTCTTCACGGTGTCCTTTAGAGCAATGAAGATGGGGTCTGTTGAAGTCATGTTTCCATATGCAGTGGAGAGTTTCTTTCGGTAGTAGAACAATTGAGACATCTTCTCATTGTATGTTGATCTATCCAAGACTGGGTCCCCTGGGCTAAGCCGCTCGATAGTTGACCTGTATGATATCGATTCAGGGTCGTCCTCTGAGCCCCCGGGAAATACGTCTACGAAGTCCCCATCTGCGATATCGTCAGCCCTTCTGCAAAATGCGTAGTATGCCATTATGGAGCGTCTTTTCTCCTCGGGGAGATACTTGAATGAGTGATAGAAATTTCCAGCCTCACGCCTTGTGAGTTCCTCACAAAAATCGTAAGCCGCCTCAATCATGTGCTCTGGTACTTCTGGCTCGGTCCAAATTGCTGCATCTATGTGTCCGAACGGGTCTACAAGTTCGCCCCTTGAGCCAATTACACCCATGAATAGGGCCCCCTCCCTTACTGCCTCTAGTGCCGTAATGCTGATTGCGTGTGCCGCCTCCTTGGTAATGTCGACTGTGGCTCTGATTAGGTCTATTGATGGTTCTGGGCCCTGGAATTCCTCGAAAATAGGTGTCTGCTCGAGACCCTCGTCGGGATTGCTCGAAATCCGAGAATCTTGCCTCTGGTCCATTTCGCTCTCGAATCGGGCGGCAAAGCTGCCCACTTGAATGTCTCCCGAATTCGTCTGGGTTCGGCTTCTAATTTTCTTGGATGTCGATATGCCGAGCAGGTAGTCGTTTATGCTTCTTCCAGTAGACGATTGCTGCGGCCAGGGAATGGCACTGCCATTACCACGCTTTTGACCGTGCTCTCGATGTCCGACCGATCTATCTTGATCCTACTGTTGCGCTCTAGGACGTTTCCGTTTCTGAGCAGTTTCGCCGTTCTCTTTCCGATAATGACAGGTAGCATGCAAGAGCCACGTAGCCTGAATTGACTGTGGGGGAGCATGCCAATGTACTGAATTGCTGCCTTGAAGTGGGATTCGGTCATATCCAGATATTGGTCGAAAAGAGGCCTGAATCGAGGCATGTTTTCTGGATCTCTGAGATCGTGGGCGCTGAGGCCATGCTGATCCAGGGAGCTTTTTGGGATGTAGCATCTCCCTGTTCTTAGATCTGCTGGGATGTCCCGCAGGATGTTGATCATTTGCAAAGCCTTTCCGAACCTGATAGCATTAGCGAACAGTGCTACCTCGTCGTCTTCGGTAGCTTTGAACAGGTGGTCCAGAGACATTCGTGTCCAGAACTCCCCCACACTACCTGCAACCCTGTATGCGTAGTCGTCGAGTTCTTCGTCATCGAAGAGAGAAGCGATATTGTCTTTGGACGGAGATTCTCCGTGGAAGCGGCGAAGGTCCAGGTTCTGTCCACTTACGATTATCCCCAAGCAACGAAGAATACTGTGCTGATCTGAATCAGAGAATCCCCCTAGAGATCCTACTACATCTGAAACGCTCCTCAGTAATTCTCCCTCGGAAGCAATCTTCTGCATATCCGCTAGAATGGAGAAGTCGGGTGGATCGGAGGTTTTCCCTTGGGCAAACTTGTCAAACGTATCCAGAGCATCTATCCTATCTTCCAGAGAGCCCTGTCCCGAATCGGTGATGGTGTCAGAAGTTCGAGCTAGGAGGTATAGGAGGCTAATTTGGGAGCGGATTCCCGCTGGGAGCTGTTTCAATGACAGATAAAATGAGCGTGAGGTCCCCTCCAAAATAGAGTCGAGCTTTTTGGTTAGTATTGCGGACACTGCGATGTCACCCGGACCTTGCTGAGTGCTCCTACTCCTAAGGCTCTCGGAGGCCCGCTTCCACGAGAGCCTCGAGGAGGGCGTCTCCGATCTTGGAAGGGTCCCTTGCGATGTGGATGCCCGCCTCCTCGAAAGCTGCAAACTTCTCCTCCGCCGTACCTTTCCCTCCAGAGATAATAGCTCCAGCATGCCCCATTCTCTTTCCAGGGGGTGCGGTCGCACCGGCTACGAAGCCAACTAGTGGTTTGCTGAAGTTTGATTTGGCCCATTCTGCAGCCTCTTCCTCGGCTGTTCCGCCTATTTCCCCGATCATCACTACTGCTTCGGTATCGGGATCGTCTTCGAAGGCGGCTAGGCAGTCAATGAAACCTGTACCGTTTACAGGATCACCTCCAATTCCTACGCAGGTTGTCTGACCCTCTCCTACGCTCATTGTCTGTGCAACGGCCTCGTATGTCAGGGTGCCAGATTTAGAGATAATACCGATTCTTCCCTTCGAGTGAATGTAGCCGGGCATAATCCCTATCTTGCAGCCTCCTTCCTCCCCCGGACTGATTATCCCGGGACAATTGGGGCCGATTAGCCGGACGTCATCCTTCTGCTCAATGTGGGCAACGACCCTGACCATGTCAAGAGTGGGGATTCCCTCGGTAATGCAGATAATCAGTCCTCCTCCATTAATCTCATGGAATGCATCGGCTGCCTCAATGATGGCTGGAGCGGCAAATCTGGCTGGAACGTAAATCACGCTCGCCGTGGCCCCAGTATCCGAAATAGCCTCCGACATTGAGTCGAAAACAGGGACGTCCCGTCCTGGCAGTGTTACTGTGCTCCCTCCTTTTCCAGGAGTTACACCTCCTACGATGTCTGTTCCGTACTCGACCATCCTGGTGGAGTGGAATGTTCCCTGGCTTCCGGTGATGCCCTGCACAAGCACCTTCGTCTCTTCGTTGATCCAGATGCTCATTCCAGAAGGCCCCCTATTGCCCCTACAATCGCTTCTCCTGCAGCACCCAGGGTGCTGACCGTTACCACGTCCAAGTCGCTTTCATCCAGAACAATTCTGCCTTCCTCGTGGTTGGTTCCGGAGAAACGGACAACCAATGGAACTTCCAAGCCGGTTTCCTTCGAAGCCTCGATGATGCTCCTAGCGACCATGTCGCACCTGATTATGCCCCCGAAAATGTTGACTAGGATACCCTCTATGCTGGGGTCCTCCAGAATTATGCCAAACGCTGCGGTGATTGATTCGCTATCTGCACCCCCTCCAATGTCTAGGAAGTTGGCCGGTTCACCCCCGTACATCTTGATGACGTCCATAGTGGCCATCGCTAATCCGGCCCCGTTGACCAGGCAGCCGATGTTTCCATCCAGATCAACGTATGAGAGGCCTTGCTCGTGAGCCCTGACCTCCACCTCGGACTCCTCCGAAATGTCCCGTATTTCATGCCACCAAGGATGTCTGAAAGAAGCGTTGTCATCGAAGCTCACCTTTGCATCGAGTGCCACCATGGTCCCATCTCCTGACAGCACGAGTGGGTTGATCTCGATCATCGAGCAATCCTTGTCCACGAACATCGATGCTAGTCTCCCGGCCATCTCTACGAATGAGTCCCTTGAGGGTCCTTTGAGTCCCAATGAGTCTGCCATGGAGCCGGCCTTTTCTTCGTCCAGTCCCATCGATGGCTGGAACCATTCCTTGTGGATTGCCTCCGGCGTCTTCTCTGCTACCTCCTCAATATCCACCCCACCCTCGGTGGAGCCCATCATGAGCAAGGACTCTGTCTCTCTGTCTATGAGCAGCGCCAGGTAGAATTCGTGGGCTATGTCGCATCCGGACTCGACATACAGGTTACTGACCATCTTCCCCGATGGCCCGGTCTGCTTGGTTACCAGCTTGTGACCCAGGATTTTGGAAGCGTACTCCTCGACCTCTTCTCTGGAAAAGGCGACCTTGACGCCGCCTTCCAAGATCAGGTCACCTGAGTTGGGGCAGTACAGGTTTCCCTTCCCCCTGCCTCCAGCGTGAATCTGGCTCTTCACAGCAACAATTTCGGAACCTAGAGAGTCGTATGCCGATAGGGCCTGCTCCACTGTCGTGCAATGCTCACCCTGCTGGACCCTGACACCTGATTCTCTGAACATAGCCTTTGCCTGGTACTCGTGAATGTTCATCAGTCGGGCCCAATGGAGAGGTGACCTTGAACGATGCGGCTGGCAGGTTTGTGAAGGGGGGCCGCGAAGCGATGAAAGGGGGTCGCATGCTGGGAGAGGCGTGGACGTAGTAGTACTGGCCGGAGGATTCGGGACGAGGTTGAAGCCTTGGACGGAAAGTAGCCCCAAGCCACTACTCCCCATTCTAGACAGGTCGATGATCGAACACGTGGTCGATGTGCTCCCAGATACACTGGTCGATAGGGTGCTGATCGCTGCCGGATATGGTATAGAAAAAATGCGAGAGCACTTCGAGAGCATTGACCTCCCATATGAGGTGCTTATTGTCGAGGAGACGGACCCCCTTGGTACCGGGGGGGCCATCGCCAACTGCAGAGAACACCTCTCGGGCGGGGCATTCTGTGTAATCAACGGCGATCTGATAACTAGCCTCAGGGTCGAAGAAATGCTCGATTTCCACGAGAGTAACGGTGGGATTGCAACTATCGCACTCTGGGAAGTGGAAGACCCTTCTAGATTCGGCGTTGCCGACTACAAACAAGAAACAGGGAAAATCATGAGGTTCCAAGAGAAGCCATCTATCGAAGAGGCCTATTCGAACCTGATCAATGCTGGCACATACATCCTAGAGCCTGAGATTTTCAAGTTGATGCCCGAGGGTGCGCATAGCATCGAAAGGGATGTCTACGAGGACCTGGCAGCTACCGGAGGGCTGAACGGCTTCCCGTACGACGGTTGGTTCGTGGATGCTGGGACTCCTGCTTCCTTCGTGGAGGCCAGTCAGGTTTGCATCTCGGCTGAGAGTTTCTCCAGCGGATCGGTTGAGGGCGACTCCTGGTTCGGAGACGGTTCGACAAACAATGGGGAGGTGTTCTCTAGCACGATAGGATCTGGAGCCTGCATCGGGGAAGGGTCATTGGTACGGGACTCAGTCGTCCTAGAGGGGGCAGATATAGGTCCCAATTGCAACATCGAGGGCTGCCTGATAGGGATGGGGGCAAGAATCCCGGGAGGCTCTGACTTGCAATCGCAGATTGTTGATCACAACTCAGAGGCATGAGCTAATCCCCGTCATGGTCAAAGAGGCGCAGTCCTTCGGGAGACTATGAGCGACTCCCTGATAGTTGTGAATTTCAAGACCTACCAGACTGCTCATGGAGCATCTGCCGAGGATCTGGCCAGAGCGATGGGGAGCATAGACACTGAGGCTAGGATGATCGCCGCAGTCTCTGCATTCGACCTGTCTGCAGTAATCGCTGCAGCTCCCGGACTGGAGGTCTGGTGCCAGCACCTCGATCCAGTTGGCTTTGGGTCCAATACGGGGTGGCTGAACCCGGCAACTGCTATCGAGAGGGGTGCATCAGGGACTCTTATCAACCATGCAGAGCACAAGGTCAGCATCGAGCACGTGGCAATGCTATTGGACCAGGTCCCAGAGGGTTTCGATGTATGTGCCTGCGCTGCTGACATCGAAGAGGCACGTGCATTGTCGGCACTCTGCCCTAATTTCGTCGCTGTGGAACCTCCCGAACTGATAGGGGGGGAAGTCTCTGTCACCAGCGCCGACCCTGCAGTGGTTAGCGGGACTGCGGAGGCGGTGAGGGAGGTTTCGGAGGGAGTCGGTGTTCTTTGCGGGGCTGGCGTAAAGACTGGCCTGGACGTTTCCAAGGCCATAGGGCTTGGAACATCCGGGGTCCTCCTTGCGAGTGGCGTAACTATGGCCGAAGACCCAGTTGCAGCCCTCGGGGATCTTGTATCGCAGCTGTGATGAACGTCAATTAATGATTTGTGGGCAACCACAGCACTTTTGTCAGTACCTGCAATCGGGCCTATGGTACCATGGTCGGAAACGAGGGAGAAGAGGTCGAGAGAATTGACAAGAAGACGTACAGAAAAGAGCTTTTTAGGCTACAACTGGAACTAATCAAACTACAGGAATGGGTCAAGGCGAAGGGCCTCAAGGTAGTGGTCATATTCGAAGGAAGGGATGCGGCTGGAAAGGGTGGCGTGATTAAGCGAATCACCCAGTACCTCAATCCCAGGGTGGTTCGCGTAGCAGCACTCCCTGCTCCCACGGAGCGTCAGAAGACCGAGTGGTACTTCCAGCGCTACGTAAACCACCTACCTGCCGCAGGAGAGATTGTACTATTCGATCGTAGCTGGTACAACAGGTCCGGAGTCGAGAGGGTGATGAACTTCTGCACCGAGGATGAGTATGACGAGTTTATGAGATCATGCCCGATGTTTGAGAGGATGCTAATCAGGTCGGGAACAATTGTGATAAAGTACTGGTTCTCAGTATCCGATGACGAGCAGCTCAAGCGATTCAAGGCTAGGTTGGATGAGCCACATAAGCGCTGGAAGCTGAGTCCAATGGATCTGGAGTCGTTGACTCGGTGGGAGGACTACTCGGAAGCCAAGGACATAATGTTCGCACACACCGATACAAAGCAATCACCATGGTTCGTGGTGAACTCGGAGATCAAGCGGCACGCTCACCTCAACTGCATCAGCCACTTCCTCTCGAAGATAGAATACGAGGACCTGACGCCCGATCCTATCGCACTTCCCCACAGGGAGACGGCAAGGGGATACGTCAGGCCGCCCATGTCCGAGCAGACCTTCGTACCGAGCCACCACGAGACGCTCATGGGATAGTTTGGATTTTGAAGTGCGATGGCTAACGATTGCTTCATGAGCAGTGGTCCTGCTTCAAGGTCGATGGGGGTCCGCGCCAAGGCAGTCGTTGTTTCGATTTGCATGGTCTTGACAGGTTGCATCGCACAACCCCCACCAGACATGGATGGGGACGGTATAGAAGATTCACTGGACATTGACATGGATGGGGATGGCTGGGATAACTCTGTCGAGGAGAACTGCAGCACCACCCATGACAACGCCAGTTCAGTTCCATCCGATATTGATGGAGACTGGGACTGCGACCTCCTGGATGAGGATGACGACGGAGACGGGTGGAGCGACGATGGGGAAATCGAGTGTGGTACCGATTCGCTGGATCCAGAATCTGTCCCGGGCGACCAGGATGGTGACGGAGTGTGCGACTCGCTGGACGACGATGCAGACGGTGACGGGTGGAGCGACGATGGGGAAATCGAGTGTGGTACCGATTCGCTGGATCCAGAATCTGTCCCGGGCGACCAGGATGGTGACGGAGTGTGCGACTCGCTGGACGACGATGCAGACGGTGACGGGCTGCCGAACGACTGGGAGGCTTCCAGGGGTTTCGACCCGATGGACGCAGATGACTACATTACCTGCCATGGCGAGGCTTCTTTCTGCCTCAGGACATACGACGACTTCACCTTCGCCGAAACCCATAACGCATACTCAACTGTCGAGGATAAGTTCCTCATCGGGGTAAATCACTACACGGGCCTACAGAGCCAGTGGGAGGACGGGATCAGGGCCTTCATGGTAGACTCCCACCACCGTGCTTACGATAACACCACTGCCGATGACGTGAGTTTCTGCCATGGGACTGGTCAGTTCTTCCATCCCTGTCAATTCGGGATCGTCGACGCGTTCGATTGGATTAGGCTTCTTGACTCACTAATGAACAACAGCAGCGGGGACATTGTGACGCTGCTAATCGAGAACTACGTGCCCGCATCACACCTAAGCCATCTGTTCAACGAGACTGGGATGTCCAGGAGAGTCTACACCCATACGCTGGGAGACCCATGGCCGAGCCTTGGTGATCTGGCACTGGCGGGAACGGACCTGGTAGTCTTCTGGGAGCAGGCCCAGGATCATGATTTCCCATGGCTTCATGACTTCGGGGTCTTCAGTTGGACCACGGACTATGCGGAAGACAGTCCCGATGAGATGGATTGCACGGTATACCGGGGTGATGGCTCGCAACCAGTATGGCACCTGAACAACTGGCTGACCAGTTCGTTCGGCCTGCCCGACCCAGTGAGAGCAGGGGACGTGAACGACTACGAGACCCTGCTACGGAGATCAATTGAGTGCTGGGAAAAAATGGACGACAGGCCTACTTTCATTGCAGTGGACTACTGGGAAGAAGGAGAGGTAACGAACGTCACAATCACCATCAACAAGATGTCGCATTGGTCGGATGAGATTCCCCCGCATCCTTGAGGCCTAGATCTCCTTTGGCCTGATCACAGACTTGACGGTCCACACGCCATTCGTCTCCTCAAGTAGCGCAGCTGCTGCAGTGGGCATTACATGCCACTCACCAGAAAGGTGGTTGATCAGCATCTCAGAGCCTGGATTGTGCCCTAGAATCATCGTGGTTCCATCGTCTAGCATTTCTTCTAGCTCCAATAGAAGGTCGTGCACCCCTGCATGGTATATTCCCGGACGGACCTCATTTCTTACACTGCCGAACTGGTGGGACATCCCCTCCAGAGTTTGCAATGTCCTGGTTGCACTGCTGACAAGGATCAACTCCGGGACCCAATCCCTAGATGCTATTTCGTCTGCAACCCTTGGTGAGTCTCTCTTACCCCTGGGGTTCAGCGGGCGGTCGTGATCCCTTAGATTCGGATTTTCCCAGCTGCTCTTTGCATGCCTCATCACAATTAGCCTTCTAGTCATCACTCATCTTCTCCCCCGAAGTTCGGTTCTCTCTTCTCCTTGAACGCCCTTACCCCCTCTGCGAAGTCGGATGTCTGTGAGGCGGCGATCATCAGTGACTGCTCGAACTGCAGTTGGGTCTCGAAAAACGTAGAGGTGGCGGCGTCGAGTAGTTGCTTCGTACTTCTCCTACTGTTGACAGACCACCGTCCCCATTCTCGTGCGACCTGTACTGCCCTGTCCATTAAAACGGAGGATTCGGTGACCTCATCGATTGCTCCCTTCTCGAGGGCCTCCTCAGCAGACCAGGGCTCTCCCTCGAAGAAGAACCTCTTGGCCTCTTGGTTACCAACAAGGCTGGGGAGCAGCCAAGTGGTGCCGCCGTCGGGGGAGAGCCCAAGTGAGAAGAATGCTGGAGCGAGCTTGGCTTCGGGCACACACAATCTGTAGTCAGCAGAGAGTGCCAGCCCTAGTCCACCTCCAGCCACTGAACCGTTCATCGCGCAAACCAGGACAGTGTCTGATGCCCTGATCCTCAATAGAAGCGGATGCAATTTGTCTGTCATCTCCTGTACCATCTGCCCAATTCTCCCTTCCTCGATGCCCGTGGAGAATTCGTCTATGTTGCCCCCGACGGAGAAGAACCGCCCCGAACCGGTTAGGACCACTGAACTGCATGATTGGTCAGAAAGAAGATTGTCAATCGACGAAATTAGAGGGACGAAATTCCGAGGAGAGAATGTGTTGGTCGATGCTGCGGGCGACATCGTCACAACAGCGACGCCGCCGTCCAGCATATCTGTAGAAACGGGCATGACTGCCGAGGAGGGCATGCACTATTGAATTGCATGAATATCATAAGACGGCACAGGGTGGGGCAAACGTGCACGAACGCGAGCACCTCTACATTGGCGGATCATGGGTTGAGCCTATTGGCGATGGCTCGATAGATGTGATCAATCCGGCTACAGAGGAACGGATTGGATCAGTCCCAGTAGCGAGCAATGACGACGTTGATGCCGCTGTAGAGGCAGCCCGGGGGGCCTTTGAATACTGGTCCGGAACATCGGTAGAGGAGAGGGCGGACTTCCTCAATCGACTTTCTGCTGCCATCAAAGATAGGTCTGAAGAGCTAGCTAAGCTAATCACATCAGAAGTAGGTACCCCGATTGATTACTCCCGTATGGCAATGGTCGGAACCCCAAGGGTGGTCACCAGATCATACGCCAAGATTCTAGACGATTTCATCTGGGAGGAGGAAGTCAGAAATTCTCTCGTTGTGAAGGAGCCCATCGGAGTCGTCGCCATGATAACCCCGTGGAACTTCCCCCTCCACCAGATCATTGGGAAGGTGGCACCGGCAATTGCAGCAGGGTGCACAATGGTTCTGAAGCCTTCCAAGGAGGCCCCTCTGAATGCCTTCGTATTTGCTGACATTCTTGACGAGATTGGCCTCCCTGATGGGGTATTCAACCTGGTATCTGGTCATGGGAGGGACATCGGCGAGACCATGTCGAGTCACCCGGGAGTGGACATGGTCAGCTTCACCGGCTCGACGAACGCTGGAGTCAGAGTTTCCGAACTGGCTGCCCCCAGCGTGAAGAGGGTGACATTGGAACTCGGAGGGAAGAGTGCCAACATCATACTCGACGACGCTGACATCCCAAGAGCAGCGGCATCATCCATCTACGCCTGCTTCGGAAACTCCGGACAAGAATGCTCCGCACTCACAAGGCTAATTGTGCCGGAGGAACACAGGGACGAGGTAGTTGAAGTAATCTCTAGCAAGATGGAGCGCTACTCCGTTGGCAATCCGATGGACGAGTCCAGTCGTTGCGGCCCATTGGTCTCCAAGAGGCAGCAAGAGAGTGTTTCTTCCTTCATCTCGAGCGGAATCGAAGAGGGTGCGACTCTAGTCGCCGGCGGGGAGGGGATGCCGGATGGCCTCGAAAGCGGCTACTACGTAAGACCGACCGTCTTTGCCGATGTCACTCCCGAGATGACGGTCTTCCAGGAAGAGATATTCGGTCCGGTTCTTTCGATAACCACATACTCCAGTGAACAGGAGGCAGTAGAGTTGGCAAACCTCTCTGAGTACGGACTCTCGGGAGGGGTCTGGTCCTCTGACGAGGACAGGGCGATGCGGATAGCGCGAATGATGAGGACCGGTCAGGTTAGCATTAACGGGGGGGCGTTCAATGTAACTGCCCCTTTCGGTGGTTACAAGCGCTCGGGTCTCGGGAGAGAGCTGGGGGTGCATGGCCTTGAGGAGTTCCTGGAGATCAAGTCAATCCAGCGCTGAGGTAAGCGAATGGTCCCCCGGCTACTGATAATTACCGGTACTAGTGGCGTTGGAAAGTCGACATTGGCCTCCAAACTCGCATCTTCACTGGATTTCGGGAAGGTTGCCGCCACCGATACCATCAGGGAAGTTCTGAGAACCCAGTTCAGCCCATCCGATCGGCCAGCCTTGCACAGATCATCATTCGAGTCTGCAGGCGGAACGGCTGCGGAAGACTGGATTGAGACTGTCGAGGCAGTCTCAGAGGGATTGCAGGCAGTGATTGGCAGGGCGCTGGAAAAAGGATCGGACCTGCTAATCGAAGGAGTACACGTTGTTCCTGGAAAAATGGCCATAGATACGTGGAGGGAAGCAGGGGGGCTAGCCACCGGAGTCGTGCTTTTCGTAGAAGACGAGGGAGTCCACGAGGTGATGATTGCCAACAGGGAGAAGCACAATGGCAAGAGGGTTGAGCACTATCTTGGAAATATGGACAGGATAAGGTCCATCCAAGAAGAGATGCTGGACCTCGGTTCCAATAGTGATTGGGTAATGATTGACCAGATTGCAGATGCAGAAGGTGCAGAAACGATCGAGGGGATGCTGGGAAACTAGCGCCCGACCCACTCGGCATCTGAGCGACTTAGGAAGGCAGTG
>Ga0310344_10001863_pt1 | contig 15951 bp, 11 predicted proteins | sample HC15DNA20200_MG_FD_203801 | JGI IMG/M metagenome (GOLD analysis project Ga0310344, IMG submission 203801) | Marine microbial communities from station ALOHA, North Pacific Subtropical Gyre - HC15-DNA-20-200_MG | ecosystem: Environmental > Aquatic > Marine > Oceanic | place: Pacific Ocean: North... | reverse complement strand
CTTATTTGTTAATTGAACTCCACCAAAATCACCACATGAACAACGCACTTCATAAAATCCCCAACCACTATAAGTACTATTAGCGTTATAAAATAAATTTGCACCTGAAGACATATAGGTTGGATATTTTGAACGACCAAATTTTTCATAGACACCATATCCTCCTTCTATAGTTCCTCCGCCTGGGCCGTAAGGATGTGCAAATGGAGCTTGAATCCACTGCCCCCAGACTCCCTGTTGTACACCCGGTGCTGTTGTGTAGAATTCAGAAACTCTCGTGTAGGAAGATAAGCCATAAAAGTTCTTTTGTAAACTAGCTTCGGGTTCGTCACCTACTACAAGCCCGTCACCACCAATGCCATGTTCAAACCACCAGTCAGCTACACAATCAATTTGTCCCACCGAAATGCCGTATTCGCCTTTGTAGTCTTCAATATTTAAAGGATGTATAGAAATAATTGATTCAGTATCTGGTTCGTTTTCCCAGTCAACTGCATAAAGTCCTTGGCTTGCTGTATAGTAATCAAGGTCAAGATCTTCATGAAGTGATGGAACCTCTAATAAGGCCACTTCTTCATAATATTCTCCGTTATATTCACCAATATAAACACAATGTCTTGGAAGAAACTTTCCTGGGTTGAATTCTGGATCGGGTTCTCCTACTGTGTAATATTTTGAAAATACAGGATCTCTTTTGTCTTCTTCTTTTGCACAATTAAATCTTTCATTCCAAATCATTCCAAGACCTCCATCTTCCTGGAATTTTCTTTCTACTCTTTCAAGACATTGAGCATAAGTTTCTTCACCACCAAAAACTTGTTCTCCTTGTTCTTTTTTATAAATCAAATTGGAGAGTTCGTCTTCAAGTTGCTGTAATTCATCTCTAAGCCACTCTAATTCAGCCTCTTCTTCAGGAGTTAGGTCTCCTTTCTCTTCTAATTCTTGAATTTTTTCTTCAATTTTATAAATCAAATTGGAGAGTTCGTCTTCTGCAACAAGTTGCTCTTGTTCTTCAATCAGCTCTTCTAATTCTTCTTCTTCTTCAGGAGTTAAATCTTCTTTGTTTTCTAAAACTACAATTTGATCTTCTAATTCATCAATAGTGTCTCCATTTCCACTAGAACAAGATGAGATTATGAGAGATAAAACTAAAAGAATAACCTTTTTCATTAATTCGATAGCATTGTTCCACCAATGGCGTGGGCACCACCATCGGCGTGAATTATTTCTCCAGTTATTGATTCAGATAAATCAGATAATAAAAAGTTAACAACCTTTGCCACAGGTTCTGCATTTTTTGTATCCCATCCAAGAGGAGCTCTTTCATTCCATTCACCTTCCATTGATGAGAATCCAGGAATATTTTTTGCTGCTGTTGTCGCTAGTGGACCAGAAGCTACTGCGTTTACTCTAATCCCATCTTCACCAAGATAATATGCAAGATAACGCACAATTGATTGGAGGCCTGATTTAGCTACACCCTGCCAATCATATCCAGGCCATGCCTGAGAATTGTCAAAATCTAAAGCAACAATTGATGATGGGTTATTCATAATTGGCTGGAACCCTTTTGCTAAAGTCTTTAAGGAGAAAGCTGATACTTCAAAAGAAGTCATAGCATCTTCTACTTCTGTATTCATAAAGTTTCCTCCCATTGCTTCGATAGGGGAAAAAGCTATTGCATGAAGTAAACCATCAATTGAACCATGGTTCTCTTTAACTTCTTTAACTGCTTCTTCTACTTGTTTAGGATCTTGAATATCCATTTCATAAACTTTGATATCTTCTGAGAGTCTTTTGACAGCACGTTCAGTAATTCGTAAACCCTTACCAAAACCAGTTGCAATTACTTCAGCACCATTATCTATAGCAATTTTTGCACTAGCATATGCAATACTTTTATCAGTAAGAATCCCCGTAATTAGAAAAGTTTTATTTTTTAACATACTCTAATTTAGACTTTAAAAAAGATCTTTAGTAACAGTTAAGAAAAAATTTATTAACCTTGCTCTATACTTGCTTGGGCAGCTGATAATCTAGCTATCGGGATTCTATATGGAGAACATGAAACATAATCTAACTTAATTTTTTCAAAGAACTTAATTGATTCTGGATCACCACCATGTTCTCCACAAATACCAATTTTTAGTTTTTTGTTCCCCTTTAAACCTTCCTTAGTTGCTATCTCCACCAATTTTCCAACTGCTTCAATGTCTATAGATGCAAAAGGATCATTTGTAAATATATTTTCGTTTATATAGTCATCCAAAAATTTTCCAGAGTCATCACGACTAAGGCCCAATGTGGTTTGAGTTAGATCGTTGGTTCCGTATGAGAAAAAATCAGCATACTCACTTATTTCTGAAGCTCTTAATGCAGCACTGGGAAGCTCTATCATAGTCCCAAGCTTATAATCTATCTCTGTTTTATTTTCTCGCTCTACTTTCTTACAGGTATTTTGTATATCTTCTTTAATAATGCTCAGCTCTTTCCCAGTAGCTACTAATGGAATCATGATCTCTAAGTTTGTACTAAATTTATTTTTCTTGTTTGTTTCAATAAGTGCTTCAAAGACTGCTCGAGCTTGCATTTTATATATTTCAGGGTAAGAAATTGCTAATCTTACTCCTCTATGGCCAAGCATAGGGTTTGACTCTCCTAGTTTTATAGACTTTTCTTTTGCATAACCAAAACTGATTCCAGAAGATTCTGCAACTTCTTTTAATTCAATATCACCACTAGGTAAAAATTCATGCATAGGAGGATCTAAGAATCGAACCGTTATTGGCTTCCCTTCAAGTGTATTAAAAAGTTGTATAAAATCTTCTCTTTGAAATTCAAGTATTTTACTTAATGCTTTTTTTCTTCCTTGTTTATTTTCTGCCATTATCATTTCTCTCATAAAAATAATTCTTTCTCCTTCAAAAAACATATGCTCAGTCCTACATAAGCCAATTCCTTCGGCACCAAAATTGATTGCCTTTTCTGTATCTAGAAGAGTTTCTGCGTTAGCACGAATTTCTAGTCTTCTGTACTCATCAGCCCAATCCATAATGGTTTTATACTGATCTATAGGTTCTGTATCAATTGTTTCTAGGTCTCCTAAAAAAATCTCCCCTGTTGTGCCATCAATTGTAATATACTCACCCTCTTCAATAGTTGATTCCTTACTAGATAGAGTATATTTTTCATTATCTATCGAAAGTTCCTCTGCACCTACGATACATGGTCTACCCATTCCTCTAGCAACCACAGCAGCATGACTTGTCATTCCTCCTTTAGTAGTAATAATTCCCCTTGAAGAAAACATGCCTTGGATATCTTCTGGACTAGTCTCTTCCCTTACCAGTATTACTGAAAGGCCTTTAGCAGATAATTCTTCAGCACTCTCAGCTGAAAATGCTATGACTCCCTTTGCTGCTCCAGGAGATGCATTCAAACCCTTTCCGAAAAGCTTTTTTTTGGATCCAGGCTTTATTGTCGGATGGAGAAGATTGTCAATATCAGAAGACTTAACTCTAAGTAAAGCTGTTTTTTTGTTTATCAGTTTTTCTTCTACCATATCAACAGCAATTCTTATACTTGCTTCCGCAGACCGTTTTCCTTCTCTAGTCTGTAACAAAAAAAGCTTTCCGTTCTCTATAGTAAATTCAATATCTTGCATGTCTTTATAATGATCTTCTAGTTTTTTACTCATTTCCTCTATTTCAGAGTAAATATCAGGCATTTTTTCCTCTAAAGACTTCCCTTTTTTTTCTTTTTCTTTTGTTATAGGAAAAGGAGTTCTGAGTCCAGCAACAACGTCCTCCCCCTGTGCATTAATCAAGTACTCTCCAAATAAAACTTTATCTCCATTAGAAGGGTTTCGAGTAAAGGCAACCCCTGTTCCTGAATTGTCGTTTAAGTTTCCAAAAACCATAGACTGGACAGTCACTCCAGTACCCCAAGTGTCAGGAATATTGTTTATCTTTCTGTAAGTTTGTGCTCTAGGATTCATCCAGCTGTTAAACACCGAAGAGATAGCGTTCGTTAATTGGATCTCTGGATCTTGTGGAAATTTTTCACCAGAAAATCTTTCAATCGTATTTTTGTATGCATTAATAATCCATTCAAAATCTTCTTCATCCAGGTCTCTGTCCTCTTCCTTATTAACAATTCTTTTTCTATTATCAATTACAGCCTCGAATCTTTGATGCTCGATGTTTAAAACTATATCACCATACATCTGAATAAACCTACGATAAGAATCCAATGCAAATCTTTTGTTGCTTGTAAACTTTTCTAATCCATACACTGTTTCATCATTTAGTCCTAAATTTAATATTGAATCCATCATTCCAGGCATGGACTCACGTGCCCCAGATCTGACAGAAAATAATAAAGGATTCTTCGGATCTCCAAAATTTTTACTTAGATTCTTTTCTAATTCTCCGATTGCTTTCTTAACCTCCTGTTTTAATGAGTTTGGAAGAGTTTGATTATTATCAAAAAAGTAATTGCTTGCTTCAGTTGATATGGTAAATCCAGGGGGAATTGGAAGACCAAGGTTTGACATCTCAGCAAGATTTGCTCCTTTGCTTCCAAGCAAATCTTTCTGCTTTGCTCCACCTTCAGCATTATTATTATAAAATTTATATACGTATTTACTCATGTTGAATATTCTATTTGTTTATTATAGTAATAAAGAAGGAACTGATGAAGAATATTTTACTTGTGGGCACAGGAACTATTGGAGAACCTTTAATCGGTCTCATTGCCGAAAATAAAGATGCTTTAGGAATAGATAATGTTTTCTTTTTTAAGAGGACCCCTTTAGTTGATGAGGTTGGAAAAGTTGAAGCTCTAATTAGAAAAGGAGCACAATTATTTACAACAAAAGATAGGATAGATGAATTCAAGTCCCTAGGCTTTACTGAAGCTAAAAATGTAGAAATTGCCTATGAAGAAGCTCAGGTAATAATTGATTGCACTCCATCTGGAAATTCAAACTGGGAAAGTATTTATTCAAAACTTTCTACAGATAAGTTATTTTTAGCTCAAGGATCCGAACATGGCTTTGGGCCTTTCTTTGTTTGGGGAATAAACAACGAAATCCTTGAAGAGAATTTAAACAAAATACTCATAGCTTCATGCAACACACATAATATGGCATCTGTAATTAAAACATTTACTATTGATTCTCAGGAGACACTAGAAAAAGCAAATTTTGTCTGCATGAGGAGGTCTAATGATGTTTCACAAAATGAAGGTTACTCCCCATCTCCAACTGTGACTGAGCATAAAATTGAACAATACGGAACTCACCATGCAAGAGATGTGGCTGAATTATTTAAGCAAAGCGATATAGAATTAAACTTATTTTCTTCAGCTATTCAAATTCCTACGCAATATATGCACACTCTTTGGTTCAACTTAGAATTTAGTTCAGATATAACTTACGATAAAGTAATAGCAAAACTAGATGAAAGTGTAGATTTAACCTCTACAGAAAAACTATCCTCTAATAAAGTTTTTTCCTTTGGAAGAGATCATGGCTACCACGGAAGAATACTTTCACATGGTGTTATTGTTAAAAAATCAATTAGTGTAGAGAACAACACCTTGACAGGGTTTTGCTTCACTCCACAAGACGGAAATGCTCTATTATCTTCCGTTGCAGCTTCATTACATAAATTTAATCCAAGTGATTGGGAATCTAAAATGAAGATTTTTGATAAATATATCTATAAAAATATCTAAATAAATAATTTTTATTCTGATGGATATTTTACAGTTGTATCAAAACCCCAAGTTGAAGACCATCCTCCATCTATCGCATAAGATCCACCTGTAGCAAAATCAGCAGAATCGCTCGCTAAGAAAAGAACAGGTAAAACTAATTCATCTATACTCGGCTCTCTTTTCATTGGTGATCTATTTTTACTACTATTAAATGAAGCTTTGTAAGAGAAAATACTATCTCCCTCAATATATCCAAGGATTGCACTATTTGCTCTTATAGATTTTGAAGCTAAATCAATAGAGATAGATTTAACATACCCGTGAATTAAGCCACACAAAGCAGAAATGGTGGAACGGTTATAATACGAATTATAAAAATCAAGAGGAAGCAAAGCCATGATAGAGCATTTGCCTTTTAATCTAGGAACAAAATCACTAAAAAAGGTTTTTATACTAGTTTCAACTAATGCAGCATCTACTTCTTTGTCTATAAAGATACTGTCTAAAGAGAACGGATGAAAAATAATAATATCCCAATTATCCCCTAATAATTCATTTGATTTAATTTCAAAATCCCGAAAATTACAGATAACGGAGCTCGCATTAAATTTCTTAACGTAAGATAAAAAACCTTCTGATAAAGAACAATCTTCACTTATAATTAATACTTTTTTCCCCTTAATGTTTTCTGGGAAATGTTCTATTTTCTTCATTTCTGAGCATACCCAACTGACATTTCAAGATTTTGCCATATTTCAACTTTATTTATTTGACTATCTTCGCTAATTATTTGATTATTTAATAAGCTATCAAACAAATGAAAATCTCCCTCTCCAGACCATATCTTTTCAACTTTTATTTCCGAAGAACCCCCAACAATTAACTCATCTGAATAGTTTTTTTTACTAAATGGGCTTGCTACAATTTTATTTGCAAACCATGTCCCACCAGGAAGCAATGCATTCTCTTCTTTGAGAAAAATTGTATCTACTGACAAATCTAATTCAAAGTTCCATTCAGTTTTCAGGGAAGACTCTATGCTCTGACCAGCTTTTAGATTGTTTATTGTATCACTATATACCTCTCCTCCCTTTACGTTCCACCCTATAGTCTCTCTTGCTAAGGTAGTGTAAAGAAAAGAGTCAGAATACATATGAAGAGGATACTCTCCAGTTGCTTTGCCTTTTACTGAAGGAATAGCAAGAACACCTTCTCTAAATCCATAATTTACTAGATTTTTTGATAAATTCATTTCATCCTCAGAATCCATCTTTAAATCCCATATCCTCAAGCGTATTTCATTATCTTGATTAATCTTTATACCTTTAGGGAGATAAGGTTCATACTGTTTAACTTTAGTATTAGTTAACCAAATACTCACTGCACCTCCATACATAGTCACAGGAAGGCTTGGGTATGCATTTAACTCACTCTCCATAAATTAACTCCTAACCATTCCGATAAATCTAAAGCTGTCCCCAAACATTCCAGCCACCATCTACAACAAAGTTTTGAGCTGTTATATATGAAGCGTTCGAGGAACATAAGAAACTAACAAAATTTGCTATCTCATAAGGTTCTGCAAATCTTTTTGCTGGGGCTCTGTTTGTAAAGGTTGCTCTATCAGCAAGCCCCTTCTTGAAAACCTCTTCATTTATGGGAGTCTCAACTTGTCCAGGAGAAATTGCATTGACACGTACTCCTTTACTTGCCCATTCAACCCCTAATACTTTAGTTAGCTGAATCACACCAGACTTAGCTACACCATATGTAACACGTTGAGACCATCCGCTCATCCCCGTTATTGAAGCTGTATTAACTATTGAACCAGTTAAATTGTCTTTAAACATTATGTCAGCAAAAGAAATGGAAGCATACAAAACTGCATCTAACATGACTGACCTTCCAAGAATCCATTCTTTTTCACTTACTTCTTCACTTGGCCCTCCAGTTGCAAGACCAGCATTATTTACTAACACTTCCAACTTTCCATACTCATTTTTAATATCATTTAAAAACTTATTAATTTCTGAAAATCCAGAACTTAAATCTAATACTTTAGAAGAAGCATGTCCTCCATTATTGTTTATTTCATCAGAGACTTTACTTACAGACTCTTGAATATCTGTTGCTACAATAAAGTAATCATCTTCAGCTAATCTATGTGCAAACACTTCTCCCATGCCTTGAGCAGCACCGGTAACGATTGCGACTCGTTTTTCTGACATTCCTTAGCTAGTTCCTGAAGAAAGTAAGGTTAACTTTTTTGCTAAATCTTCTATATTCTTGAAGTCACTATTTTGCACTTCTCCAGAAATTTTTCCTTCCGAAACAACTATACATCTATCTACTAGTTCATAAATTTCAGGAAATTCAGTACACATTACAACGCAAGCGTATCCCTTTTTAACATAAGCTCTTAACATTTCATAGATATCTTTTTTGCTTGCTATATCAACTCCCCGGGTAGGCTCTTCAAGTAATAAAATTTTTGATTCTTTAGTTATTGCACTCGCAATAGCTACTTTTTGCTGATTTCCTCCACTTAATGAAGTTATAGGCAAAAACGAATCCTTTGTTCTGATTGAAAATTCTTTAACTAGTCTCTTTGCTTGCTCTGCCAAATAACTAAACTTCATTATTCCACTCTTCTTTGCAAGGTTGCTGCCTTCAGTTCTAATCACTAAGTTATTTTTTATTGACTCCAGTCGAAATAAACTTTTTGTTCTCTCCGCTGGCAAGTAAGTAGAAAAAGATCCATTTTCATCTATATATAGATCTAGATTCTGGATAAGCTCTCTAACACCTGAACCCTCCACTCCAAAAAGTCCAATTATCTCATTCGAACTTACTGATATATTTATATCTTTTAATTTTTCGTCATCAGTACCCCAAGCTTGTAAACTGAGCAAACTTTCTTTTTTAATTTTACTTTTCTTTACTTCTTTCCTTGCTTCTGTTTCGACTACATTATCTTTGCTATATCCAACAGTAAGTTCATTTGCAAGTACATGCTCATCAAATTTATTTTTTTGGTAGTCAGCTGCAATTTTTCCATCTCTTACAACTACTACTCTGTCTGCAATCTTAACTAGTTCGCTAAGTCTGTGTGTAATAAAAACAACAATATTTCCCTGTTTTGCAATTCTTTGCATGGATGAAAAAAGCTCTTCAGACTCCTCGTTACTTAAAGCAGAATTTGGTTCATCAAATAAAAAAATATGAGCATTGTTTTTTGTCATTAACGCCTTAGCTATTTCAGTTAACTGAGATACAACAAGGGAACAGAACTGCAATTCAGTATTGAGATATTCTGTTAGTCCCAATTCTAATGCAATGTCTTTAATAGAAGCTGTTACATTTGGTCTGATTAATCCTTTTTTTTCATCTTCAAGATGTATCATGAGATTATCTGCTACGGTAAGATTCGGAAACAGTTTAACCTCTTGATGCACTATAGAAACACTTGATGAATCTTCTGTTGGAACAAAACGCTCTTTATTTAGATAAATTTCTCCAGAATCATAACCCTCTTCTCCTGAAATCATCTTTACTAGTGTTGTCTTTCCGGCTCCATTTGCTCCAATTATTCCAGTGACTTGACCACTTACTAACTTAAGATTAACGTCAGCAAGTGCATGTGTTTCTCCATATGACTTTGAAAGATCCTTGATCTCGAGAGTATATTTAGCTGCAGACATTTCCTATAAAGTTTTTTTTCTGTCCGTGATTCTATCTAATGCTACTGCACCTATTGTTGCAGCTCCTACAAACATTAGTTTTGCAAATGCTCCAACTCCAATCACAGATAAGCCATTGCTAAGAATAGCTAATAGCAATGCCCCAACAAGGGTGCCTATTACTGTTCCTTTTCCTCCAGTTAAACTTGCACCACCAACAATAACAGCAGCAAAACAAGGAAAAAGAAGTGCTAGACCTGCACTAGGATCTGTCGCCCCTAAATAAGAAAAGTCTAGTATTCCAGCTAAACCAGCAAGCAGTGAGGAAAGCATAAAAGCATAATATTTATACCTTTTTATAGGTAATTTAGCTATTTCTGCAGCCTCAGGGCTACCTCCAATAGCTAGAAGCCTGAAACCAAAAATTCCTCTGTGTATCAGTATCCAGAAGATTATAGATACTATAGTCAACCAAATAATCTGTATTGGAATTATATCAAAAAATTTAGTAGCTCCCAAAAATCTGAAGATTTCAAGTTCATTATCTGGTGGGGGCGGGACATGATATCTTGGATTTATACCTCTAGCATTACTTAATAGTAAAGTAACTCCATTAACTAGATTTAATGTACCTAAAGTAACAACAAAAGAAGGGATTCCTGTAACAGCTGTTAAGCTTGCATTGATAGCTCCAACAAACATTGCAAATAATAATCCCAAAAGGAAAGAAGGTATAAAATGCATACCATTCAACCATAAAATTCCTACAAGCATTGAAGTAGCGCCATAAACAGCGCCAATAGATAAGTCAAGATCTCCAATCAATATTGTTAGAGCCAGTCCTAGAGACATAATACCAACAGAGCTCATTGCTCTAACTAGAGCTAATCCATTCCTTACAGTCAAGAAATTAGGATTAATAAAAGTAAATATAATAATAGTGACAGCAATAGCTACGACAAGTCCGGCTATTCTCGGATCTTTAATTAAAAAATTTGGTAATTTTATTTTATTATTTTCCATCTTAAACACAAATAACTAACACTTACACAAAGAAATAATTAGAGTGGGAGATTTAATCTCCCACTCTAAAAATCTTAAACTTTGTTACAAGTTCTTTGGATCAGTCCAATCTACAGAATCTACATTATCTCCTGTAACTGCTACTGGATCCATAATTACGTGACCAACGTCATAATTTCCATCAAACAAGAAGTCTGAGCATGCTTGTGCACCTCTTGCCCCTTGATTTGAGAAACCTTGAACCATGGTGACGATAATATCTCCTGAACGGATGTAGTCAGCTGTAGCTGGATCTATATTAAATCCTGATGTATACATTGTTCCAGAAAGACCATTGTCAGATATAGCTTTTGCTACATTTGTTACTCCTTGGTCAGTATGGAAAATTATATCGACATCTGGATGTCCTAATACCCAAGCTTCAACCATTGCATATGAAGTTGCTGGATCCCATCCTTGAGACTCTATGTTCTCTGTAGATGTATTTGCCCATTCAAGTCCTGGAAGTGCTGCGTTTAGCCCTTCAACAAAACCAGTCATTCTTCCTTGAGCCCAGCCACCTTCAACACTACCTGTCATTAAAGCTGCTGTTTTCCAGTCTTTGCCATTTGCTATAGCCCATTCACCAGTTATTTTACCTGCTAATTTTCCTGCAGAAAATTCATCCAAAGCATGGAATGAAATTCTTTTGGAATCAGCAGAGTCAGAGTTTACACCAAAGACAGGTATCCCCTGATCCATGGCTTTATTGATAACATCAATGTAAGGTCCAGCTTCATGAGCTTGGAATGCTAAACAGTCGACCTCACCAGCATCTAACAGAGCGTCAATTTCTGCTACTTGAGCTGGAATATCCGTATTTGGAGGCCCTACTACTCGACCCGCTATGGAACCTTCGTATCTGGCATCTGCGTCAGCCATTCCACGTTTCCATCCTGAGTCCATTGCATCACCGAAGATTGCAATAGCAGTTCCTTGAATTGATAATATGTAATTCAACTCTTCTCCATTGGCCAATTTTTTTCCAATGGTTTCACTTAATGTAAATGTCCCCCATGGCAAATCTGCTGTTCTAGTTACGCTCGCTGGAGCTGCTGGAGCTGCTGCAGTAGTTGCTGGAGCTGCTTCCTCAGCGGCTGGTGCTGGTGCTTCAGCAGGTTCATCTGCTGTTCCACCTCCACAAGCTGCAAGCATAAGGGCTAGAACCGTAAGCCACACTAGACTACGATTTTTATTGAAAGTACTAATATCTCCCCCCTTTATTAACCGCTTTGTAAGAATTGTAATACTAAATAGATTCGAATGGTGGAAAAAGAAGTAAAAAATACTATTTTTTTTTAGCTTTTCTTTAATTTCGATTTATTTTTTAGGAAAAATAGATTATATTTACCTAATAATTTATATATCTGGGGGTTTTATGTGGAGCATAGGAGTTGATACTGGGGGAACATTTACTGACCTAGTCGCAATAAATACAGATGGTGATATTAAAAGAATAAAAGTACCCTCAACACCTAGTGACCCAGCAGGAGCAGTTTTTGAAGCACTTAGTAGAGAAAGTTTTTTAGATGAAGGTAATGTAGACAACATAGTAATAGGTACAACTATTGCAACAAATGCCCTTCTTCAAAGGAAGGGAGCTCAAACTTTATTTGTAACAACTAAAGGGTTCGAAGACATACTATTTATTCAAAGAATAGATAGAAAAGGTCTTTACGATCTTCAATGGGTCAAACCAAAACCATACGTAGAAAGAAAGCACTGTATAGGTGTTCAAGAAAGAATCCTTAGTGATGGATCAGTATTCACAGAAATAACTCCAAAAGAGTTGAAAAGAGTTGAAAAGGATATTAAAGAAAAACTAAAGGAATTTGATAAAGAAAATTTACCTACAATAGCAATTTCCTTACTTTTCTCATATGTCAACAATGAAAATGAAAAAAAAGTTACAGACTATTTAATTAGTAAGTTTCCAAATCTAGAAATCTCTGCATCTTATGATGTAGCACCAATATGGAGGGAGTATGAAAGAGGGAATACTACGACTATGGATGCGTATGTAAAACCTATAGTATCAAAATTTTCAAACTCATTAAGTGAAGGTCTTAAAGAAAGAGATTTCTCAGGTAGGGCTTCTTTAATGAAATCTAATGGAGGGCAAGTCCCACTTAATATATCTTCAAAACGTCCTGTGGAGATGGTTCTTTCTGGTCTTGCATCAGGTATTATATCCGGAGCTTACTATGCAAAGTCTGTTAACTCTCAGAAAGCTGTAACACTTGATATGGGTGGGACAAGTGCAGATGTGGGTGTAATCTTAGATGGAGAAACAACATTCTCAGGGCTGTTTGAAGTTGAATGGGGCCTCCCAATTGCAATGCCAATACTCGATGTAACAACAATTGGTGCTGGAGGCGGATCAATAGCATATATTGACTCAGGAGGATTGCTACAAGTAGGTCCACAGAGTGCAGGAGCTGATCCAGGTCCAGCTTGCTATGGGAAAGGTGGCGTTGAACCAACAGTAACAGATGCAAACTTACTTTTAGGACGTTTAAACCACAAATACTTTCTTGGAGGAGAGGTTGACCTCTATCCTGAAAAATCAGAAGCTGCTTTAACTAAGCTTGGGGAAAAATTAAATCTTTCTCCTCATGAAGTAGCTGAGGCTGTATTAAGATTGTCAAACGAAAACATGGCTGGAGCATTGAGACTTGTAACTGTTGACAGAGGATATGATTATAGAGATTTTGATTTGATTGCTTATGGTGGAGCAGCCCCCTTACAAGCATCACATATAGCTGAATCTTTGGGAATGAATAGAGTTATTGTTCCTCCAAGTCCAGGGTTAGTTTCAGCTTTTGGTGCAGTAATTGCACAGGAAAGAGTGGATAAGAGAGGAAGCCTAGTTAGAAGATTAGACAGAGAAGAAGCTAATGATATTCCTAAAGAATTGATCAAATTATCTAATATTGCCTTGGAGGAACTGAAGACACACTTAGGTAAAGATAGAGATGACTTTGAAATAATAACTTCTGTTTCTTGTAGGTATGAGGGACAAAACTTTGAACAAGAAATAAGAACTGACTGGGGGCATGTTGATAGAAGTTTCGAACTTGCACTTGAAGTCTCCCCTGAAGATGAGAATTTTGTTGAAAGACTGGCAGAAGAGTTTCATTCAGCACACAAAAAAGCTTATGGTTATGACATGCAAGACCAACCAATACAATCAATTTATATTGGTGCAAGCGCTGCTATTCCAGTAGAAAATATTGAATATAAACCATTCAATAACAAAGGTAAAACAACTCCTTCAGAAAGAGAAATTTGGATTAGCTCTACAGAAAAGTCAAAAGCAAAAATATACAATAGAGAAGACCTAGAACCTGGATTCAAAAGCGAAGGGCCTTTAATTATTGAAGAAACTGACTCTACTACATATGTTCCTCCAAGCTTTAATGTGGAAGTAGATAATAGTTACGCACTTATTATTGAGAATCAAGAAAGAAGTTAAAATAAGGGATAAAAATGAGTAAAAAAACGGATAGTGTAGATAGAGTAGGCTTAAGTTTACTGTACAACAGGTTAAAAAATATATGCGATGAAATGGCTATGTCTATGATGAGAACAGCTTACTCTCCAATATTCTCAGAAGGTTTAGATTTCTCAACACTGATACTTGATAAAAAAGGACAATTAATAGCAACTGCTGGCCTAAATCCAGCAATGCTTGGGGCGTCATTATACGCTGCTACTTGGGTGATCTCGGAAGTAGGTGAAGAGAATTTTCAAGAAGGAGATGTTTATTGTCATAATGACCCATACAGGGGAGGTTCTCATATGCCTGAACATATGTTAGTAACCCCAATGTTTATAGATGGAGATTTAGTTGCCTACTTAGGGAATATTGCTCATCTAGCTGAGATAGGAGGCATGGCACCAGGCTCTTTTGCTGCAGACGCAACAGATGTATTTCAGGAGGGTTTAAGGCTACCTCCAGTCAAACTTATAGATCAAGGAGAACCTGTGCAATCTGTTTGGAGAATTATGCTCTCTAACCATAGGACTCCAGCTAATTCTTGGGGAGATATTCATGCAATGCTTGGATCTCTTCATGTTGGTGAAAATCGCTTAAGATTATTATTTGAAGAAATTGGTATTGATACTCTAGATTTAGCATTTGAACAGATGATTGATTATGCAGAAGAGTATATGAAAAGTGAGATAGAAGCTTTACCAGATGGAATTTATTATGGAGAAGACTGTATGGAAGATGATGGGATTATTGATAGATCTTATTGGATAAGGTGCAGAGTCATTATAGACGGTGATCAAGTAATTTTTGACTTTGCAGAATCAGATGAACAAGCAATAGGTCCCATAAATGCTCCTTATGTTGTTACACTATCTGCTTCACTAAATGGATTATTGTATGTGCTTGCAAAAGGTGTTCCAGTAAATGCAGGGATAACTAGAGCTATAAAAGTTGTGGCACCTGCAGGAACAATTACATGCGTAAAGCTTCCTGGTCCTTGTGTAGGGGGACAAACTGAATTTCAACCAAGAATAATGGAGCTCATTAAAGGAATCGTTATGTCCCAGATATACCCAGAGAGAACTGCTGCAGCTAGTGGAAACACTTCATTTAATTTTCTATTCGGTGGAGTGGACCCACGAAATGGAGAATATTATGCACATTATCATTTTGAAGCAATGGGGTGGGGAGGAAGAGAAACTTCGGACGGAAACGATGCACAAATTGTCCCTCACGCTAACTGTAGGAATACTCCTGTAGAAATTTTTGAAACTAAATTTCCTTGGATACATCATGAATATAGATTGCATGATGACCAAAGCCCTGGAGCTGGAAAACACAGAGGCGGGCATGGAATTAGAAGAATTATAGAGGTTATGGGTGATGTAATCACAGTTAGTGCTCTTGTTGAAAGAATGAAATTTAAGCCTTGGGGTCTTTTCGGAGGTTCTCCCGGAACAAATGCAAAACTAGAAGTAAAGAGAAAGGGAGATGATGACTATCAAACTTTCCAGAAAGCATATAACCTAGTTAGCCCTTCTAAATTTACTAATGTTCGCTTACATAAAGGAGATCTTGTCAGGATTACTAGTCCATCAGGAGGTGGCTATGGAAACCCATTGGAAAGGGATCCAAACTTAGTATGTGATGATCTCAATCAAGGACTGTTATCTAGAGAAGAGGCAAAAAATCTTTATGGAGTATTAGTTAATAATGATAACTCTTTGGATGAAGATTCGACAAACAAATTGCGAAACAAAGAGTTAGGAAAGGTATAGATATGGCTTGGATAGACTTAAAAGTTCCTTGGCATAATACGGATGTGAATTACTGCGATGTAACTGGAAATTTGGTAGTTGGTAAGTGTTGGGAGTTTACTGATAAAGAAACTGGGGAAGTATTCCGAGTTACTGACGAATCTGTAGAAGAACTATATTATAAATTAAAGAAATTTAGATCTGAGTACACTGATGACTCAAAGGGAAGTCAGTT
>Ga0310344_10001862_pt1 | contig 15965 bp, 15 predicted proteins | sample HC15DNA20200_MG_FD_203801 | JGI IMG/M metagenome (GOLD analysis project Ga0310344, IMG submission 203801) | Marine microbial communities from station ALOHA, North Pacific Subtropical Gyre - HC15-DNA-20-200_MG | ecosystem: Environmental > Aquatic > Marine > Oceanic | place: Pacific Ocean: North... | reverse complement strand
TATGAGGGAGGAGGTGAACAGAATCCTTGATTGCCTATCGCCATGTCCATTTATTTTTAATTTAGGACATGGGGTCTTGCCGAGCACGCCAATAGAACATGTGTCCGAGCTTTGTGATATAATCACTAGGTTTCAGCGGGAAACCAGTTAATGAAGCGAATAGCTGTAGTTTTGTATAATTTGGGGGGCCCCGATAACCCAGAAGCGGTAAAACCCTTTCTTTTTAACCTGTTCAATGATCCGTTAATTCTCCGTCAAACAGCGGGCATTAGATGGCTTTTAGCAAAAATCATTTCTAACCGTCGAACACCTGTGGCTAAAGAAATTTACTCGAAGATTGGTGGCAGGTCGCCCATTTTGACGGAAACAGAAAAACAGGCAAAGGCATTAAATTTAGTGTTGGGCCAAGAGGGAAGCTATCGAGTTTTTATAGCAATGCGATATTGGCATCCCTTTGCCGAAGAGTGTTTGAAAGAGGTCATAGACTATAATCCAGAACAAGTGATTTTAGTCCCTCTTTATCCTCAGTTTTCAACTACTACCACAGAATCTTTCCTTCGTGTATGGAAATGTGTTACCGAGAAAAAAGGTTTCGACGTAGGCACCACCGCCATATGTTGTTATCCGCGCCAGGAAGGATTTATAAAAACGATTAGCGGTCTTTTACAGGCGAGTTTGCAAAAAACGAGCAGCGCACCCAATAACCGAAAAATCCTTTTTTCCGCCCATGGAATACCTAAAAAATTTGTTGTCGACGGCGACCCCTACGAATCCCACGTAAACTTAACGGTAGACGCTATACTGCAGGACCTGGACATGCCAGATCTTGATTATACCGTGTGTTATCAAAGTCGCGTGGGGCCGGTAGAATGGCTGAGGCCCTACACTGATGAAGTTATTATTAAGGCGGCGAGGAAGGGGCAAACGATAATAGTGGTGCCGGTGGCTTTTGTTTCTGAACATTCGGAGACCCTTGTAGAGCTTGATATTGAATATCGAGACTTGGCGATCAGACATGGAGCGGCGGGCTATGTCCGCATCCCCACAGTCGGAGTAAATACGCTGTTTATAGCGGGTATAGCACAAATGGTCATAGAGGCAGTGCGGGCTAGGGGCGTCTTTTGTTCGGGGGGGCTAATATGCGCCAAGGATTGCCCCACGTGCCCAATTAATCAGGCGGCCACATAAATATGGACTGGTTGTTGACAGTTTACCCGTGGATCAAGGCCTTCCATATTATTTCTGTGATGGCCTGGATGGCTGGTCTCTTGTATCTGCCTCGCTTGTTTATTTATCATTGCGATGCAGGTCCCGGGTCGGAAAAGTCGGAGACATTTAAAGTAATGGAGAGAAGGCTTTTGTTTGTGATAATGAACCCGGCAATGGTGTTGAGTTTCTTTTTTGGAGTTATGCTTTTCCTAACCCCTGGGGTAATAGATTGGTCGGCTTGGTGGGTTTATGGAAAGGTTTTCCTCATAATTTTACTTGTTTTCGTGCACCTCCTGTTTGCTGTATGGCTCAAAGGGTTTGCGGAAGATCAAAACCAAATCAGCGCTAAAACCCTTCGAGTTGCCAATGAGGTACCCACGGTATTGATGATTGGCATTGTTATTTTGGTGATAGTAAGGCCGGGCGCTTAATTGTTTGCCGCTTTAAACGGGATTGACAGCGAAAAACTGATGGGCTAAAGGTTCTGTCATTAGTTGCAGTCTCTGTTTTCGAACACCAATCCAAACATTACTTATTATGTGCAGGTCCCTACCGCCGGCGCATCATATTAAAGCACCTTAGGCACCGCACCTCGTTATCATGATGGCAAATTTCTAAAACTACTATGAATTTACAGGAACTTAAGAAAAAATCACCGGCAGACCTTCTTGCTTTCGCAGAAGAGTTACAAATTGAAAATGCTTCCACGATGCGTAAACAAGAGATGATGTTTGCGATATTAAAACAACTTGCAGAAAACGAAGTGGTTATTTCTGGAGATGGGGTTCTAGAGGTCTTACAGGATGGTTTTGGGTTTTTAAGGGCCCCGGAAGCAAATTACTTACCAGGTCCAGACGACATATATGTATCGCCGAGCCAAATACGTCGCTTTAGTTTGCGGACAGGGGATACGGTGGAGGGCGAAATTCGTTCACCGAAAGACGGCGAGAGGTATTTTGCATTACTGAAGGTAAACAAGATCAACTTTGATGACCCCGAAAGGGTTCGCCATCGGATTAATTTTGACAACCTTACACCACTTTACCCAGAAGAAAAATTTATTTTGGACCACGACAATCCCAAAGCTAAGGACTTAACAACAAGAATCGTGGATCTGACCGCCCCACTAGGCAAAGGGCAACGTGCCCTGATTGTTGCGCCACCCCGCACTGGCAAGACTATGATGTTGCAGTCAATCGCCCACGCAATTACAGAAAACAACCGGGGCGTCTATTTATTGGTTTTGTTAATTGATGAGCGCCCAGAAGAGGTCACTGACATGCAGCGGTCTGTCGATGGCGAGGTCATTAGTTCAACCTTTGATGAGCCCGCTTCGCGGCACGTACAGGTCGCTGACATGGTCATAGAAAAAGCGAAAAGGTTGGTAGAACATGGCCACGATGTCGTCATCTTGTTGGATTCGATTACACGACTGGCGAGGGCATATAATACTGTGGTTCCCTCCTCCGGCAAAGTTTTGACCGGTGGGGTTGATTCTAATGCTCTACAGAGACCAAAACGCTTTTTTGGGGCGGCGAGGAACATAGAAAGCGGTGGTTCGCTTTCCATCATCGCTACGGCGCTGATCGATACGGGCTCCCGGATGGATGAGGTTATATTCGAAGAATTTAAGGGTACGGGTAATAGTGAAATCGTACTTGACCGGAAGTTAGCCGATAAGCGCACATTTCCCTCCATGGATATTGCCAAATCCGGGACCAGAAAAGAGGAGCTTCTTATTGAAAAGGGCGACCTATCAAAGATGTGGGTGTTGCGGCGCATCCTCAATCCTATGGGGACCGTTGATGCAATGGAGTTTCTTATAGAGAAAATGAAAGCGACGAAAAACAACGCCGATTTTTTCGATTCTATGAATCAGTAGATCAAAACAAACCCTGAAAGCTACAATTTTTATGGAATTAGGACTGTAGACCCTATTGTTTTCCGCTGTTCTAATGCCCGGTGGGCTTTGGCCGCGTCCTTAAGAGCGTAGCGTTGCTCAACATGTATTTTTACAGAGCCACTTCCAACAACATCAAATAGCTCCTTTGCTAATAAAGTTAGCTCTTCTTCCGTTGAGATATAATGGTTTAATATAGGCCGAGTCATAAAAAGGGAACCTTTTTGAAGGAGGGTTAGTGGTGCAACCGGTGGAACCGGTCCGGAGGCATTGCCGTATGTTACCCACATTCCTCGCATACTGAGACAATCCAAGGAGCCTGGATAGGTTTTTTCCCCCACACCATCATAGACAACTGACACCCCACCCCCTCTAGTAAGCTGGCGGACGCGGGTAACGAAATCACTTTCCGTATATATGATGGTGTGATCACAGCCGTTGGCGCGCGCAAGGGCTCCCTTTTTTCGGGAGCTAACAGTCCCGATAACCTTCGCGCCAAGGAGCTTTGCCCACTGACATAAAATCAACCCGACTCCGCCGGCAGCGGCATGGATGAGGACCGTGTCCGACTTAGAGGGGGGGTGTATACGTTTTAAAAGCATAGCCGCGGTCAAACCTTTTAACATCATGGAAGCGGCTTTCTCATCGGAAATGTTGTGGGGTATTTTGATTAATCTTCCGGCAGGAAATATCCTTTTCTCCGCATACGACCCTATTGGATCAGAGCAGTAAGTAACTCGATCGCCAATTTTAAGGTTCTTTACCCCCCTTCCCAGGGCCTCGACTATCCCGGCACCCTCCACGCCTGGGGTAAAGGGTGTTTTGAGGGGGTAGAGGCCCTTGCGATGATACGTGTCGATAAAATTCAGCCCGATTGCCGTATTTCTTATAACGGCTTCACCTTGTTTGGGTTTGCCAATATCAAAATGCTGCCATTTCATAACTGAAGCGGGGCCGGTCTTATTTATACGAATACAATATGGCATTGGTAATTATTTCGAGATGTTAGATTGTGGGGCGCCTAAAATTTGTTGTTTAACTTAATGCAGATTGGAGTAGCTCCGATGTGCGACTATCTGCAAGCTCGGCCGCCGCTTGATTGTAGTTACCGCCGCCAATCCTCGCAAAGGCATGGTCTGCCTCCGGATATGAATGGCGAGTAATATTTTTATTTTGGTCAAAGGCCTTTGCTATGGCAGCTTGGGAGTCTGGCGGACAAAAGTCATCTTTCTCTGCGATATGAAACATAGCTGGGTTTTTAATATATTCCGCATATGGAAGGTGGTCATCGATTTGGACGGGATAATAACCAACAGAAGCATCAGAGTCGGAAGAACATGCTAATGTATAGGCGAGGCTGCCCCCCAAACAAAAGCCGACGCAACCCACCTTGCCATTGCTGCCCTGGTGACTGCGCAAATAGTTCATAGTGGCCTGTAGGTCGGCAACGCCCTTTTCAAAGTCCGGAAGAAATTTATTCATATATTCGAATGCTTTGTTCCATTCGTCCTCGGTTTGATCCGTAAGTTGAATCCCAGGCTCTATGCGCCAAAATAGATCTGGGCATGCAGCAATGTATCCTTGCGAAGCGTATCTATCGCAAAGATCCCGCATAACTTGGTTCACCCCGAAAATCTCCTGAATTACAACTAGGCCCGGCCCGGTGCCCGACTCTGGGCTGGCTAAATAGGCATTAAAATTACCGCCCGGCCCTTCAATTGTTATATCTGTCATTTTTATCTACATCCCTTAAAAATAAATTTCTAAAAGTTATACGCAAGCACCATAGCGCGGTAAAATTGGGATGTCATTCGAAAGGAGCTTTTAACGCCCATCCCATGGTTGATGATAGTTGACCTCGTTGTGTTGAATAGTGTTTATAAAAACAAATGCTATTTTTGTTTCTGGGCTTAGTAGTTGTTGGTCTAGGTGGTTTAAAAAGTTTGTGCGGGAGCAAAATTTATCATAACCCAGGGATTGGTATTCTGGTTTTTCCGGTAAACTTGTCCCGTAGATTATAATAGAATTGTTTTCCCGTAGGGATATTGGTGTGGCCTTGGCAAGCGGCAACCCCTGTGCGGCGTTATTGCCAATAGCAATTAGCCCATCAAATATCTCCAGTTCACCAATTTCTAATTGTATGCGCTCAAGGTCTACCCGGTCCCAGTTCATTTCTTCCCGATTAGATTCTTCCTTGGTCAACAATGTTGGATATTCTTTGGGTGCTGTGTAGCCAGCTGTTGTTCTAACGAGCCTGGTCCAGCTTAGCGGGGGAGTTTTAACAAAAGCATCTAGTGTTACCTCGTTATCTAAAATTATAACTGTAAAGTGGTCCGCATATCTGTGAGCAATTTCGTTCTTGAGCGACATAATTGGCCTTCAGCTCTTTTCGAGTTTCAACAGGAATGCTTTTGCATTTATCCCCCGCCTACCAGTATAGCCCGTGAGGGCGCCGTTAGCGCCAATTATACGATGGCAGGGAATAATAATTGGCAGTGGATTTTTGCCGCATGCGTTCCCGATGGCACGCGGGGAAGACTGGAGTAATTTAGAAATTTCACCATAGGTAGAGGTTTTGCCGTATGGAATCTCCGCAATACTTTTACACACCGTTTGTTGGAATTGGGTTCCGGCTACCGTTAGTGGAACGGAGAACCGCGTTAATTTGCCTTTAAAATAATTGTCCAGTTCTTCTTTCGCCGTGGAGAGAAGTTGGGTCCTGTTGTTTGAGCGGGTGTTACGCCAAAGGAGGTTGGTTAGGGCGTCATTATGTTCGACCAAGGTTAATGGTCCCAGTGGCGAGGTAATCGTGAGTTCTGGCATGTCTAGCGGTCCGCCGTAGATGAGAAAAATTTTCTAAACTCTTTCTCGTTAGTAATAGGTAGAGAGCAGGTCGTGCCCTGGCAGATGTATGCAGTTGGGACTTTGCCCACTTGTTGTTTGGCCAAGGCTGGGTGGCTGGGGGCAAGCGTATCGCCTGGTGGAGTTATGATAATGACCCTATTCATTATATTTTGCTGATAAATTGCAGCTAACAGGCGCTGGCAATCTGGATTCTCGCGGTCGCCTATAATAGCGATCTGAACGGCGGATTGTATGAATTCAGCGGCACTCATAAGAGAGGCATATGGAAAATAATTTTTATCAAGCTCACCAGAAAATGCGGTGATTACCGAGTCGGCCTGTTCCTTATAATCATAGTCGCCCGTTAAATGGTATAATCGGGAAAGATTTGAAGCCATTACGCTATTACCACTTGGGGTGGCGTTGTCTGATGCGGATTTGGTTCTGACGATTAGCGCTTCGGCATTATCGGGGGTGAAAAAATACCCACCGTTTTCTTGGTCAAGAAAGTGTTTGTTGACTAGGTTGACCCAAGTTTTTGCATCTTCTAAATAATTTGAATCGCCTGTCAGTTCATTTAAAGTCAACGCCGCTCGTATCATGCCGGAATAGTCATCCAGGGTGGCCACATTATTTAACTTCCCCTCTCGATAGGCGTGGGACAAATTTTTCCCATTGTACATTTTTGTAATTATAAATTGATAGGCGCTCGATGCGGCTTCCACCCATGACGATACCCTAAATACGACGCCAGCGTGCGCCAGTGCTGGGATCATAAGGCCATTCCAGTCTGCTAGGACCTTGTCGTCCCATGCTGGTCGGGTACGCTTATCTCTATTCGTTAATAATTTCTGCCGGCAGGCCTCCAGAATTTTCTCTTCTTCAGGCGAATAGGTCCGATTATTTTTTGTTCGGTTGAGGATCGTTTTCCCTTCCCAGTTGCCTGTTGGAGTAACATCATAAACTTCGTTGAATAACGTTGCGTCTGAACCTAGAATTTTTGTTATTTCGTTTTGGCTCCAAACGTAAAATTTGCCTTCCTCTCCTTCGCTATCGGCATCTAGCGTTGCTGCAAATGCCCCGCCATCGGCGGTCATTTCCCTGAGAACCCACTCCACCGTTTCCTCTGCCCTTTTAAAGAAAAGAGGCTCCTTTGTATCTTGCCAAGCCCAAGTTAAGAGGTCTAAAAGTTGGGCGTTGTCGTAAAGCATTTTTTCGAAATGTGGAGTAAGCCAAATTGTATCGGTAGAATAGCGTGCATATCCCCCTCCGAGGTGATCGTAGATACCCCCCTGGGACATCTTTCTTAGCGTCAGCAAAACAGTTTCCTTGAGATCCTCGTGCCCACAACGCTTATAGGTGCGCCATAATAATTCTAAGATAGATGGGTTGAGGAATTTGGGTGCCGCGCCGATACCCCCATTTACAGTATCGTATTCCAACGCCAGTCGTTTGGCCGCCCTTTCTATTAGGTTTAGTGTTATCTCCTCCCCGCTTTGAGACAAGCCCAACTGGGAGAGAGAGGGTTGAAGGGCCGATACATTTTTGTTGATGGCGTCTTGTTTGTTGTTCCAATAATCATGGATTGTATTTAGCACATCCCGAAAACTTGGTCGGCCGTATTTGGACTCTGGGGGAAAGTACGTGCCCCCCCAAAATGGTTCACCCTTAGGGGTTAGGAACATTGTTAATGGCCACCCGCCTTGTTGTCCCAGCAGCTGGAGGCTGTGTTGATATATCGTGTCAATATCTGGCCGTTCTTCGCGGTCAACTTTGATATTAATGAAAAGCTCATTCATTTGCGCAGCAGTGATTTTGTTTTCAAAACTTTCGTGCGCCATCACGTGACACCAGTGACAGGCGGCATAACCAACGGATAAAAGGATTGGTTTATTTTGAGTTTGGGCCTCAGAAAGAGCTTCTGTTCCCCAAGGCCACCAATTCACAGGGTTATTTGCGTGTTGTAATAAATAGGGGCTGGTTTGTGTACCAAGACTATTCCGCACCATTTACTTTTCCAAATTTTGCTTTAAGACTTTTGGAATCCTAATTGAGCCTAAATCAGTATGCAAATTTTGTTCTTTTAGATAAGGTTTTTCTTGTCTGTGGAGCCCTTAACATCATATAGAGCAATATGTTTAAGGATACTATTTATGCCCCGGCTAGTGGTGCGGGGCCAGCCGGTGTAACTGTGATAAGGGTCTCGGGTTCAATCGCAGGCGGCATTTTGGATGTCATTTCTGGGGTGTCACGCCCGGAGCCTAGGGTTGCTACTCTTGCAAAGTTATCCGATCCGGTGAGCGGCGAAGCTCTGGATACAGGCTTGGTTGTCTGGTTTCCTGGTCCGGCGAGTTTCACTGGTGAAGATGTTGTAGAGTTCCAAATTCATGGCGGTAGAGCAACAACCGAGGCGTTATGTGGTGCGCTTGGGGAAATTGAAGGCTGTCGTTTAGCAGAGCCCGGCGAATTTACCCGGCGAGCATTTGTTAATCAAAAGTTGGATTTAACGGAAGTAGAAGGGCTAGCAGACTTAATCGCGGCTGAAACTGACGCTCAAAGGAGGCAAGCCCTTAGGCAGTTAACAGGATCCCTCAGCAAAAACTTTATTAATTGGCGTAAGGAGCTATTGAGCTGTCTGGCACATGTTGAGGCGGCCATTGATTTTCCTGATGAGGACTTACCCCCGGGACTACCGGGTAATACTAAACACAAGATATTGGGTATGTCTAATGAAATTACACAATATCTTGATGATAACCGGAGAGGCGAGAAGCTGAGAGAGGGTTTTCAAATTGTTATTGTGGGCGCGCCAAATGTTGGAAAGTCAAGTTTACTAAACTATTTGGCCGATCGTGATGTTGCCATTGTTTCCGAACAGGCCGGGACCACACGCGACGTAATTGAGGTTCGTTTGGATCTGGAAGGATTTCCTGTTACGGTGGCCGACACTGCCGGATTACGGGTAACTTCAGATGAGGTCGAGGGAGAAGGCGTGTCTAGGGCGCGAAATAGAGCATTGTCCTCGGATTTGGGCGTGTTCGTGTTTGACGCAAGTTCCTTAGAAAATATTGATTTAATTGTGGAATTGATTGGTCCCACCGACCTGGTCCTAATCAATAAAGCGGATCTGGTTGACGAATTGGAAGTGCCTGAAGAGTTAACAAAGTTTTCGCCCTTGATTGTGTCTTTGAAGGATAGCACCAACTTGGCGGTCTTTATGCAGACCCTGACACAGCAGGTCGTCGGTCGATTTTCCTTGATTGGGCCAGCGCCGATAACACGGCTGCGTCACAGGGAGGCGCTTGAGAAAGCAGTGGCGGCCATTGATCGTGCTCGCTGGGCTCCGGAGGTAGAGTTAATGGCGGAGGACCTGCGGCTTGCAGCTAGGGAGCTGGGAAGAATAACCGGACGAGTTGATGTTGAGGATGTCTTGGATTTAATTTTTCAAGAATTCTGTATCGGCAAATGAGGGGTCTGTTTTGTTTCACGTGAAACATAGATTTTGCCCGGTTTTCTTTGACACTAGGGGCGTTCCCTCTTAAATAGACGGTATGAGAAAATATGATGTCATTGTTATTGGCGGGGGGCATGCTGGTTGTGAGGCAGCCTCGGCTTCCGCGAGGTTGGGTGCACAGACCCTTCTTGTGACGCACAAGATTGAAACCATTGGTGAAATGTCTTGTAATCCCGCTATCGGTGGTTTGGCGAAAGGCCACCTTGTCAGGGAAATTGATGCCCTGGATGGTGTAATGGGCCGCGCGATCGATAGCGCAGGTATTCAGTTTCGTATTCTGAATAGGAGCCGCGGGCCGGCCGTAAGGGGACCAAGAGCGCAAGCCGATAGAAGACTTTATCGCCGGGCAATGCAAAAAATTATTCTGGATCAACAAAACCTTACAATTCTAGCTGCGTCCGTCGGGGATTTAATTATTCAGGATGGCGTTGCAGCGGGGGTTCGCCTTGATAACGGAGACGAGCTGTTTTGTGGGAAGGTAATTTTAACCACAGGGACATTTTTGAGGGGGGAAATTCACGTCGGTGAAGAAAGAATCCCCGCCGGGCGGATGGGTGAGGCCCCGTCAGTCGGACTATCTAAAACGCTGAGTGAGGCAGGGTTTGCGCTTGGCCGACTTAAAACAGGGACGCCGCCGCGCCTTGATGGGCGAACTATAGACTGGGATAGTTTGGAAGTACAGCGGGGAGACCCCGTTCCGACCCCGTTTTCTTTTATCACGGGGTCTATCACAACGCCCCAAATTAACTGCCACATTACTGGAACAACACCCGAAAGTCATAAAATAATTCGGGAAAATCTTGATCGTGCTCCCATGTATTCTGGACAAATAGAGGGCGCGGGACCCAGATATTGTCCATCCATTGAGGACAAGGTGGTTCGATTTTCTGGTCGTGACCGCCACCAGATATTTTTGGAGCCGGAAGGGCTGGATGATCACACAATATACCCCAATGGGATATCGACTAGCTTGCCACGGGATGTACAGCTGGCTTTTTTGAAGAATATTCCTGGTCTTGAGAGAGCTGATGTTTTGCGGCCTGGCTATGCTATTGAATATGATTATATCGATCCTCGCGAATTGTCTTTAACATTAGAAACTCGTAGGGTCGGTGGCCTATATTTTGCTGGACAAATAAATGGAACTACCGGCTATGAAGAGGCTGCCGCGCAAGGTTTGATGGCCGGCATAAATGCGGCTAATTCTTGCGGAGAGAGCCCGAAATTTATTTTGGATCGCGCGGACGCGTATATAGGCGTATTAATAGACGACCTGGTCTCGCGCGGGACATCAGAGCCCTATCGAATGTTTACTTCGAGGGCGGAATACAGGCTCTCACTCCGGGCGGATAACGCTGATCAGCGCTTAACGCCTAAGGGGGTGGCCCTTGGATGTGTTTGCCCGGAAAGGGCAAAAAAATTTGAGGAGAAGGCAAAGGCTCTCGTTCGTGCCCGGAAATTATTGGCTGAGGTATCCACAACCCCTAAAACAATTATCGAAAATGGCATGAAGGTAACACAGGATGGAAAATCTCGGTCAGCGCTTCGATTATTGGCATATCAGGACATAACTGTTGAACGATTGACGAAAATTTGGCCCGAACTGTCGGGAGTTCGCGCGGACGTTGTTGAGCAGTTGGAAATTGAGGCAAGATATTCTACTTACCTGGAAAGGCAAAATGCAGATATTGAGGCATTTAAAAGAGACGAGGCCTTGGAAATACCGCCAGATCTTGACTTGGATTCTGTTGGCGGACTATCCAACGAAGTGCGAGAGAAATTAAAAAAAGTGCGGCCGACAAGCTTTGGTGCGGCTGCTCGTATCTCGGGGGTGACCCCCGCGGCTCTAACCGCCCTGCTGCGGTATGTCCGCAGGGCCGATCAGGCGCCTATTCATTGATGAGGCCGCATTTGGCCCCGTTGTTGCCCGAAGAATTTGCCCAGGTTGCAAATGTTTCACGTGAAACATTGGACCGCTTAATTCTCTTCACCGAACTTTTGGGCAAATGGCAAAAATCTATAAATCTTGTCGGCAAACAATCTATGCCAGATTTATGGCGCCGTCATATACTGGACTCGGCTCAGCTCGTTCCTCATGTGCCCAAAAAGGTTCGGGTCATCACTGATCTCGGAACGGGTGCCGGTTTTCCGGGCTTGATTTTGGCATTGCTCCTTGATATGGAAATTAATTTAGTCGAGTCTTCTGGCAAAAAAATTACTTTTCTTAGGGAGGCGGCGCGCATTACAGGGGCGCCCGTTTCTTTGTATCATGGGCGAATTGAAAAAATTCGACTACCAAAAAGCGATCTCATCGTCGCGCGGGCGCTAGCCCCACTTGATAAACTTCTCGGCTTAGCGGCTCCTCATTTGGCACCGGGCGGGGCTTGCTTGTTTTTGAAGGGCCGAGCGGTTCATGAAGAATTGACCACAGCCTTAAAAAATTGGAATATGCTTGTACAGCAGTTCCAAAGCGCTACAGATGCAAGTGGCAAAATTATGTTGATTCAGGATATTACGCTTGTCTGATTTAAAAAAAGAGTTCGATCTTCTGCCTGGCCGGGTATTTGCCGTCGCTAATCAAAAGGGCGGGGTTGGTAAAACTACAACTGCAATAAACCTGTCTACTGCATTAGCGGCGGTGGGAAAGCGTGTTTTGCTGATTGATCTCGACCCACAAGGAAATGCTTCCACTGGGCTAGGGATTGATCGTAATGCTGTAAAATCTGGCAGCTATGAGGTTTTGATTGGAGGTGCGGATCTTGGCGAATCAACGGCAGAAACAGAGATACCCGGACTATCACTAATTCCCGCTACCGTTGATTTGTCAGCCGCTGAGCTCGAACTGGTTAATCTTGACAGGAGGGAGTTCTGCTTAAAGAGGGCCCTCCAAAAGGCAAAGATTGAATATGACTATACTCTGATTGACTGCCCGCCAGCACTTGGACTTCTAACCCTCAATGCATTGATTGCAGCACACGGAATTTTAGTCCCTCTTCAATGCGAATATCTAGCATTAGAAGGCCTAAGTCAGTTAGTTCGCACCGTCGAGCGCGTGAAAGATGCTTTCAACCCGAGCCTAAAACTGCAAGGCATTGTTTTAACGATGTATGACGGGCGCAATAACCTTAGTGCTTTGGTCGCGCAGGACGTCAGGTCTTATTTTGGAGAAATTGTTTATAATACGCAAATTCCAAGGAACGTCCGTGTTTCTGAGGCGCCTTCGCACGGGCGACCGGTATTAATTTATGATTTGAGCTGTCCGGGGGCTCAAGCATATATTCATCTTGCTGGAGAAGTGTTGAAAAGGGAAGAGGGGGATTAGTCAATGACGCCATCAAAGCCGGGGGAGACCCCACTTGGCCGCGGCCTTTCGGCCCTACTTGGGGAAAAACCTGCAGATTTAGGAGGGCATATCAACGAAAGCGGTAAAAATACCGCAATTCCTGGATTTTCTATGGTCCCTATCGAATTTCTGGCGCCGAGTTTACTCCAGCCTAGAAAAAGTTTTGCGCAAGAAGAGCTGGAATCGCTGGCTGATTCTATAAAAGAAAGGGGAATTCTACAGCCAATTTTGGTTCGTAAATCGGAAGATAGTGAAGGGAAATTTGAAATTATTGCGGGTGAACGTCGTTGGCGAGGCGCGCAGCTAGCCGGAATCCATGAAGTGCCAGTGATTATAAAGCATTTAAACGATGAAGAGGTGCTTCAAGTCGCGTTGATAGAAAATATTCAGCGGGCTGACCTCAACCCTTTGGAGGAAGCAATTGGTTATCGACAGTTAATTGATGAGTTTGAACATACACAAGAAAGTCTTTCTCGCGTTTTGGGCAAAAGCCGCAGCTATATTGCAAATTTCTTACGATTACTTTCCCTGCCAAATTCGATTAAAAATTATTTAAGAGATGGGAAAATTACAGTTGGTCATGCCCGAACACTTGTTGGGGTGGAAAATGCCACTGATATTGCAAATGAGATTATTGGAGACCAATTAAATGTTCGCCAAGCGGAAGAACTAGTAAAAACCCGAAAAAAACCATCCCCAAAAAGAGCAAATCCGCAATATCATAAAGATTCAGATACTTTGGCTTTGGAACGATCATTATCAGACTCTATGGGTCTTTCGGTGGTTATTGGCTTCGATGGTAACGGGGGTAAGGTTACAATTAAATACGATAATCTTGATCAGCTAGACAACATCATTGGGCGGTTGACCAAAGAAAACACGTCAATCCGTTAGCGTTTCGCATACATTTGGGATATCGCCGCTACCCGGAGCAGTTCTTGGTCACAAATTGAATCAGCCGGAACGCCGGTTGATTTGCAAAGTATCTCCGCTTGGGTTAGCGACGCGATTGCTTGTTCTAATCTTGCTGACGGCCAAATTTTTAATTGCATTTGAAAGGCTGGTGATTGTTTGAAAAATATCGGAGGCCTTAGTAATTTACTGGCGGACGACCATGGCATTCCCCCTTTCATAGCACCTGCCACAAGGTGCAGCCGTTCTAAATGTCGTGCAACCCTTCTTAATACGGAAATCGAAGCTGCCCCTTCATTTCGTGCCCTATCCATTAGGTGCGCTAATTTATCCATATGTCCAGAAGCAGCGGCGAATGCAATATCATCGATGGTCATCAATGCGCTGTCGCCTACGCAGGCCATCGCATCCGCTAATGAAATCTCTGTTTTTCCGTCCATATAAAGGCATAGTTTTTCCAATTCGGCGCGGCTTACCATTCGATCGCCGCCTAGATTTTCTATTAAATACTCCAACGCATCAGGAGAGGCTCGGAAATTTTCTTTGTCAAATGTTTCAATTATAATATCTTTAAGTGTTTTTCCTTCGTCGGCATAGCATGCTATAGCCGCTGCCGTTTCCGCCCTCTCAAAAACAGAGCGTATTTTGGATCGCGGTGTGAGATTCCCCGCCTCAACAATAACAAGAGATTCATTGGAAGGCGCCTCACAATAATCTGTTATGGCTTTTGAGATAGCGTCGGTGGCGTCACGCACACGAATAACGCGTCTTTCTCCGGTAAACGAAATGGCCGAGGCTTCATCTAGAAGGAGTGTCGCATCCTCACGAAGATTATTTGCACGAATTTCTGTTACTCTAAAGGGGTCTCTTAAGTCGTCAACAATATCTTTTGTTATTCGGTCGCCTCTCTCTCGAACCAAACCCTGATCTGGCCCATATAACAAAATGGTTTTAATGGCTTGCGGTAGTGCCTCTAAAAACTGCGGGATTTTTCCGGTAGGGATCTTCATAAATTACCGGCGCGCTTAAGTTTATTGGGGCCGCCAAATATAGAAGGGTTTTTTAATGCCACCGCAATACGTAAACGTAGATCTTCCGCTATTGATCGAAGGGCACGATTGCGGGCATCATTTTCTGCGCCAAGTGTTCCGAAATCAGAGCCTAATATATTGTAACTACTTGTGGATATTATTTTATCTTGGTAATTTTTTCCGCTTTTGATATGCCTAAGCGTGAAGGTTGCAGTGACAGCCAGTTTTGCTCTTGTCGCCGATCCGTCCTTGCGGATATTCAGCTGACCGATAGTCTCCGCAAGCAATATCTTTAAAGAGTATTTTGGATTTACAACGCGTTGGTTTGGAGAAATCCGCTCCATTAAATAATTCCGTAACTTTTGGCCACTTCTGTTTTTAATTTTCAAAATTTCAACAGAAGCTAACGCGCGAGCATTGGCGCCTTTTGATTGGTTGTAAAGTGGGCTAAATCCACATGCGGTCGTCAGAAGAAAAAGACAGGATAACAATATTATAAATACATCTTGTTTTTTTTGCCACATTCTCTGCATTGCACTTATTTATCTAGGTACCACATTAATAATCTTCTTTGGTATGTAAACTATTCTAATGATTGTTTTTCCATCGATAGCAGCCGCTACTGCCGGTTCAGAGAGCGCTAAGGATTCGGCTGTTTCCTGGTCAACATCGCTTGGCACCTCTATTGTTGCCTTTAACTTACCCTTAATTTGGACGGCAATTGTAAATGTTTCCTTTAACATTAGCTCTTGATCCGGCTTTGGCCACGGGGTCTCTACTAGCGGTGTGGTGTTTCCAAGCCTCTCCCACAATTCCTCTGCTATATGGGGCATCATGGGGCCAATTAGTTGCACTAAAGTCTCTAGACCCTCCCTTAAAACCCATCGATCGGAAGGATCGGAATTTTGCAAATTCGATAATGTGTTGACCAACTCATAAACGCGCGCCACGGCGCGGTTAAAATGGAAGCTTTCTAAATCTTTGGTTACCCCATCGATTGCCCCGTGTATTTGCCCACGAACCTCCCGTAAATTTTTTCTAAAAACATCTGGTAAGGGCGGTATTTCATGATTGGCATTATCTAAAATCAGTCGCCAAAGTCTGTTTATAAATCTCCATGATCCAGCAATGCCGGCATCAGTCCATTCTAAATCTCGCTCCGGCGGGCTATCTGACAACATGAACCACCTTGCGGTGTCGGCCCCATAATCT